>MDTE01001553.1_pt1 | contig 13321 bp, 11 predicted proteins | sample 811231 | NCBI WGS metagenome assembly MDTE01 (sample SAMN05326651, study PRJNA326480) | marine metagenome | isolation source: seawater | place: Indian Ocean: Red Sea | collected 2010
ACTTCCCGTTCTTTATGCCGTTTTTGTACTTTTCTTCTTTATGTACCTGTCCATTGTCATAATGTGAAATCCACGTCCCGTGCTCTTTCCCGTTTTTGTACTTTCCTTCTTTCCACATCTTCCCATTATCGTGATCCCCCAGCCACTTCCCATCCTTTGCTCCTTCTTTATAGTTTCCGTCTCTCAGTACCTGTCCATTATCGTGGTATGAAATCCACTTTCCGTTCTTTATGCCGTTTTTGTACTTTTCTTCTTTCCATATCTGTCCATTTTCGTAATACTCGACCCATGTCCCGTGCTCTTTCCCGTCCTTGTAGTTTCCTTCTCGCAATGTGTTTCCGTTTTCATCGTATTCGACCCACTTTCCGTTCTTTATGCCGCTCTTATAGTTTCCTTCTTTCCACATCTGTCCGTTCTCGTAATAGGATTTATAGTATCCGTGTTTGATGCGTTTATTGGATTCCTCAGCTCTATATACTTCGTATTCCTCTATGAGGTTACCTGTCTGAGGTTGAGTTTCTGTCACGACTTCTGTCTCGTTTCCACATCCAACAAGACCAACCATCAGCTCCATAGTCATTAGTATTCCGATTATCTGTCTCATTTTATCCAACTATCGATTTGGGTGATAAGAGTTATACCACCCGTGTTTAATCCTATTTTGATTGTCGGAACGGAGGTGAATTGGGTACTCGATGCGGATCGTAGTGGGTTTTTCTACACCATCAACCGCGACTGGTTGAGGCAACTTGTCGAGCATCGGATTGCAGGCCGGCGGATCCTGCGATGGCTGGGCCGAGTCATTCAGGGGCATCCCCAGTCTTACGGCGTGCCCATGAAAGAACCGATCAATAATGGTTATTCCTACTCCGACATTGTATCTACGACAAAGATACGTGAAAGATGAAAAAAGCCCAATGACCTCGCGGAATTTGTCACGGCTCTTTAGTGCCTAATATCAGCAAAGAACGTGCACCGGCCGCGGCGAGTTCAAGGGCTTGACTGGCGTGGCTCTGGCCGCGGGTTTCCACAAGGTCGATCTCGTGGCCGTGCTGTTTGAAGACTAGGCGTCGATCCCTGGGGTTGTGGCTGAGAGGATGGTGGAGAGCATGGTCGGTTTCCTTTGCATTGAATGAGAGTCGGAAAAGAAAAAGATCTGTGTCGAGGGTGGTCTTCTCTGAGGCTGCGTGTACATAACCGGAAAGTTGTTACGTCTGGGTGACGGTGATGTAAAGTGGATTATACAGATCGAGGAATCGGTCCAGGCCCAGATGGCCTAGGTCTATTGGTTAGAAACGCTCTTATCCAGTTCAGGATTTTGATGTGGTGACCAGCCTGTGGAATTCAAAAGCACCGAGTTCATAGCTTAGCACCTGGCCTCCGACATCCAGTTTAAAGATTGCCTTTTCCCCAACTCCTCGACCGCCGCGCACGCGAAATTCATTTTGGTGGTCGGTGGGTTCGAGCTCGGCGGGTGCATGGAGCGAGTAGGGTTTGTCTTCCAGCGCCGCGAGACATAGGGTGCCGTTGCGCCATTCGATTTTGACCCAGATGCCCGGTGTTGCACAATAGACGCCGAGGAATCGACTATAGGTACTCGGCACGGGGGTGAAGTCTGGTGTGTTCGAGAACGGTTTTGCTTCGCTCGCCAGAATCAGTTCCAGCGCTTCCTGTGCAAGCGTCAGTCCCCCATGCGGTGGCCACATATTGATGAGGAGAATCGCCCCGGTGCGGCTTGGCTTGTTGAACCATACCTGGGTACCAAAACCGTGAATTCCGCCGCCGTGGTTGTGGTAGACGCGTTCGCCGAGCCGCGTGGCCCGCCAGCCCAGGCACTGACCGCTGGACCAATCGGTTTCGATGTATTGGGGACGGTGCATTTCGGCTAGCGAAGTGTCGGTGAGGATCTGTTTTCCCGTGCGTGTGCCGCCATCGGTACAGAATTGAAACGAGACCCACCTGGCCAGGTCGCTTGTGTCGGCGTGGACTTGGCCGGCAGCGCTCAGACCCTGTAAGTGTGCGTAGGCTGCGGGTGTGGGTCGGTCCTGATAAGGAGTGGGATCGTAGCCGGTCATCAGGTGTGCCCGGTGTTGCTCGTCCAGGTCGAAGGTCGTCGATTCGAAGCCCAGCGGATCGAAAATCGCCGCCTGGATGTACGATTGGTACGCTTGTCCCGAAATCCGCTCGATCACCTCGCCCAGGAGTCCGTAGGCCAGGTTGGAATATTTCCAGGCGCTATCTTGGGGGATCACCACTTCGGTGTTGGGTAAGGCCGACAAGATCTCGTCGCGTGTGGGAAAGCGCAGCGCGTTCCAGCCATCCAGCGGGGCTTCGGTCGATAGCCCGGAGCGGTGGGTCAGAAGGCGCCGCAGAGTCACTGCCTCCAGTGTGCCTGCCCGCACCTGCACTGCCGCGAACTCCGGGATATGCTCTACCAGCGGATCATCCAGGCCCAGCGCACCCTCGTCGCGCAATTGCATGATCGCCGTCGCGGTAAACGTTTTGGTCACCGATGCGACGCGGGCCAGCGACGCGGTCGTCGGCGCGGTGTCTGCATCTAGATCGCAACGGCCGAAGCCGCCGAACCACGCCAGTTCGTCGTCGCGCACGATGCCCAGTGCGATCGCTGGCAACCGGTGGCGCTCCAGCGTGTGTTGGATCATGGTTTCGAGCTGTGGTGCTACACTTTCCAGTGTTTCATCCATGGATTTTGCCTCAACGTGTTACGGGTCTCCGTGTGGCGTGATTCGAGAATCGAGCCTCTCGGGTTCCGGTTTGCGCAGATCGGGTATCCCTCCCCGTAGCGGTTCAGCCCGGTTTTACCACCTGGACCCACCAGGGCACGTGTCCGGTCGAGTAGGTCTGCAGTGGTTCGAGCGTGCCATTTTCGCCGTCGATTCTATAGGAGACGAGCTGGTCGCTCGATTGTCCTGCCGCGTAGAGGAAGTGCCCTTCGGGATCGAAGTGGAAGGAACGGGGATTGGAAGCGGTGGGGAAGTGGCCGATGGATTCGAGTGCGCCGCTTTCGCCGTCGATTTGGAAGCCGGCGAGCGAGTCGTGACCGCGATTGGCCGCATAGAGAAAGCGTCCCGAGGGATGGATTTCCATGCGGGCGCAAGCGCCGTCGGTATGATCTTCCGGTAAGGTCGAGAGCGTCTGGAAAGGAGCGAGGGTGCCGGTGTCGGAGTCGAAGCGGTAGGCGGTGACGCTCTGGTCCTGCTCGTTGTCGCCGTAGGCGCAGCCATTGTGCGGATGCAGGTGCAGATGGCGCGGGCCGACATTGTGGTCGAATTCGACTCTGGGGGGCGAGTTGGGCCGCAGTACGCCATCTGCCAATACCAGTTGCCAGACGGCGTTGCCCGGGCAGGTATGGGGCACGAAGATGAAGCGATTGCTCGGGTCGATGGCGAGGCCGTGGGCGTGAGGAGCAGTATCGATAGCAGAGACCAGCGGCTCGCGTGCGGCCCCGTCTGCTCCGATGCGATAGACCGAAACCTTGCCCGAGGCATAATAGGGCGTGATCAGGTAGTGGCCTTCGCGATCGGTGCTCAGATAGGCCGGATCTTCAAGCCCGGTGTCGATGCTGTGCAGGTGCTCGAGCCGGCCACTTGCGGAGTCGATGCGAAAGCTGCACAGCTGTCCCGTGGAGCGGATCGCTGCGTAAAGGGTCCGTCGTTCGGCGTCGGTGGCCAGAATGCTGGGTTCGCCGGAGACTGGTAATTCGTATTGCAGGGTGAGGTCGCCAGTGATGGAATCAATCTGGTAGCAGACGATTTTTTCTTCTTTGAGCAGCGAGAGATAGAGGAAGAGGGCCATCTAGTTTTTTCCTATATCGAAGCGTTGAGGAAAAGATGAGGATCCCAGGTGCGAGTCCAGGCTAGAACAGATAACTAGCGTAGTAACAATAGAGTAGAAATTCGCGATAAAATTTTGTATATTGTCGGTCTGGACATTCTACCCTTTGCCCTGAGGATGTGTCCAAGTGTCTATACGTGTCAATAGCAATCTGAGTGCGAATACCATAATTCGCAATCTCAATGCCACGACTCGCACTGTCGACGCCGGTCTTGAACGACTGGCGACCGGTTTGCGTATTAACAGTGCAGACGACGATGCTGCGGGTCTTTCTGTGCGCGAAGGGTTGCGCGCCGAACTCTCCGGCCTCCAGGTCAATAGCCGCAATTCCGAGCTGGCGACCAATCTGATCCAGACCGCTGAAGGATCGCTTAACGAAGTCAACGCCGCGCTCATCCGCATGCGGGAACTGGCGGTACAGGCTTCCTCGAGTACCTTCAGCGATACCGACCGTTCTTCGCTCCAGGCCGAGTTTGGTCAGCTAGTTTCCGAGATCGACCGGATCAGCCAGTCTACCACCTTCAACGACCAGGTTCTGCTGACCGGATTTGGCAACTCGGTAGCTGACGATTCGACTGCCGTCGCTCAGAGTGATACCACGGGTGTCACCAATGTGGCGATCTCAGGTGCGCCTGCCAGTACGTTTAGTTTTGTCGATTCGGCGGATGATGGCGAGATCACTCTGGGCAATGGCAGCATCTCCCAGACCATTTCCGTAGGTACGATCCTCGATAGCGGTGTCGTAGCGACCGGCACCCAGGTAGTGGCGAACTTCGATCGGCTGGGTCTGCAGGTCACGCTAGCCGGTGCCGATGTCTCCGGGGCCGCCGGATCGTATACCGACGGCGATCTGTCCGGCACAGAGCTGGTGATCAACGAGGGGGTGGGGGGATCGTTCCAGGTGGGTCCTACCGCTGACTCTTTTAACCGGTTGGAACTCTCGATTTCCGATATGACGGCTACCGGCGATGAGCTCAATCTCTCGGCCGCCTCGGTCGATAGCTTGAGTACGGCGCAGTCGGCGATTAGTTCGGTGGATAGTGCGATCGCAACGGTGGCGCAGGAGCGGGGCAATCTAGGCGCTCTGCAAAATCGCCTCAGCTTCAGCCTCTCGGCCACGGAAAACCTCATCGAACAGATCGCCGCAGCCGAATCGTCGATTAGCGATGCGGATATCGCTACAGAGGTTTCCAGTCTCAGTCGTGCTCAGGTGCTGCAGCAAAGTGCCACTGCGCTCCTGGTCCAGTCGCAGAATCTGCAGGCGACCAACGTGCTCAGACTGCTCGGATTCGAACCGCGCTGAGTCGCTCGATGGTTTCGTCGAAGCGCTCGGAGCGAATCGATTTTCGAGTGCACCGCCCTTTTGGCTTCATTACCAGTTTGGATTATGCTCTGGGTTTCGCTATGAGCTGAGCGGAAAGAACACATAACCCACTGCGCTCTGTTTCAACCAGACGTTGCAGAATTCCTCCAGTCGATATGCGCGCGCCACCTCGGAGTCGGTGCTTGCCGCCGGGTCGTTGACCAGCACCTCATCTCCTTCGTATCCCCGCACGACCAATAAATGGCCACGGGTCCGTCGAATCGCCGCCGAACTCAATTCGCCCTCCTCGTAGCGCACGGAGGCGACGATGGGTAATCCCTCGTCGAGGAGGGATTGCGCCGCATTCCAAGAGGGGAAGTGAAGCAGGTAGCCCAGAAGTCCCCGGCGTGCGGCAGCGCGTATATTGGCCGGCCATACTCCGTGCAGCCCGCTGGGCTGGTGGCGCGCCTCTGCGATCAGCTCATAGATGTCGGTGCGAAGGTCGTAATGATCGAGAATCATCGCGACGCTGGTGGGCGAGCAGACATGGGAGGCTAATTCGGGTCGGAGGACCATCTGGCTGCGGGGTGGTACTTCGATGCGAGCACTCGAATTCGCACGTTCGGGATCGGGTGCTTCAGTGCCCTTGCGAATCGAGATCGAGAGCAGGGTGGGGGCATTGAGGTCCATACCCTGGCTGCGCAGGCAGAGATTGGCCGTTTGCAAGGGTTGGCGTATGTGCAGGAGGTCGATAGCGGATTCGACAGCGGTTTCTTCGCCGTTGCGTTCGACCGGATCAAACGCACCAATCGGGTCGAGCGCGGCCCGGAATCGATCCCCGGTCCGGGTTTGGCCTTCCAGTGTGAACTGGTACCCCCAGGCCTCGCTATTGAGGATCGAGAGGCAGGGCAGGATCTCTCTCGCGTCTTGCAGTGCGTCTGGCGATAAGGCCATGGAATATTTTTCGCCGTCCCAATCCAGCTGGCCCACTTGCTCTGGTTGGATCTGAGGTGGCACTGCCCATTGCAGCATGGCCTCGTCGAGCTTGTGAGCGAATATCTGGAATGTGGTGCCCATAGGATTTCTCGAATCTTTGGCAGTGGGCTCGTCGGCCGTTTTTAGCACGGCGTTCAGGCTGTGGACGCGTAGAGCCGAGATCGAGCGGTAGAGCTAGGGTGGATCAGATTGAATCCAACTCCAGCGTGTCTAAGAGGGGGCGATCGCCGCATGAAAAATGGAACAGCCGATCGATTCGGTGCTTCTACTATACACATGAGTTCAATTAAAAACAATCCTGATCACTGCGGTTTTGCTCCGTGGTTTATGATCCGAATTGTACCCATCGTCCTCGTTGGCGTGGTGCTTTCTGTGCTGGGTTGCAACGATGCGGCCCAACCGCTTGCACCTGCCGACCGGACGCCGGAGTCCACTGCCCTTGATGTTGAAAATCCGGCTGGCGAATCTGCTGGCGACAATCGGAATTCCGACTCCACTGCAACCGGTGACTCTGTAGCAGGTGAGTCGCCTGCCGGGGCTGTTTCGGCCGAATCAGAAACCGCAACCGCGGACCCGATGTCGGATCCCAGCGACGAGGTTGTCGCATCACTGCCGGTGGACGAATTGCCTTCTCCTGCCGGTAGCGGTGTTGCGGAAAAAGGTACCTTTCTCGATCTCGACTTTTTTCCCTATGACTCGATTGTCTCGGGTGGCCCGCCGAAAGATGGAATCCCGGCCCTGACCAATCCCCATTTTGTTCGACCCTCATTGGCCGCGTACCTGAGCGACCGCGATCTGGTCCTGGGGGTGGTAATCAATGGCGAGGCGCGGGCCTATCCGCTCAACATCGGCTGGTGGCACGAGATCGTCAACGACAAGATCGGCGGCCGCCCGATTTCCGTGACCTTCTGTCCACTGACGGGGACGGGGCTGGTCTTTGATGCGCGAGACGAGGACGGCAGCCAGTTTCAGCTGGGGGTTTCGGGTCTGCTCTTCAATACCAACTTGATCGCCTATGATCGCCGCGATGGGTCGACGCTCTATCCGCAGATGACTTTCAAGGCAGTGAGCGGGCCGCGCCGCGGAGAATCACTGAAGCTTATGCCGGTGGTCGAGACGACGTGGGCGACCTGGAAAAAGCTCTACCCACAGACTCGGGTGATCGAAAAAGGACTCTACGAAACCGAAGCTTATATCAACTACCCATATGGCGATTATCGCAGCAACCACCAGTTTTTGCTCTTCGACCTGGTGACTCCATTGCGCCTCAATAACAACCCTGCGGCCAGCGAATTCCTGGCCAAGGAACCCGTTCTGGGTGTGCGCCTCGATGGCGAACCCATGGCCTATCCCTTTAGTGCGATGGGTGCCCGGGCCGTGATCAACGACCAGGTAGGCGGTGTGGATATTGTGGTCTTGTGGGATCGAGACAGTTATCTGGCCATTCCCTACGCCCGTTCGGTGCAGGGAAGGATGCTCAGTTTCGAGCCGGTCGAAGTCGAGGCCTTTCCCTATATCGGTATGCGGGACCGCGAGACGGGGACTTTATGGGATGTCCGGGGCCTGGCGATTGAAGGCGAGTTGGCGGGGCAGCAGCTCGTACAGGTACCCGCCCACAGGAGTATGTGGTTTGCATGGGTGACCTTCTGGCAGGAGACCGGAGTGTGGAAAATGTCCGATGGCTAAGAGCATTGATATACCACGCCCGAGCGCATCCGACGGGGCGATAAAATTTTTGTTGCAGTGGAGTTAGTTTAGCCCCAGAGCCTGGGATTTGGCGGGTAGAGCAGGCTGCCGTCGTAGCGCAGACCGTGTTCGCGGTCTTGTTTTAAGAACAGGGGGCCATCGAGATCGACGAAGCGGGCCTGGGGCGCCAGGAGTACGGCCGGTGCCATGGCCAGCGAGGTCGCGACCATGCAGCCGACCATCAGGTCCAAACCCAGTTCTCGTGCTCGGGCAGCCAGGCGCAATGCCTCGCTGAGGCCGCCGCTCTTGTCGAGCTTGAGATTGACGCATTCATAGCGCTTGACTAGCTGGCCGAGGTCGGTGGCGATATGGCAGGATTCGTCGGCACAGAGGGGCACGGGGTGTTCGAGCTCGGAGAGTATTGAGTCCTGACCGGCGGGCAGGGGCTGTTCGATCAGCGCCACGCCGTATCGGGCCAGCGCGATGGAAAAGGGCTCGAGTTGTTCGGCAGACCAGCCCTCGTTGGCATCGACGATCAGTGTTGAGTCGGGGGCATTTTCGCGAATGGCGGCGATGCGTTCGAGATCTCCCTCGCCGGCAAGTTTGATCTTGAGCAGAGGGCGCTCGGCGTTTTGGCTGGCGCTGCGTCCCATTGCTTCGGGGGTGTCGAGAGAGAGGGTATAGGCTGTTGCGAGAGGATGTGGTGGGGCGAGTCCGGCGAGTTCGTAGACCGGAAGGCCGCTGAGTTTGGCCTCCAGATCCCAGAGGGCACAGTCTAGGGCGTTGCGGGCTGCACCGGGGGGCATGGTGTCTTGCAACGCCTCGCGACTGAGGCCGGCTTCGATCTGCGGGCGCAACGCTTCGATTGTCTCGATTGCGCCGGTGACTGTCTCATTGTAGCGGGGGTAGGGCACGGCTTCACCGCGCCCTACACAGCCATCGCGGTGAAGCGTGACTACAATCGGATCGGCGGAGGTTTTGGAGCCGCGTGAAATCGCAAAGGTCTGGGCGAGAGCAAAGTGTTCGCCGACGATTTCGAGTCGGGTCACAGTGCGTCGACCAGGCGTGCGGCTCCCTGGCGCACGGGATCGACGGTCGGCAGGCCGGTTTCAGCTTCAATTTTGCTCAGAACTCTAACTGCTTCGTCTGCTGCTAGATGCGATGTATTGACCGCTACGCCGATAGTGCGGCAGGCGGGGTTGGTCAGTCGACCGCACTCTTCATTGAGTCGAATGCAATCGGTCAGATCGGGCAACGCATACTCGGGCAGGCCGCGCATATGGGGTCGGTTGGGATCGTGGCAGAGGACCAGTGCGTCGGGTTGGGCACCGTGCATCAGGCCTAGAGAGACGCCGGCGTAGGAGGCGTGGAAGAGTGAACCTTGACCTTCGACCAGATCCCAGTGCTCCGGATCGTTGGCAGGGCTAATGGTTTCGGCGGCCCCGGCGACGAAATCGGAGACCACCGCGTCGACCGAAACGCCGGTCCCGGCGATGAAGATGCCAGTCTGACCGGTGGCGCGGAAGGTGCAGGTCATTTTCCGCGCCTGCATTTCGCGCTCAATGGCCAGGGTGGTGAACATTTTGCCGACCGAGCAATCGGTACCGACGGTGAGCAGTCGCCGTCCAGGACGTTTGGCACCGTTGGCGATAGGGTAGTCGCGGTCCGGAAAGCGCGCATCGATGAGACGGGTGCCCTGCTTCGCCGCTCGCTCGGCCAGGCCGGGAATTTCGTCCAGTCGTTTGTGAAGGCCACTGGCGAGATCGTAACCGAGGTCGACGGCTTCGTAAAGCGTGTCGCGCCAGAGCTCGGAGATGATGCCGCCGCGATTGGCGACGCCGACGATGAGGGTCTGAGCGCCGGCATCGATGCCTTCGGCAAGAGTTTGGTCGGGAAGGCCGAGATCGGCGTCGCACTCGGGTAGGCGGAGCTGACCGGTGCACCAATCGGGTCGCCAGTGGGCAATACCGGTAGCGGTTTTGGCGGCGAGCTGGTCGGGGGCGTCGCCGAGGAACAAGAGGTACGGCTGCCTAAGCGATATCATAGAAGAATAAGATAGGAAATTTCGGGTGGGTGCAAAATCCGCGGAAGCTTCTTAGCCGATGCGTATCGTGCAATCGCCGTTTTTTATATTGATTTCCGGCCGCGGTGCTGCCCGTATATATAGAGGGGTATCAAAGGCTACCATTGTTAATGGGCGTTTTTTGTGCGAAGGCATTGTCGCGAGGGGCGAAACCGTAGGGATTCACTGTGTCGAAGGGTGGGCAGGGGTCTTGTTCGCCCTGATTGTTGGACACGCCGTAGGCGATCCAGAACTTCGGGGTATTTTCGGATTCGATAAAGGCCGATAGCAATCCGGCACAGTCGTGATGGCTCTCCCAAACCGGGCTCGGGTGCTGCGGGTTTTCTTCGCGTCCAACGCCGCCGAGTCTGACGACGAGAATCTTCTGCTCTTCGGCGAGCTGACGGGCGTAGTACTGCCCGCAGATTTCCATCCAACGCTTGCTCACCCCGTAGAGGCTCGTCGTCGACACGCCGAAAGGGTCGCGGCGGGTATCGGGAAATGGCGGAATGGGTTCTTCTCGATCATACTCGTCGCCCATGAAGTCGTAGGCATGGACCGAACTGGCCATATAGATACGCGGTATCCGCTCGGCAATCGCGACGCGATAGACGCAGTCGACGACGGCGATATTCAGGGGATCTAAGCCTCCCTCGCAGTTATCGTCTACCGTATTCCAGCCCAGATGGACGATCGCATCTTGCCCCTGACAAGCCGCCGTCAACTGGGTTATGATGCGATCGCAGTACCTATCAAGTTGCTGCTTCCAACTAGAAAAGCTGGTTTCTTTTATAATATCGTCCATTCTGGCGATACTGATCCCGGAAATCTCATAGGTCTGATCTAATTCCTTCTTCAATACCTGCGCTACTATGCCATTTGTACCGGTTAGCAGGATCTTCTTCATCAGTGTTCTCCTATGAAGGAATATTCTCTAAGTACTCTTCGAGGATCTACAAGAGTACTCTTTTTTCGACCGGTTTGGGGGGTTAATACGACCTATTTGATCTACCCCGGAATCAGGCTGCCACCTTTAGTTGCCCGGAGTACTCTTTTTTCGACCGGTTTGGAAAGGGAGATACGACTGCTCATTCTCCGCTCGTCGTGAATACGCCTTTGGGTCTACTGTCTGTTTGGGGTATCAAACGCCCAAATTGCCTCTAAGAGATTGATATTTCGAGGAGGTCTTTCCTCCATATTCCTTTCTCTTTTTTTCTAACTTACTTTATGCACTGCCTGTACTAATCCGATACTCCGCTTTCTAATTTTGGGTATAGTCCCTTGTAGAATCCGTTCCCAGGGGGTGTCCAACGCAATGACATCTACCGTGTTGAGCTGGTGTAATTCCAAATGATTTGGCACATGGTGGACTGAATCGTCAGTCTTTGTTGTTAAGGTGCGCGTATAACAAATGATCTCGGTAGACTGTTTTCCGATCACCCAAGCTTCTTGTGGTTCAACCGCAATATTGCCCCGTTTGGCAATTAATGCATTGGCTTCAAACTCTTGATCTAACGTCAACGCTTTTGTATTTGACTTTGTATTTGCCGCATTTGTTAGATCCATTTTCAATTCTTGAAGCGCATGTTGTAAATAGTACAATCGGTAACCTTCATAGGTCACTGTTTTTGCAATTTTTAAACCACGATCTCCTTGATAAAGCGCTCCGTAAAAGGTCCACAGTAATTGATCGACTGCTTCGATGCCTAAAAGCTTTGGAAACAGAGGTTTTTCAACTGCGATCAAATCACTGAATGATAAACCCAGCGCACCGGCAATACGTTCATGAGCCGCTACGTCTATCGTGCTGACCTCACCTTTTAGGATGCGTCCCAGTGTGCTTTTGCTTACCTCGCTCCGCGCAGCTAGGGCAGATATGGTATGCCCTTCAGCTCCCATCTTTTCTCTGATGCGTGTTCCGATAGCAATCAGACGTTTATTGTGCTGAGGCATTCTAGGTCTCCTTAAGCGGAGTCCAAGTTAGGGACGGGCTTGAAATTTCGCAAGAATCATTAATAATGAAATATTTCCCTATAAGAGGGAAATATTTCGTATAAAATCATAGGTAAGTTAGTGTGATAGCAGACAAAAGTAATCTCATTTATTATAAAAGTCCTTTTTTATCAGGATCTTATATACTTATCGGTTAATCTTATCTTTAAATATAACAAAATTAATGCAATAAAAAATCCCTTTTAAGGGGATATGATATTTTGATAATTGGATTTAATTGAGCTATTTATTTGTGTTTTAGCATCTTTGTCGTATCGAAACCTGGGTCTCGATATCGATCTTGCGCTTGCCCGAACAGTAGCGGTCCAGCGCGTAGGAGTGCACTCCGGTAGGTGCGGCTGATCCTTTATGAGTTTTTCCCGATGCGTCGATAATATTCTTAATTCGCTCTTTGATTACAATCACTCGTTTGGGTTGTCAATGCTGGGACGAGATTTGTTGATTGGTCAATCATTAACCCCGGTAGATAAAAGACTCTAATGCCTCTGGATTGGCCATGTCGATTTCATCTCTGTATGGCTGCGATCTGTTTGCCGGTGATCAGTAGGGGGACTTTCGCGTTGCGCATTTTTTCCCAGTTATGAGCTAGGGTGTAGTGGTCGAGTGTCTGTGAGGCTACAAGACGAGTAGTGTATGCGAATTCTTTCGATAACAAGGACTCTGCAATTACGCTGAGTGTATTAGGCCCGGTGATAAATGCATTAATCGGCAATACTTTGCTAAATTGTTGCGAAACGAAATTGAGGGCGAATTCCTCTTCAAGCGTTAGGGATATCGGCTCCTCGATATAGCTCAGTGCCTTATGGCGCAGATAGGTAAGTTGGTATTCGGATGTGAAGTAATGTTTGACCTGCTCCAAGCCCTTAGTGCCTTCGGTTAGATTGTCGTATATGTCCCATAATCCGCTATCTACTTGGGGGAAGTCCGTAAATTCAGTTGCGATCTCTTGGTCGGTATCGACCAAGTTGCCCCAGCTTACGTCCAGCTCTTTCGCTATCCGTTCCATTAACTCGATGTTTATCGTCGGCGTACCGCGCAGTATCGTGCAGAGGCTGGAGTAGCTGATGCCAACGGCATCGGCAAGTTGAGCCCTGGTAACGTTTCTGACCGTCATGAACCGCTTGATGCGGTGCGCGATGGCGTTGGTGCGCTCATTGGGGATGGGTTCGGAAAAAATAGATTCGTTCATAATAAATGTATAAGGCATAGATTTTTAATGGGCAATATTACAGATAAACATATATGTCGAATGGATGGTTAGCAATTACTATTATTACAATATTATTGTAATAATAGACCTTTTCTTGATCAAAATACCTTTTTACATTGAAAAACTATAATTTTTCTCAAAATCAATAGGGTGTCTACCTATCAAGTGAGAGAAAAAATTACACTAATTTTGTAAT
>MDTE01155049.1_pt1 | contig 13321 bp, 16 predicted proteins | sample 811231 | NCBI WGS metagenome assembly MDTE01 (sample SAMN05326651, study PRJNA326480) | marine metagenome | isolation source: seawater | place: Indian Ocean: Red Sea | collected 2010
GTTGAATGAGCATGAACTATAGCTTTAGCCTCTTTTTTATTCACATATATATCTTGATGAAATCTCCATTCAGAGGAGGGTTTACCTTTTTTTTTATTGTAAACACCCTTAAGTGATACAAATATAATATCTATGGGTTTTAAAGAACCATATTCCCTGCCTGATGGAGTTATATAAAAACCATCAACTCCTTTTTCTTTAACTCTAACAGAAATATTTCCTGATCTTAACGCTGATAAATTTGTTATATTTAATTTTTTTGAATATTTTATAACTTCAGCTTTTAATTTGCTCACTTGAATAAACCTTTCAGTCCTTTTTCTGATGCCTCACAAATACCTTTCTCTGTTATTAAGCCAGTAACTAATTTTGCAGGTGTTACATCAAAGGCTAAGTTAAGTGACTTACTTTTTTTTGGGTAGATTCTAATCTTTTGAATTTCATTATTTTCATTTACTCCCTCAACATGTGAAAGCTCTTCTGCATTTCTCTCTTCAATAGGAATTTGTTTATGGTTTTTGATACTCCAATCTATTGTTGAGCTTGGTAAAGCAACATAAAATGGAACATTGTTATCTTTTGCAGATAAAGCTTTTAAGTAAGTTCCAATTTTATTACACACATCTCCATTGGATAAAGTTCTGTCAGTTCCAACTATGCACATATCTACTTGTCCTCTTTGCATTAAAATACCCCCTGCATTATCAGTAATAATAGTATTAGATATTCCTTCTTCATTTAATTCATAAGAAGTTAGGTTTGCTCCTTGATTTCTAGGTCTTGTTTCATCAACCCAAACATGAACATTAATCCCTTTTTGATGAGCATGATAAATTGGTGAGGTAGCTGTCCCCCAATCTATTGTCGCTAACCAACCGGCATTACAATGAGTTAAAATATTTACCGTATCTTTTTTTTTGTTGAAAATGTCTTCAATAATTTTGAGGCCATTCAAACCGATATTTTTACAAAATTTTTCATCCTCTTCCGTAATAGCCTTTGCTTCTTCTAAGGCTATTTTCAAAATATCTTTATCGTTTACTCCAGATAACTTTTTCATCATTCTATCTACTGCCCACTTGAGATTGATTGCAGTTGGCCTCGATGCAATTAACTCCTCGCTAGATTTCTTTAAAAAAGATAATTCATTTTTTTCAATTAAAGATAAAACTAAACCATAGGCAGCTGTTGCACCAATTAATGGAGCGCCTCTCACCTCCATCATTTTAATAGCATTAATTGCATCTTTTACATTTTTTAAATCTTTAATTACAAACAGATGAGGAAGCTTTGTTTGATCTATGATTTTGACTAAATTGTTCTCAAACCAAATTGTTTTGTACGATTTTCCCTCAATTTTCATTATATTTTTTCCATTTTTTTTAATTTTTTTCTTAAACTAGGTGTTAACGAATTAAACCATTTTTTTTCCTGTCCCGATTTAGGTAACACTTCTCCATATTCAATCATTTGATCTGGTAACAAGTCCTCTAAGTAAACCCAGACAAAGTCTTTTTTTAACTTAGTATTTTTAATTAAAATTTTTCTAAGCCCTAAAATCAATTTTTTTTTTACTTTCGAAGTACGTCCAGATCTTATTTGTCCATTTAAAAAAATTTCTTTGGTAGTAACCAATTTACCTCCCATGAAGTGAGAGTTTTTCTCATTTCTCTGAAATATTATTTGGGCAAAAAAAGTATTTGCACCTGTAAATTTACTATGAGTATTTGAGATATCTTTGGCTAATGAATTTTTTTGTTTTTGAGAGAGATTAAAGTTTGAATATTTTACTGTATATGTTGGCATCACTGTTTATCTCTTTTTTAAAACTCTTCCAGCAATATTATTTAATTTCTTAATTGTTTTTTTTGTTCTAAGCTTCGGATCTGTGATTATTGCAACATCTAAACAATCATTTGCAGGATCTTTTTCTACAGAAAAATCTTTAAAAGTTTTTATAACTTCTTTAATCATATTTTGTGCATTAGATGCATTTTTTATTAAAGTTTGAATCACCATGTTCACATCAACTTCATCATGATCAGGATGCCAACAATCGTAGTCTGTAACCATTGCAACAGCGCTGTATCTAATTTCTGCCTCTCTAGCTAATTTAGCCTCAGGCATATTAGTCATACCAATTATATCAGCCCCCCAAGATCTATATAAATTTGACTCGGCTAAGGTAGAAAATTGAGGACCTTCCATAACAATGTATGTACCTCCAATTTGATGACTAATATTTAACTTCTTTAACGCCTCCTCGCAGCAATTAGAAAGACCTGGGCTAGTTGGTTTAGCCATTGAAACGTGAGCTACGATTTCTTCATCAAAGAATGTTTTTATTCTTGAAAATGTACGATCTATAAATTGATCAACTATAACAAATTTTCCTGGCTCTAAATTTTCTTTTAGTGATCCAACAGCTGATACTGAAATAATATCAGTAACTCCAAGTTGTTTCATTGCATCAATATTTGCTCTGAAATTAATATTTGTTGGGTTTATTTTATGTCCTCTAGAGTGTCTTGGTATAAAACAAATTTCTTCTTTTCCGATATTTGCTAATAAAATTTCATCTGAAGGTTTGCCCCATGGAGTTTTAATCTTTTTCCATTTAGTTTTTTCAAAACCTTCCATTTTGTATAATCCACTCCCACCAATTATCCCAAGCTTTCTTTTTTTCATCATTTAATTATTAATGCTTTTTTGTTAGAACTTGAAGCAAATTATGGATTTAAAAAAACATATTAGGTCAATACCTGATTATCCCAAAAAAGGAATTTTATTTAGAGATATTACAACTTTAATAAAAAATGCTAAGGCCTTTAAGTACACCAATGATAAAATAATCGAATTAGCAAAAAAAATAGAATTTGATAAAGTGGCTGCAATAGAATCAAGAGGTTTTGTTTTTGCTTCTACTGTTTCTTACCAATTAGAAAAGCCTTTTATACTTTTGAGAAAAAAAAATAAGCTTCCAGCAGAGGTTCACTCTGTTGATTTTGAGTTAGAGTATGGAACGGCGACTATTGAAGTTCATAAAGACTCAATAGAAAAAGGAGAGAAAATTTTAATCATTGATGATTTAATTGCTACTGGTGGAACGGCCGACGCGGCAGCAAAAATAGTAGAGATTTCTGGTGGTAAAGTTGCCGGATTTATATTTGTTATAAATCTTTTCGATTTACCTGGAAATAAAATGTTAAGAGATAAAGGATATAGAACCGAGAGTTTAATTGAATTTCCAGGACACTAATTATTTTTTTTAACAAAATTATTGATATAATCTTTTAAATTAATTTTTCCAAAACGCTTGTAAATTTTATTGGATAGATTTTTGTTAATCAGTGCTGATGCATACCTTTCACCTGGTCTTTTTGGTAGAAACTTTATTTTTGTATTGAATAACTTTGCTACTTGTAAAATAGAATATGATTTTTTATTAGCAATACTGTAATGTCTACAAAGATTTTTTTTCCATGCCAAATAACATGTATTAACGGTATCATCTATATGAGTGAACCTCCTAGATTGACTACCTGGTTTAACGACTGGAAGTGGTTTACTCCTTTTAAAGTGATCTTCAAAAATACCGATTACTGTTGACATTGGACCTTTGGAAATTTGATGAGGTCCATAAACATTGTAAAAGTAAATTACTTCATATTTAAAGTTGAACCATTTTTTTAAATTTTCTAATAACTCCAAATTTTTTGATTTAGAGAATGCATAAGGAGATAAATTTTTATCGTTACCATTATTGCCAAGTGATGCAGAGGTAGCTGAGTAAATTAATTTAATTTTATTTTTTAAACAAAAATTAAATACTGAATTAGATCCGATAGTATTAGAATCTAAACACTCATTCATTTTTAAAAAACTTTGATAAATTCTTGCAAACTCTCCAAAATGAAAAATTGACTTAATTTCTTTTGGATTTTTGATTAGTTTAAAAATATTTATCGTTTTGCCATTTATGTATTTAACCCTGCTGCTTTTTATATGATTTGATTTTTTTCCAGATGAATAATTGTCAATACTAATTATCTTGAATTTTGTTTTTTTTAAAAATAACTTTATTAAATTGGTACCTACAAAACCTGCTCCACCAGTTATTATAATTTTGTTTTTGATTGGCATTACTACTTATTATATTTTTAAAATTAATTAATCAATCTAATGCTGGTCTATACCAAGATTTCTTTCCAATTATTGAATTAAAAATACCGCTTAATCTACAAAAATAAATATCCCTTTTATTTTTATTAAATATTAGTAGATAGAATAAAGATTTTATTAGTGCAGATAATAATTTTGGAAATATAATTAATAGCGATAGAAAAAAACCTTTATGCTTTTTGTGATAATAGAAAGTAGACCACATCCAATGCCAATTTCTATTTTTTTCTAATTCAATAATATTACTGTTGTGGACTGAGTTAGCTCCATCATGCTCAATAATTATACTATTGTCTAAGTAAATTCTGCCATTGTTATTTTTGACTCTTTTGCAAAGGTCAATTTCTTCAAAATAGAGAAAAAAATTTTCATCAAAAAATTTTTGGTTAAATTTCGAAATATTAAAAAAAATTGCAAAACCTTTTATATTATTTACTTCAATTAAATTATTTTTTTTAAAATCTAAGTTTACCATTTGATTTACTGCGGGCCCGATTAACCAAAAATCCTGAACTTTATTAACGGTATTTAAAAAATTTCGTATTGCTTGGGAATTTAAGATGGTATCAGGATTTAAAACTAAAGCATATTTAGTTTTAACAAGTTTTAATCCAATATTGTTTGCAACAGCATAACCCTTATTTTCACCAGTTAAAATGCAACTCACATTATCAAAATCTTCTTCAATTCTGCTTTTAAATTTTTTATCATTTGAATTTTCAACTACTATTACTGAGATATTTTTTGAAATGGATCTCAGACAATTAATTACCCTTGTTTCACTTTTAAATGTAACGATTATTACTGTAAGTTCTTCTGATTCCATTTACTAATAATAATATTTGATTTTAAAGGATAATTCTTTTAAAAATTTGACACATTTAACTTATAATTCTTTATATAAATGCAAAAAATCATAATAACAGGTGGGTCGGGCTTTATAGGAAGTAATTTAGTTGATTTTTTTATTAAAAAAAATTTTTTTGTAATTAACGTAGATAAATTAACTTACTCATCGAATAAATATAAAAGCAAACTTAGAAATAATAAAAACTATAAATTTATAAAGCTAGATATAATAAAAAAAAATAAAATAAAAAAATTAATTCTAAAATACAAACCTAAAGCTATATTCAATTTGGCTGCAGAAACTCATGTTGACAGATCTATTGATGGGCCAGAAAAGTTTATTAGTTCTAATATATACGGAACTTATAGTGTTCTTGAGTGTTTAAGGTATTTAAAAAAAAAGAAAGTAAATCCAAAATTAATACATGTTTCTACTGATGAGGTCTTTGGAGATATAAGTAAAGGGAGAAGATCGAATGAGGAAGATAGATACAAGCCAAGCTCACCATACTCGGCTTCAAAAGCTAGTGCTGATCATTTGGTACAAGCTTATGTGAGAACATATAAAGTAGATGCTGTAATTTCAAATTGTTGTAATAATTATGGACCATATCAATTTCCTGAAAAATTAATCCCTAAGATGCTTTCTAACATTTTTAATAACAAACCATTGCCAATTTATTCAAAAGGTAAAAATTCTCGTGAATGGATATACGTAGAAGATCATTGCGAAGCCTTATTCAGGCTTTATTTAAAAGGTAAAATAGGAAAAAGTTATAACGTTGGCTCAGGCGTAAATCTACGAAATATTGATTTGGTAAAAAGAATACTTGGTACTTGCAAATCTATGAATATAAAAATTGGAAACAAAACTAAAATTAAATTTGTCACTGATAGACCGGGACATGATTTTAGATACGCCCTTAGTAGTAAAAGAATTATTAAAGATTTAAAATGGAAACCAAAAATAAAATTTGATGAAGGTTTAAAAAAAACAATAATTTGGTACTTAAATAATAAAAAATTTCTTCAAAATATATCAAGGAAAAACTATGAAAAAAGATTAGGTCTAAACATATGATAAAAAAAGGAATTATACTTGCAGGTGGTTTAGGTACTAGAATGAGTCCACTCACAAAAGCAGTCAATAAACAACTTTTACCTCTATATGATAAACCACTGATATATTATCCTTTGTCAATTTTAATGTTAGCAGGTATCAGAAATATTTTAATTATAGTTAATAAGGGTCAAAAAAAACAGTTTGAAAAAATTTTACCTCAAAGAAATAATCTAGGCATTAAAATAAATTATGCCGAGCAAAACAAACCTAACGGTTTACCTGAAGCCTTTATTATTGGAGAATCATTTATTGGAAAAGATAATGTTTGCCTAATACTAGGAGATAATTTTTTTTACGGACAAAATTTATCAAAAATGCTCATAGAAAGTACAAAATTAAAAAAAGGTGCTAAAATATTTTTACACCCAGTAAAAAAACCTAGTTCTTACGGTGTTGCTAAAATTAATAAAAAAAATAAAGTTTTAAGTTTAGTAGAAAAACCACAAAAATTCTTTTCTAGATTAGCTGTAACTGGTATCTATTTTTTCGATAACAAAGTGATAAATCTTGCAAAAAAATTAAAACCATCAAAAAGAAAAGAGCTAGAAATAATTGATTTACTAAATTTGTATCGAAGAAAAAATATTTTATCTGCAAAGTTAATAGGAAGAGGAGGATCTTGGCTTGATGCTGGTAGTATTGATGATTTAAATAACGCTTCAAATTATGTGGCGACTATAGAAGATCGTCAAGGTTTAAAGGTAGGTTGTATAGAGGAAATAGCATTTAAAAAAAGATGGATTACAAAGAGTCATCTTAAAACTTTGATTAAAGAGTATGGGAATTGCGAGTATTCAAATTATCTTAAAAAATTACTTTATGAATAAAATACGTAATACAAAATTCAAAGATTTAAAAATAATTAAGGTAGAGTCATTTAAAGATAAAAGAGGAGAGCTGTTTTTTGGAATTTTATCCCGTAAATTGAAAAATAAATTTATATACGATTATACTTCAATTTCAAAAAAAAACGTGTTTAGGGGTTTTCACTACCAATCAAAAAAAAAACAAGCAAAAATAATAACTGTTTTGAAAGGCAGTATAATTGACTGTGTTATAGACCTTAGAAAAGCATCTAAAACATATAAAAAAAATTTTAAAATTTTATTATCTAGTAAAAATAAAAAATCTTTATACATTCCCCCCGGTTTTGCTCATGGATATTATGTAAGAGAAAACAATACGATAGTAAATTGCAAGCAGACAAAATATTATTCTGCTAAATATGAAAAAGGTATATTATGGAACGACAGGACCTTAAAATTGAATTGGAAGTTTAAAAAACCTATTTTATCAAATAAAGATAAAAAACAACCAAAATTTTATTCTTGATCTATGTCCAGTTTAAATACTGGCCATGATAAAAATTTTGTATTTTTCGTAAACCAATAAGATAGGTATCTTTCTGCTAAAAACCCATACATTCTTTTTTGTCCATAACCATCTAAATTAAATCCAAATAATTTTTCACATTTATCCAACCAGTTAAAAAGTGAAGCATAGTATTTAATTATTTTTTCTTTAGATCTACAAACAAACATATTCCATTTATGAAAAGAATTTTTTTCATTTACATATCTTCTAAAAGGCTCTCTATTTTCATCATCCAATAAATTAATTGCTTTCTCCAAAGAGTCTTTCCCATGGAAAACTTGAAAGTGGAATTTAATATTTTGTTTTTTTTTTAAATACGTCCTATAATCGAATAAAAAACTCAGGTTAGCATTTTTAAAAATTTTAGACAGTTTAATATTATCTACGAACTGTGGGTCTGCTATTATAGCTTCATAATTACTCCACTCATCAGGTACATATTTTAAAATATTATTTTTTTCATTTTTTCCATCTTTTTTTTGGTTCCAAAAGTACCGATAACCACAAAAGCCTATCCAGTTATCATCTTTAATTTTGTGTATGTAATTTTTCCATAGCCAATAATGAAATGTATACTCTCCATAAAAAGGGTTTTTGCTTGATATATTTTCACCAGAGTTATCTCTCAACCATCGTTTATCAAACTCATTTTTCCCTAGACCGACCGGTATGTAGTTCAAGTCTTTAATTTTTGAATAATGTCTAGGATACAAGCATAATGAATACATATTAAGATTTTCCATATAATCTAATTATGATAATAAAAAAATAGATATCAATGAAAAAAAAAATTGTTTTTACAGGAGGCTCAGGTAGATTTGGATCAATAATTAAATCAGTCAAATCAAAATACAATTTACTTTTTCCATCAAAAAAAGAATTGGACATAACAGATTTAAAAAAAATAAAATCATACTTTAAAAAAAATAAACCAAATTTTGTTGTTCATATGGCTGGTCTATCCAGACCTATGGAAATACATGAAAAAAAAATAGATTTGAGTATTAGCTTGAATATTATCGGCACATCAAACGTTGTAATTGCTTGTGCGGAAAAAAATATAAAACTAATTTATTTTTCATCAAGCTATGTTTATCCTGGATTAAAGGGAAATTATAATGAAAATGACCCAGTAAGACCTGGCATGAATTACTCAAAATCAAAATTAGGTGGTGAATGTGCAGTAAGTATGTATGACAACTCTCTTATACTGAGGTTATGTATGACTGAAAAGCCGTTTAAACACCCTAAAGCTTTGGCTGATGCTAAAACAAGTTTTATGTTTCAAGATGATTTTAAAAATATTTTTTTCAAATTAATAAATAAAAAAGGTATTCTAAATGTTGGTGGTAAGTCTCAAACTGTATTTAATTTTGCGAAAAAAAATAATCCTAAAGTAAAAAAAATTTACTTAAAACAAGTAAAAAATGTAAACTTTCCAAAGAACTCATCTATAAATATCAACAAATTAAAAAAAATTCTAAAAAAATGAAAATAATAAATCCCAAGGTTATTAAAACAAAAATTCATAAAGACTCAAGAGGTTCGCTTCAAGAAATTTTTAAGAAAAAACAATTTTCAAATAATTTTGATTTTGCTTTATTTGTAAGTTCGAAGAAAAATGTTCTTAGAGGTCTTCATTTTCAAAGAAAAAAACAACAAGAAAAAATTTTAATTATTATTAATGGAGAGATTGTTGATTATTGCCTTGATTTAAGAAAAAAATCTAATTCATTTGGAAAAATATTTAAATTTAAACTAAAAAAAAACTCAATTTTATTTATTCCAAAAGGTTTTGCTCACGGATACCTTGCGCTTAAAAACAACACTCAGATTGTTTATCTGCTTTCTGAATATAGATTTAAAAAATATGAGAGAACTATCAATATAAATGATACTAAGTTCAATTTAAAATTAAAAAAAAATTATATTATTTCAAAAAAAGATAGAAAAGGGATGTCTTTCAATTTATTTAAAAAAAACATTAAGTCTTTATAAATGAAAAATTACGAATGCAGAGTATGTAATGTCGAAATAAAAGAACTTATGTCTTTTGGTAAAATGCCTATAGCAAATGCATTTGTTATTAATAAAAATGACGATCAGTATTTATTTAACTTAAAAATAGGTTTCTGTGAAAAATGTTTTACATTTCAAGTTCTAGAAATTCCTGAAGCAAAAAAAATGTTCAACAACAATTATGCTTATTTAGCATCTACCTCCCAGGTAATGAAAAATCATTGGAAAGAACTGGGTGACAAACTTATTAAAGAAAAAAAACTTGAAAAAAGTTCTTTCGTTGTTGAAGTTGGTTCAAACGATGGAATATTTTTAGAAAACATTAGTAAAAGAGAGATACCACACTTAGGTATAGATGCTTCAAAAAATGTTTGTGATATTGCAGAAAAAAAAGGTGTTAAAACTTTGAACGGTTTTTTTGGCGTAAGTATAGCGGATGAGATTGTTTCAAAACATGGTAAGGCAGACATAATTTTAAGCACCAATACTATGCATCATATTGAAGATATTAATAATGTTGCTGAAGGTATGTCAAAATTAATTAAAGATAATGGAATTATAGTTACTGAAGATCCTTCCTTACTTGAAATGATAAAGAAAAATTCTTATGACCAGATATACGCAGAGCATATGTATATCTGGTCCTTAGCTTCAATGAATTCTTTATTTAATAAATTTAATCTTGAGGTTTTTGACATTGAGAATAATAATTTTCATGGTGGATGTTCTAGATATTTTATTGGAAAAAAAAATAAAAGAAAAATTTCTCAAAATGTAATTGTACATGAAAAATTTGAAACTAAAATAGGCATTAATAAAATAAGTACATATAAAAAATTTATTGAAAATGTAAAACTTTCTAAAAAAAAAATTAAATCAATTAATTTATAAAATAAAAGATGAGGGTAAAAAAATTGTAGGTTATGGAGCTCCAGCTAAAAGTACAACTGTGCTTAATTATTGTGGTTTAAACTATGAATCTATTGACGTAATTTACGACAACTCTGCGACAAAAATAAATAAGTATACTCCAGGAAAAAGTTTAATAAAGATAGATAATTCTTCAAATTTTGAAAAAGAATTAAGTGAGTATTGTGTTCTGTTTGCGTGGAATCATAAAGACGAAATTTTAAATAAAGAAAAACAATATTCAAAAAAAGGTGGAAAGTGGATAATACCAGTTGATGGAATTAAAATAATTTAAAATATTTATGATTAAAAAGAAAGTTTATTACGGTAAAGCAATTTATGGAAAAGAAGAAATCAATGCTTCTATAAAAGTACTCAGAAATAGTTCGTTAAGTTTAATGGACGGAAATAATGTCAAGAAATTAGAGAAAAAAGTTGCAGAAATTTTTGGTAAAAAATTTGGTTTAATGGTTAACTCAGGTTCGTCTGCTAATTTGCTTGGTTTAGCCTCTTTAAATTTAAGGGAAAGATCTGAGGTAATAACCCCCTCATTAACTTTTTCAACAACAATCTCTCCATTGTATCATTTGAATTTAATTCCAAGTTTTATTGATGTGAAAAAAGATTTTTTTGTAGCAAACGTTGACCAAATAGAAAAATGTATAAATAAAAATACTTCAGCTATAATGATACCTAATTTACTAGGTAACATTCCTGATTGGCAACAAATCTACAAAATAGCAAAAAAATATAAATTAAAAATTATAGAAGATTCGGCGGATACAATTGGTTACACATATAAAAAAGGTAACACGGGGAAATATTCTGATGTGGTTACTAATAGTTTTTACGCTTCACATATTGTTACTGGAGCTGGATTTGGAGGAATAGTTTGTTTTAATGATGAAAAACTTTATAACCGGGCAAAACTCTTAAGAGGATGGGGAAGGTCATCAGCTAACTATAATGAGTCTGAAGGCATAAAAGAAAGATTCAATTGTAAAGTTGATAATATTCCATATGACTCAAAATATGTATTTAAAGATATGGGTTACAATTTCTTACCCTCTGAAATCAGCGCAACATTCGCTTTAGAACAAATAAAGAAATTAAGAAAAGTTATTAATCAAAGAGTCAAAAATTTTGAGTCTCTAAAAAATTTTTTTAATAAGCTAAATAAGTATTTTAAAGTTCCAAATCAGTATAAATTTGTCAAAACTGCATGGCTAGCTTATCCAATAGTTATAAAAAATTCAAAAATTAATAGAAGAAATCTTCAAATTTTTTTAGAAGAAAACGGTATACAAACAAGAACTATATTTACTGGAAATATAATGAGACAGCCGATCATGAAAAATAAAAAATATAAAAAAAATAAAGACTCAAGCAAAATGAGCGACGATGTGATGAAAAATGGACTTTTGATAGGATGTCATCACGGCTTAACGAAAGTTGAAATCAAACATATTTTTTCAACATTCGTAAAATTTTTAAAAAAATATAAACTTCAAAATTAGTTAAAAACATATTTTACATCTAAGTGTGTCGTAATTAAAGTAAGATTTGTTATATTATATTATGATTTTTGTTCATATTGGCGCAGGCGTAGGTGATCTTGATCCATCAACTAATTTTAGAGATGGATTTTCAGAATATGTAAAAAAAAATAAAAGTGAAGAAAAAATAATTTTCGTGGTTGAGGCTAATCCAAAAAATATAGAAAAATTAAAAGACTGTTGGAAAGATTACAAAAATGTGAAAATCTTCAATTTCGCAATAACACCAAATGATTATTTAAAAGATAATATTACTCTTTATTATAGTCAAGACGATAAACCTTACTACCAGTTACTCTCTCGTGATAGAAATCATGTTGAAAATTATTTCCCAAATTCTGAAATAAAAGAAATGAAAATTAAAACAATAAAAATTAAAAATTTTCTTGAAAATAATTTTTTAGATTTAAAAATTTATTCTTTTTCGATGGATGTAGAAGGTTTAGACTATAAAATATTTATGGATATTGACTTAAAGAAATTTGATATTTATCAATTTTCAATTGAATATTTTCATTTAAATAAATTTCAAAAGAAAAATATAATAAAAAAATTTATTAAAAATGGATATTCTTATAATGGATTTGGAATTGACCACAATAATCTTGACTGGTTATTTATTAAAAAAAAATCTTTTTGGAATGATTTAGTATCTCTAATACTTCCATATATTCACAGAATACATTATAAAAGATTGAATAAACTAATAAATATAAATTGATTTCGTGTGTGCCGAAATTGTGCCGAAAGATATAATTTAAGTTGTATTAAAATTTAGTAATGTTGGTTAAATTGGTAGCGAGGGGCGGATTCGAACCGCCGACCCCAGGCTTATGAGTCCTGTGCTCTAACCAACTGAGCTACCTCGCCATTTGCGTTGGTTATAATATATTTAATTAACTAAATCATTAGTTAGTTAATGCTATAAATTGCTAAAAATACTGAACTAAATGGTGAGAATTATACCGAAAACAGTTACCGCTGAAACTGCTGCTACACCCAAAGCTAAATTTCGTTTTTTTTCAATTTTTTTCTCTGCATTCATTCTTGATAGTAAGTCTGTAACTTTAACTTTACTTTGAGAATTGTTAATCTCAGAATGAGTGTTGTGAAAATTTAATTGCTTACTCATGAAATTATTAAAACATACTAAGCTGATTTTTAAATGTTTGTGAGGATCAAAATGGGTTTGATAAAAAATTTTACCCAAAATGAATAATTCTCAACTTATGATTTTATATGGTTAGAAATACCTAAACGCATTTTTTCAATAATCTCATCTATGTCCCTCTTTTCACAAACAAATGGA
>MDTE01000644.1_pt1 | contig 13320 bp, 8 predicted proteins | sample 811231 | NCBI WGS metagenome assembly MDTE01 (sample SAMN05326651, study PRJNA326480) | marine metagenome | isolation source: seawater | place: Indian Ocean: Red Sea | collected 2010
ATAACTGAACTTTTTTAACAAGTGATTTGAAAGCTTCTGGATTATTATACGCTAAATCGGCCAAAACTTTTCGATCTAATTTAATTTTTGACTTATTAAGACCATTAATAAACTTTGAATAGGTAAGGCCCTCTGCTCTAACACCTGCATTAATTCTTTGTATCCAGAGAGATCTGAACTCTCTTTTTTTTGTCCTTCTATCTCTGTATGCATATTGCAATGCTTTTTCCATTGCTTGACGTGCAATACGAATTGTATTTTTTCTTCTTCCAAACTGACCTTTAACAGCTTTGAAAACTTTTTTATGTCTAGCCCTACTAACAACTCCTCTTTTTGTTCTAGCCATTTTATCCTCTTAAGTTGTAAGGCATGTAAGATTTAACAATTTTTGAGTCTGGTTTAGACATAATTGTTGAGCCTCTTTGTTTTCTAATTTGTGAATTTGTCCTTTTAATCATACCATGCCTTTTATTAGCTTGAGGCATTTTAACTTTACCTCTCTTGGTAAGTCTAAATCTTTTTTTCGCTGAGCTTTTGGTTTTAAGTTTTGGCATAAGTATCGGATTTATATATACTTTAATTTTGGTTTACAAGATTAAACGAGAGATTAATTAGGCTGAATTATCATTATCATTTGTCTACCCTCGAATTTTGGACTTAATTCGACTTTTCCTAAATCTTTGGTATCCTCGATTATTCTATTCATCAAATCTCTGCCTTGTTGTGTAAATTGCATTTCTCTTCCTTTGAACCTAACGGTAAATTTAACTTTATCTCCTTTAGATAAAAATTTTTTAGCATTTTTTATTTTAAAATTGTAGTCATGAATTTCAGTTCCTGGTCTTAATTTAAGCTCTTTTAGAGCCGCAGTTTTTTGATTTTTTTTTGCTTTACTTGCTTTTTTTTGCATATCATACTTAAACTTTCCCATGTCCATTATTTTACATACCGGAGGGTTTGTGTTTGGCGATATCTCTATAAGATCTAAACCATCTCCTTTTGCAATCTCAATTGCTTTTTTAATTGGAAGTATTCCTAAATTTTCACCTGAAGTACTTATTACTTGAACGTCTAAACTTCTAATTCTGTGATTTGTTCTTGGAAGTGAAATCTTTTGTTTTCTATGAAAGTAGTTTGGTTTGGATTTTTGCACTAATATTATATGGGTAATTTGTTTAATATTTTTATTTTACTTATAGCTTTATCTAGATTAATTTTTTCTTGTTTCTCTGATCCAAGCTTTCTAATAGTTACACTTTTTTCTTTCACCTCTTTATCACCGCATATAAATAGGTAGGGTATCTTTGCTAACGAGTGTTCTCTAATTTTATAATTTATTTTTTGATTTCTTAAATCCACTTCGCAATTTATACCTTCTTTAAAGATGTCTTCAAATATTTTTTTTGCGTATTTATTGTGTTCTTCAGCTATGGGCAGCACAACTAATTGTGTGGGGCTTAGCCAAAATGGTAATTTGCCAGCATAATTTTCTATTATTATACCAATAAATCTTTCAAGTGATCCGAACAAAGCTCTATGAAGCATAACGGGTGTCTTTTTTGTTCCATCTTTATCTACAAAAGTTGCGCCTAACCTTCCTGGTAAATTTAAATCTACTTGAAGTGTGCCGCACTGCCAGTCTCTCCCTATAGCGTCTCTTAAAACAAATTCTATTTTTGGTCCATAGAATGCTCCCTCGCCTTTATTAGTTTCATATTTTAATTTTGTTTTTTTAATAGTTTCTAATAATGCCTTTTCAGATTTATCCCATACCGCATCAGCTCCAACTCTTTTTTCTGGTCTATCTGAATATTTTAAAAATACTTTTTTGAAACCTAAATCTTTATAAATATCCAAAATTAATTTTGTAACAGCAATGCACTCTTCAGTAATTTGATCTTCTGTGCAAAATATATGTGCATCGTCTTGGGTAAAAGCTCTAACTCTTAGAAGACCGTGCAAGGCCCCTGAGGGTTCATATCTATGTACTTTACCAAACTCAGAAAGTTTTAAAGGTAAATCTCTATAACTTTTAAGACCTTGATTAAAAACTTGAACACATCCAGGACAATTCATTGGTTTTACTGCAAAAACTTTTTCATCAGGTGTTTCTGATGTAAACATAAGATCACCAAATTTATCCCAGTGCCCTGATTTTTCCCAAAGACTTTTGTCCAATAGTTCTGGGGTATTAATCTCTCTATAACCAGCGTTTCTTTGTTTTAATCTCATATACTGAATAAGCCTTTGGAACAAATTCCATCCTTTTTCATGCCAGAAAACTGAGCCAGGGCTTTCTTCTCTAAAATGGTATAAGTCCATTTCTTTACCAAGCTTTCTATGATCTCTTTTTTCTGCCTCTTCTAATCTAATTAAATATTCATCCAATTCTTTTTTGGAGCTCCAGCATGTTCCGTATATCCTTTGCAACATTTCGTTATTAGAGTCGCCTCTCCAATATGCGCCTGAAACTTTTGTTAATTTAAATGCTTTTCCAATTTTTCCTGAGGAAGACAAGTGTGGTCCTCTGCATAAATCATGCCATGTATCTCCATGATGGTATACTGAGAGCTCCTCTTTTTCAGGTATGCTTTCAATAATTTGTGCTTTATATTTTTCTCCAATCTTTATAAAATGTTCTATAGCTTTACTTCTTTCCCATACTTCTCTTTTTGTTTTGACATCACGATCAATTATTTCTGACATTTTTTTCTCAATTTTTTTCAAATCATCTTTAGTAAATGGTTCTTTTCTAGCAAAGTCGTAATAAAAACCATTTTCAATCACAGGACCTATAGTTACTTGTGTTCCTGGAAATAATTCTTGGACTGCCATAGCCATTATATGGGCAGCATCATGTCTTATTACATCTAATCCTTCTTTGTCTTTATTTGTGATAATTTTTACTTTTGAGTCTTTTTTAATTTCAAAACTCAAATCCTTGAGTTCTCCATTCACTTCCATAATTAATGCTAATTTTTCCAAGGACTTGCTAATTTTTTTTGTTAGATCAAAACCATTTATTGATTTTACAAAAGATATTTTTTTTCCATCTAGTAGTTGAATTTCAGGCATTTAGACTTTTAACAATTTTTTATATTCTGTGAAAGTGCTTTGACACATTTTTTCAACATCAAATTTAAGCAATATGTTTTTCCTACCTTCATTTCCAATCGATTGCAACTTGTCTTTATCCATTTCGATGACTTTATTTATATATTCCGCAAGAGACTCGGGATTACCATTTTTAAATAAAAAACCAGTTTTACCATTAATTATTGTTTCTTTTGATCCACCGAAATCGCTTGCTATGATAGGTTTTTGCATTGCTTGTGCTTCAACAGCAACTCTTCCAAATGCTTCGGGTTCAATAGAGGAGGAAACTACCGCATCAGAAAGGTAATACATTAGAGGCACTTCTTTTAAACCAGAAACAAAAATAATATTCTTTTTAAGATCATATCTTTCTACCATAGAAAGTAATTTTTTATAATACACTTTTCTACCTTGATGACTGCCCAAAATAATACTTTGAAAATTATTTTTTCCGTATTTCTTTTTTAAGAGATTTAAAGACTCTATAAACATTTCTTGCCCCTTCCACTTTGTGAGTCTACCGGGGAGAAGTATTTTAAACGACTCTGAATTAAGGCCAATATCTGTAATAAGTTTGCTAATCTTCTCATTTGTAATAGTCGAATTACTAAAATAATCTGTATTGATTCCTCTAAATATAACAAGCACTCTTTTTCCACTTTTAATTTGTTCATTATAATTTTTATGAATATGATCAAAAATAAAGTTTGATCCAGCTATAACAAGATTTGATCTAACCATAACAGAATTATAGAATTTTTTTATTCTATTACTAAAATTATAAGTTCCATGAAAAGTAGTTATGAACTTTCTGCCTGTTAAAATACAAGAAAACAAACAAGACCACGCGGGCGCCCTACTTCTTGCATGAACAATATTAATTTTTAGAAATAGAATAATTAAAGATAAAAAAATAGTATTTAATAATATTAAAATTGGATTTTTAGATTGTACAGGCAGTCTTATAACTCTAACTTTGTCTTTTCTAATAAATTTAAGTAATGGACCTCCGCTTGTTACTATGTATGATTTGCAATCTTTTTCCGCTAGGTAATGAGCAAGATCATAGCAACCAGCTTCTGCTCCACCGTATCCTAATTTCGGTATAACTTGTAAAACTTTTATTTTAGATGACATATGGTAAAGATATATAATATCAGATTAGTTTAATAAACTTTACATGAAAAAATTTAAATTTTTAAAAATCTCTTTAACCAAAAAACTCAGATATATAGACAATTATTACAAAAAAAAACTATATATAATTTTTTTACCTGGATTCATGTCAGACATTGAAGGTGAAAAGCCTACTGCATTCAAAAAGTATGCAAAAAAAAATAAATTGGGTTTTTTGGCAATTGAGTACTCAGGTCATGGAAAATCAACCGGAGAGTTTACCAAAGGAAATATAAGTGAGTGGTCAAATGATGTTAAAAGATCAATTAAAAAAATCGTAAAAAAAAATAGTTTCATTTTAATTGGTTCAAGTATGGGTGCGTGGATTTCCTTAAACCAGTTTAAAATTTTTAAAAAACAAATAAAAGGTTTTATTGGTATTGGTTCTGCCCCAGAGTTTTTAGATAGATTAATGTGGAAACAATTTCCAAAAAATACAAAAAAAGAAATAAGACAGAAAGGTATAAGTATCATTAAACACGGGGACTCAAAATTCAAACAAAAACAATATGAATATCCTATAACTTATCAATTAATAAAAGATGGTAGAAAAAATAAGGTTTTATCGAAAAAAATAAATCTTAAAATAAATGTCACTATGTTTCACGGTCAGAAAGATGAGGTAGTTCCTGTTTCTTTTTCAAGGAAAGTTTTATCTTTGTTTACAAAAGCAAAAAAGAAATTGGTTATAATAAAAAATGGCGACCATAGTCTCTCTAGTAAAACACATTTGAAAATGATTACTAATAGATTAGATCAAATTATTAATCAGGCAAAATAACTAACCAGTTTTTGAAATTTTGGATTTTAAACTTATTGGATTTTCTAATTTATCCAACATTTCGATTGGACAGACTTGTTTAAAATTTTTCACTTCCTTTGAAAAGCTATCAAGAATAACTTTTGAAGTTTCAGATTCTGTTTCGAGGAGGTATTCTTTTAATAATTTTTTTAATTTGTCTATCCAGTATTTGGTTTCGGGTTTTTGCCATATAATTGAAGTGGGGTTTGCGTAGTTTTCAAAAACATTTTCAGGATCGTATACAAACGCCATGCCTCCAGTCATTCCTGCTCCAAAATTATCACCAACTTTACCCAATATTATAACTTCCCCTCCAGTCATATATTCACATCCATTAGCATCGCATCCTTCGATGACAGATATTCCTCCTGAGTTTCGAACTGCAAATCTTTCTCCGGCTTTTCCAGCTGCAAATAGTTTTCCTGACGTAGCTCCATATAAAACAGTATTTCCTACAATAGTATTTTCATTTGTTTTAAATTTATTTTCTTTAGAAGGCCTCACAACAATTGTTCCACCTGACAAACCTTTGGCAACATAGTCGTTTGCATCACCAAATAAATTAATTTTGATACTTTTTGAGAGAAATGCACCTAAAGACTGACCAGCTGAGCCTGTTAAATTTAAAGTTAAAGAGTTGCTATGAAAATTTTCTCCAAATGTTTTAAATATATAATGGGACAGTTTAGTGCCAACAGTTCTATCTGTATTTTTAATAATGGCTTCTCTAAGAGTTTTCTTATTATCTTTTAATTCATTTTTGACCTCATGCCATATTTTTTCGTCAATATTGTTATCTGGTACTTTATTGATTAAATTATTTTGCGAATGTCTTTTATTATCTCCTGGATCTGCTTGAACTAGCAATGGATTCAAGTCTAAATCATCTAGATTTGGTGATCCTCTGCTTACCTGATAGAGTAGGTCAGTTCTACCAATTACTTCTTCGATAGATTTGAAACCCAAGGAAGCTAATATTTCTCGAACTTCCATTGCTACAAATGTAAAAAAATTTACCACCTTTTCGGGTGTACCAGAAAATTTTTCCCTAAGTTTTTTATCTTGAGTGCAAACACCTACTGGACAAGTGTTCGAGTGACATTGTCTAACCATAATGCACCCCATTGCGATCAAAGATGATGTTCCCATACCAAATTCTTCTGCTCCCATCATGGCTGCAATAACAACATCTTTTCCTGTTTTTATACCTCCGTCAGTCCGTAAGGTTACTTTGTGTCTAAGGTTGTTAAGGGTTAAAATTTGGTTTGCTTCTGTTAAACCCATTTCCCATGGAACGCCTGCATACTTAACACTTGTTTGTGGACTAGCACCAGTGCCTCCCGAATGTCCTGATATTAAAATCACATCTGCTTTGGCTTTAGCAACACCTGCTGCTATTGTTCCAATTCCAGTTGCTGCAACTAGTTTTACACCAATTCTTGCATTAGGATTTACTTGTTTTAAATCATAGATTAGCTGTGCTAAATCTTCTATTGAATAAATATCGTGATGTGGCGGAGGCGAGATCAGTGTTACACCTGGAGTAGAATGTCTTAGTCTTGCAATTTCTTTTGTCACTTTAAAACCAGGTAGCTGACCTCCCTCCCCTGGTTTTGCTCCTTGAGCAATCTTAATTTCAATTTCACTACAATTATTTAAATACTTAACCGTCACTCCAAACCTAGCTGATGCTACCTGTTTTACTTTTGAATTTGAGGAGTCGCCGTTTTTTAAAATTTTAAATCTTTTCTCATCTTCTCCCCCTTCTCCGCTACATGATGAGCCTTTAATTCTGTTCATTCCAACAGCTAATGTTTCATGAGCTTCTGATGATAAAGCTCCATGTGACATACTTCCGCTTCCAAATCTTGGTGTAATTTTTTCTATTGGCTCAACTTCATCAATATTTAAAGGTTTATTTACTTTTTTAAATTCAAGAAGATCTCTGAGGTTTGTTGGGTTCAAGTTGTTTATTCCTTCAGAATACTTTTTAAATGTTTCATAGGATTTTTTTCCAACTGAATGCTGCAAAAGATGTATTAAATTTCCTTGAAATTGATGATCCTCTCCAGATTTTCTGTATTTATAAAGTCCCCCAATTGGAAGCATTACAACATTTTTTTGATATGTTTTAAAATGGAGGTCTTGAATTTTCTTTTCTATTCCAGAAATTCCAATTCCTGATATTCTTGAGGTCATTCCTGGAAAATAATCTGCTACTAATCCTCTGCTTAGACCCACCGCTTCAAAATTACAACCTCCTCTGTATGAGCTTAAAACTGAAATACCCATTTTTGACATTATTTTTAAGAGGCCAGCATTTATAGATTTCTTAAATCTTTCGATGCAAGACCCAAAATTTAATTTTCCAAATAACTTTTTCTCATATCTTTGAAAGATACTGTCTAAAGCAAGATAAGGGTTTATTGTTGTTGCTCCTACACCAATAAGTACAGCAAAAGAGTGTGTGTCCATTGCTTCGGCTGTTTGGACATTGATGGATGCATATCCTCTTAAAGATAATTTCACTAAATGGGAATGAATCGCTCCAACAGCTAAAATCATAGGTACAGAGGCTCTTTCTTCGGAAATGTTTTGATCTGAAAGAATTAAATGATTTGCCCCTCCTCGAACTGCTACCTCTGCTTCTTCCCTTAATTGTTCTATTCTAGTTCTAAGATTATCCTTAACTTTAAATGTACAATCAATTAAACCAATTTGCTTTGAGAACATGTTTTTAAATTTTTTAAGCTGTGAATTAGTCAATACGGGACTATCCAAAACGTAAATGTTTTCTTTTGTTAAGTTTTCAAAATCAAGAATATTTCCAAGATTTCCAAATCTTGTCTTTAAGCTCATAACTTTATTTTCTCTTAGGGAATCTATAGGCGGATTTGTAACCTGACTAAAATTTTGTCTAAAATAATGAGATATAGGTCTATAGTGGTTTGAAAGTACTGCGACGGGTGTGTCATCGCCCATAGATCCAGTAGCTTCTTTGGCATCTTCCACCATTGGATGTAAAATTAACTCAAGATCTTCTATACTATACCCCGACAGAAATTGTCTTCTTCTCAAATCTTCATTTGAATAATTTACAAACTCTTTCTCTGATTTAATTTTTTTATCTAAATGAATTATTTGTTTATGAAATTTTTTATAATCTTTCGATAAATAATCTTTGATTTCCTTATCTTTATAAATCTTTCCATTCTTTAAATTCACAGCAATAAGTTGTCCTGGACCAAGTCTTCCTTTTGAAATTATTTTGTTTTCAGGAATTTGAACCATACCCGTCTCAGATCCTGCACAAAATATTTTATCCGAAGTAATGGAGTATCTTAATGGGCGTAAACCATTTCTATCTGTTGCAGCAATAGCCCATTTGCTATCAGTTGCGCAAATTGCTGCTGGTCCATCCCAAGGTTCAATTGTGCTGTTTAAAACATCAAAAAGTTGTTGGTGAGATCTTGGCAAAATTTTACTTCTTTTTGACCATGCATCTGGCATTGTCATTAGTTTAATTAATGGTACAGGCTTTCCTGAATGAATTAATAGTTCAAAAACATTGTCTAAAGCAGCTGAGTCAGAATTTCCCGGAGTAATCACTGGTTTTAAATCATTTACATTTTCAAATAATTCACTGGACATATCTTGCTCATGAATTTTCATCCAATTAATATTTCCTTTTAAAGTATTTATTTCTCCATTATGCGCTAGACACCTGAACGGTTGAGCAAGTTTCCAGCTTGGAAAAGTATTTGTAGAAAATCTTTGGTGAAAAATTGCAAAACGTGAAATAAATCTCTTATCTTTTAAATCTGGATAAAAATCTGAGAGAGCTTCAGCTAAAAACATTCCTTTGTAAACAATAGATCTAGAACTTAATGAACAAATATAAAAATCATTTATTTGCTGGCTTCTAGTAATTTTTAATATTTTTTTTCTTGCAACAAAAAGCGAGCGCTCTAACTGATTACGGTCCAATAATTTGTTACTTTTAAATATTACCTGCGTAATTTCAGGTCTGTTAGAGTCTGCAGTTTTTCCTAAAACACTTGGGTTTACAGGAACCTGCCTCCAACCATAAATATAAAAATTGTTTTCCAATAAGACTCTTTCAACAATAGTTTTTGATTTTTCTTGGTCACCATACTCAGTTCTTGGTAAAAAAATCATACCTACGCAAATATTTTCATCACCTTTATGCTCATGTCCGGTTTCTTTTACTTTTTCTAAAAAGAATGCTTTTGGAATTTCAATACAAATACCCGCTCCATCTCCTGACTTACCATCTGCATCCACTGCTCCACGATGCCAAACCGCTTTTAATGATTGTATTCCGTATTCCACTATCTCTCTTCTTTTTTTTCCATCCAAAGATGTAACTAGCCCCACTCCACATGCGTCATGCTCAAAATCTGAACGATAATTATGAGTTTTTTCTAAGAGTAATTTATTTTTTTTATAATTTTCCATTTAGGCTGCTTCAACAGATTTATTTTTAATAATTTTTTCTCGTAAATATTTTTCTATTTGAACTGATGCATCTCTTCCATCTCTAATTGCCCATACAACTAAAGATGCGCCTCTAACTATATCTCCAGCGGCAAAAACTCCATCTAAATTTGTTTGCATTGTTTTAAGGTTAATTTTAATGGTCCCCCATTTTGAAATTGCTAGTTCTTTTGCATTAAATAATTTTGGAATATCTTCTGGATCAAAACCCAAAGATTTTATTACTAGATCTGCTGGAATTTTATACTCAGAGTCTTTTTCAATTTCAGGTCTTCTCCGACCCGAAGCATCTGGTTCCCCTAACTTCATTTTATTAATTTCAACTTCGTTTACTTTTTCGCTCCCAATAAATCTTTTTGGGCTTGTTAACCAAACAAATTCGACGCCCTCTTCAATAGCATTGCCTACTTCTCTTGCTGAGCCAGGCATATTTTCTCTATCTCTTCGATAAAGACATTTGACAGATTTTGCCTTCTGTCTCACTGAAGTTCTTACACAATCCATGGCAGTGTCACCACCACCAATAACAACCACATTTTTACCTTCAGCATTTAGTGTGCCGTCATCAAATAATTTTACTTTATCACCTAAGCCTTTTCTATTAGATGCTGTTAGAAATTCCATTGCTGGAAAAATATTTCCTAGTTCTTTGCCTGGAATATCTATTTCTCTGGCTTTATAAACTCCAGTGGCAATTAAGATTGCATCATGTTTCTTTTTAAGTTCATACAATGTCTTGTCTTTTCCTACTTCAAAATTTTGTACAAACTTGATTCCGCTGTCTTTTAATAACTTAGTTCTTCTTTCAACAACAGTTTTCTCAAGTTTAAAATTTGGTATACCATAAATTAAGAGTCCTCCTGGCCTATCATATCTGTCATAAATAGTTATTTGGTATCCAGATTTCCTTAGCTCCTCTGCACAAGCCATGCCAGCAGGGCCTGCTCCAATAATTCCAATAGATTGTTTGAGTTCTTTTTTAACTTTTATTGGTTTTACCCATCCTTTTTCCCATGCATTATCAGTTATATATTTTTCTACAGATCCAATTGTAACTGTGCCATGTCCTGATTGTTCAATTACACAATTCCCCTCGCACAGTCTATCTTGCGGGCAAATTCTACCACAAACTTCTGGCATGTTATTTGTACTTTGTGCTAATTCGTAAGCATCTTTAAGTCTACCTTCGGCCGTAAGCTTTAACCAATCAGGAATATTATTATGCAGTGGGCAATGTACTTGACAAAAAGGGACTCCGCACTGGGAGCATCTGCTTGATTGTTCTTTAGCTTTATTGCTAATGAATTCACCATAAATTTCATTAAAATCTAGGTTTCTTTTTTCAACAGATCTTTTAGGTGGAGTCTGCTGACCTATTTTTGTAAATTTGAGCATTTTTTCTGACATATATTGATATGGTTAAATCAAAATTGATCAAATTTGAAGTTTATTTATGTCAGTATTACTTACCTTATTAATAAAAACCCCATATTTTAAACACTTTTTTGTTGTGCATACCAGCTATGTAATAATTAGGATGATCTCATTAGTTGAATTAAATATAAGTAATTAGTCCAAAATGGAAAATGTTTTTCAGGTTCTTATAATTTCTATAGTTCAAGGTGTAACTGAATTTCTTCCCGTAAGTTCATCTGCTCACTTAAGCTTATTGTCAAACCTATTTGGGTTTAAGGATGAAGAGTTACTTTTAAACATTAGTGCTCATGTTGGCTCATTCTTCGCCGTTACATTTTATTTTAAAAAAGAAATTTTACAATTTGGAAAAAATCAAAAATTGTTTTTTAGAGTTATTATAGCGTCACTGCCACTATTCTTTTTCGGATATTTAATAGTGTTTTATAATTTGGTTCCAGGATTAAGAACTTATAAAATTATTGGCTGGACTACAATAATCTTTGGGGTATTACTTTTTATAACCGATAAATCCAAAGCAAGCCTAAGCATTGATAGAAATTTTACCACAAAAAATGCTGTTATTATTGGCTTTTTTCAAGTTTTAGCGCTAATACCCGGTGTTAGTCGATCGGGGATAATAATCACTGCTTCAAGAATGTTAAATTTTAAAAGAGAGGATGCGGCCAAGATTTCATTTTTAATGTCAGTACCGGCTCTGGCAGGTACAGGAATTTTTGGTTTATATGCTTTGATTATACAGAGTAGTCCGATTGTTACTTTAAATTCTTTTTTAACCATTTGTCTTTCATTTATATTCTCATATTTGTCTATTAAATATTTTTTAATTTACCTGAAAAAATTTAATTTTAATTTAATAGTTGGATACAGAATAATTCTAGGCCTAATTATACTGTCAGTTATTTATCTATAGTATTAGAGACAAAAGTAAAATTACAAAAAACACAATTACAAAAAAAACTATTACAGAATTTTGTAGCGACAAATTTTTTAAAAAATTCATATTTTCCTCCTGGAGGTCCCAGAAGGATTTGAACCCTCAACCTTCTCGTCCGTAGCGAGACGCTCTAATCCAATTGAGCTATGGGACCATAATGTGAAAATACCAAAGAAAATAGGCTTTATAAAGCGATTTTATCTTTGTTGTAATTTATTAAATAAAAATATAATTAAAAGGGGTTATGTCTAAAGAAAAAACAGTAGTAATTACATCAGCTGTTAGAACCGCTATTGGTTCATTAGGAGGAACATTGAAAAATGTTCCGGCTTATAAACTGGGGTCAACGGTTATTTCAAACGCAATAAAAAGATCAAATTTAAAACCATCAGATATAAATGAAGTTATAATGGGTCAAGTCCTTACCGGTGGTGCGGGGCAAAATCCAGCTCGTCAGTCAGCAATGGACTCTGGTATTCCAAAAGAAACGCCATCTTATGTAGTTAATCAAGTTTGTGGATCTGGTTTAAGATCTATTGCGTCTGGTTTCCAATCCATTGTGTCAAACGATTCTTCGATAGTTGTTGCGGGTGGACAAGAAAGTATGTCTTTATCACCACATGTTGTTCATCTTAGAAACGGTAAAAAACTAGGAGACACAGAACTAGTTGACTCTATGATTAAAGATGGATTGTGGGATGCTTTTAACGGTTACCACATGGGAAATACTGCAGAAAATGTTGCTCAAAAATTTCAAATTACAAGAAAAGACCAAGATAAGTTTTCATTTGATTCTCAAAATAAAGCTTTAAAAGCACAAAAAGAAAATAAATTTGATGAAGAGATTGTACCTTTTGAAATAAAGTCAAAAAAAGGAAGTTCTATTTTTAAAAAAGATGAACATCCAAGAGATGGGGTATCGCTTAGTGTATTAGAAAAACTTAAAACAGTTTTCCAAAAAGATGGAACAGTCACAGCAGGAAATGCTTCGGGTATAAATGATGGTGCGGCTGCGGTTGTTTTAATGTCTAAAATTGAAGCTGAAAAAAGAGGAATTAAACCACTTGCAGAAATTAAATCATGGGCGTCTTGCGGTGTAGATCCTTCGATAATGGGAACTGGTCCGATACCATCCTCAAACAAAGCTTTGGATATAGCAGGTTGGAAAGCTAAAGATTTAGATTTGATTGAAGCTAACGAGGCTTTTGCTGCTCAAAGTTGTGCTGTAATAAAGGAGTTAGGTTTGCCAAATGAAAAGGTAAATGTTAATGGCGGAGCAATAGCCTTGGGTCATCCGATTGGCGCATCTGGTACGAGAGTTTTTGTCACACTAGTCCATGAAATGGCTAAAAGAAAT
>MDTE01042818.1_pt1 | contig 13320 bp, 10 predicted proteins | sample 811231 | NCBI WGS metagenome assembly MDTE01 (sample SAMN05326651, study PRJNA326480) | marine metagenome | isolation source: seawater | place: Indian Ocean: Red Sea | collected 2010
GAACAGCGCGGCTTGCTGGACGAGACGCTCGTTGTCTGGATGGGAGAATTTGGTCGCACTCCCAGGATCAACAAACGCGGTGGCCGCGATCATTGGGGACACGTATTCCCGGTTGCTCTGGCTGGCGGTGGCATCAAGCCCGGTTGTGTCTATGGCGCTTCCGATCGGCAGGGGGGGGATCCGAGTGATGGCCGCGTAGAACCGCAGGATTTGCTGGCCACGATTTTTCACTGTTTGGGACATAGTCCCCAGACCCATGTGGAGGATCAGCTGGGACGTCCGTTGGTGATCAGCCAGGGTGATATCATCGAGGCGTTGCTGTAGCAACGATTGGCTGGCGATATTCTCCAAGTTCGGGAAGTTCGGCTGATCTGGCGCGATTTGTCCTGGTGCCGTATCGGGCGACGGCCATGTGTGGACGGCTTGAGGCGCGCACGCGGAGTCAATGTATCGGCGTTTACAGACCGTTGTGCCAGTTTCCGCTGCGCGCCAATTGGAGTAACCCGGGAATCAGCTGGCGAATCGCCTTGGCTCGATGGCTTAGTAACGATTTGACGTCGTCACCCAGTTGGCCAAATGTCTGATGGTATTCCTGGATTTCAAATAGTGGATCGTATCCAAACCCGGCATTACCAATTTCTTCCCGACGGATTTTTCCGCGACAGGTGGCTTCGCAGCAGAGGCGAATTTCACCCGTTGGGTCGGCCACTGCTATATGGCAAGTGTAGTGTGCGGTCCGTTGGGAATCAGGAGTCTCGCCCAGCTGGTCGAGCAAGTGGCGATTATTGGATTCATCCGTGGCGGTTTCACCACTGTAGCGAGCTGAAAAGACGCCTGGCGCGCCGTCCAACCCGTCGACCGACAGGCCGCTATCTTCACCCATTACCCAGCGTTCGAGATGGCGGGCCTGCTGGCTCGCTTTGAGTGCCGCGTTCTCCGCAAAACTGGTGCCCGTTTCTTCGACCGCGAGACTTTCCGGAAAGTCGGCGAGGGTTGTCAGGTGAAAGTGATAGGGCGCCAGCAACGCCGCCAGTTCCCCCCCCTTTTTCCGGTTGTGGGTGCCCAGTACCAGATCGTATTGTTTGTTCATTAGCCAATCGTTGGGAGGGAGTCCGACGTGTGGCCTAGCGTCGTGGTTGCCGCGCGTAAGCGGTCGCGATCGACTGCTTTGGAACTTCAATGGGTGCAGGTTGTAGATCCAAAGGGACTCCTGCGATGGTTTGCGAAGTGGTGGTTGGCGCAGCTAATCCGGGGACTTGCCGCTGTTTTCCTTTGAACGTGTTCATGATCCGTTGGATGGGCGGCGTCAGTTGAATTCCCGCCGCCGTTTCACGGCCCAGTTCCATGAAACTTCCGACTGTGACCAGACTCTGATAACGGTCGTGAAATTCATAGGCCTCATGGCCTTTCTTGCGCAATGCCATGGTCAAGCGGTGCGCTCGGTCGGCTGCGTCGGCCAGACTGCTTTTCATCTTGGCACCGTTCTTGATACGTTGAATTTCATCCAGCTTCATGGTGGATCTGCCGCGAAATGTGGCCACGCGAACCGTGAATCGACCTCGATTACGCAGCAGGCTGAATTTGACGTCCCGATTCATTTCTAGGACCAGAGGATCGATCGCCTGGCGTTCAAAGAAATCATCAGGTAAGAGCGGGTTACGAGTGAGAAACGCGTTCCCCATTGGCCCTTTCTTCTGTTTATCTTTGTTCACATGAAAGCGACGTTGCAAGTCACGTAAGCCAGCGAAACGCCGTGTAGTCCCCTTCCCTTTCGTGATGTCCAGACACGTCGGATGCAGGAACTTGATTTTCTTCAGGGACTTGGCGACGCCGGAGTCATTCACGGAATCAAAATTACCGACGAGCACAGCAAATTCATCAAAACGCACATTTTGCCGGTAACGCATAACTCGACGGCGAAGATTGCCATCGGTGTTTGTGAATCCGTTGCCCTCAACTGGTTTGGTGAAATCGAAACTCCGTTCATGAATATAGGCCTCCAGATTAGATCCGCGGCGCAATTCCAACACGAGTTCTCGAGCCTGCTCCCTGGCTTCGGGGCCGGCAAAGGAAGCTGCCATTACCATCCAAGGTCCCTGGCGCTCTGTCACGGTGTAGTCTCTGTCCGTATCTGCGTTGACGCGCCAGAAGGGAATCAGTGATTGCCAAGGCGGTGCAGCAGAAGTGGCAGCAGGCAGTAACAACATGACTACTGGGAAGACCAGCCAGCACGAGCGCAAAATCATGGATGACTCCTCAGGCAGAAACGATCGCAGCGATCAAGAAAGCGTGGCGTCCGCCATACTTGATTGCACGTGACAAGCGGCCAGCGGTCCGGACGATTGGCGGCGAGAGCGTAGCAGATCACCAGATCGCGTGCCAGAGAGAACCCCAACCACCGCTAGCATATGCCAACAGGCCGTGCCGGAATCGGTAGCGTTCCGGCGTAGACACGCTCACGGTTTGCGTCGAGGGCTTGAACTTCGACCAGCTGTCCGGCGTCGATTGAGTCCGATTTGGGCAATTCTGTGGGCGTGTAGCGGCAGGAAGTCCCCGTCCATATCCCGGTGACCGGATCACGCGATTCGGTCAGCACCTGGAGTTGTCGGCCGCGGAGACTGCGAAAATAGTCTTCCCGCAGCGCACCTTCGATCCGTGTTAATTCACGGCTGCGATCGCGCTTGATCCGTTTCGGGATCTGATCCGGAAAATCTGCCGCCGGAGTTCCCCGCCGGGGACTGAAGGGAAATGCATGAATCTTGGAGAACCCGATTTCGCGAACCAGCTGGCAACTTGCTTCAAAGTCACTGTCGGTTTCACCGGGGAAGCCGACAATGATGTCGGTTGTTAATGCGGGTTGGTCCAGTGCGTCATGAATTAGTTCGCAGCGCTGCTGGAAAGTCCGTGTGCTCCAGCGACGCTTCATTCTTCTGAGAACGCGATCACTCCCACTTTGCAGACAAATGTGGAGGTGCGGACAGATCTTCTCTTGGTAGGTTGCCATGACCTGGATTAACTCCCGGGTCATTTCTGTCGCTTCGATGCTCGACAGCCGAATGCGAAAATCGCCATCTAGATTGGCGATGTTTTCGAGCAGGTGTGACAGTCTTAGCCACTCCGATTTGGGTTTGTTCCAATTGCCTTCGACACCATAGTGACCGAGGTGTATGCCGGTGAGCACAATCTCTCGATAACCGTTGTCTGTCAGCCGACTAACTTCTTCGAGGATCGTATCGACCGGGCGACTGTGCAGTCCTGGTCGCACCGAGGGGATGACACAGTAACTGCACCGCAAGAGACAGCCATCCTGGACTTTAACGTAGGCACGATGGCGATCGCCGAACTGCGAGATTCCCGAAGGAATGTCGATGACACCAAACCGCCCTAACAGGTCGGGAATTTCACGCTTGTCGGTGACGACTTCGGAGACGTTAGGCAGGGCGGATAGTTCTTCCGGAGCACGGGTCGCGTAACATCCCATCACGACGATGCGCGATTCAGGATTTTCGCGTGCCAGACGGCGAATGACCTGGCGGCTTTTCGAATCGCCTTCCTGCGTAACGGTACAGGTATTTACAATGCAGAGATTTGCGGTCTGCTGCGTATCGGCGTCGCGGTAACCGATTCCCAATAAACCTTCGCGCACCAGTTGTGTTTCGTATTGATTGACTTTACAGCCGAGAGTTACTGTTTTTAATAGATCGGTCATGGAGTGACGTTTAGTGCTCGGGAAATCCGAATCGACGTTTGGGGCAGCTGAAAATGTGGCTTGCGCCAGAACAGGTGGAACAACTAGTCAGCTGCCGGCTCGGGTTCGATCGTGGCCGACATGGAACCCTGGCAGTCTTGCATTAAAGGATCACGGCCGAAGGCATGAATCTGGTCCCGTTTGAGTTCAGCATGCTCCCGAGTGGTGGTGAGGCAGATTGCCCGCCCGCGCGTGTCTACGACGGTGGCGATCTGGAAACCCTGTTCAACTGAATGACCAAACAAGTTCCGCATCATTTGGATCACGTACTGGTACGTATGGTGATCATCGTTCCAGAGGATCACGTGGTAACGGGGCTGCCGTTTGCGGGTTGATTTGCCTTGTTGTTTGCGACCCGGTCGCCTGGTGGTGGTGACCACGACGCTGGTAGTGGAATCTTGCTCAGGCAACCTGATCCTCCGCATCGACGAGAGCTGGGGAAAGCCGCACCCCGAATAGTCGCCGCAATAGGGAAACATTATATTGTACCGCCAGCGCTGTGGGAAAGAGGTTCCACTGAAAGGCGCATCCGTATGTTAAATCGAGAGCCTCATGAGCCATCTTGAAGAGTATCTGGAAGCGAATCGCGATCGGTTTGAAGAAGATCTATGTGAGTTGCTACGGATTCCGAGTATCAGCACAGATGCTGAATACGCGCCGGAAGTACGTCGCGCTGGCGAATGGATGCACAGCCAATTCCTGGCTTTAGGGTTGGACAGTGAAATCATCGAAACGGCTGGGCATCCGATCATCTATGCAGAGTCCCCGCCCATCGAAGGTGCGCCGACTGCGCTGGTTTACGGACACTACGATGTCCAACCTCCTGATCCACTCGATGAATGGAAATCTCCCCCTTTTGAACCCCAGCGGCGCGATGGAAACCTCTACGCACGTGGTGCGACCGATGACAAGGGGCAAATGCTGACCCACGTCAAAAGTGTGCAGGCGTGGGTGGAGGGAGAGGAGCAGTTGCCGCTTCAGGTCAAATTTGTCATCGAGGGTGAAGAAGAGTGCGGCAGTGAGAATCTGCACGCCTTTTTGAAAGATCCCAAATCCCAGGAACGCCTGGCGGCGGATGTCGTGGTCGTCAGCGATACTTCCCAGTTCGGACCCGGACAGCCGGCGATCACCTATGGACTGAAAGGAATCGCCTACTATGAACTGCATGTTATCGGTCCCCAGCAAGATTTGCATTCCGGCAGCTTTGGTGGGGCGGTTACGAATCCTGCCAACGCGTTGGCGCGGATGCTGGGTGCACTGGTTGACGATTTTGGACGAATCCAGGTCCCCGGATTTTATGACGATGTCATCCCGTTGACCGATCGTGAAAGAAACATGTTCGCGACACTGGCCTTTAGCGAGGAGGCTTTCTGCGAACAAATCGGTGTTTCCGCACTGAGTGGCGAAGCCGGGTTTTCTACTTTGGAGCGACGTTGGGCTCGACCGACTTGTGATGTCAACGGAATCTGGGGTGGTTATCAGGGGGCGGGGAGCAAGACCGTGCTCCCCAGTCGTGCCAGCGCCAAATTCAGTTTTCGACTGGTGCCCGATCAGGATCCCCAGAAATTAACCGCAGCACTGCGGGAAATGCTGGAAGAACTGTGCCCACCTGGTGTCACAATGGAACTGGTGGATATGCACGGTGCGCCCGGAGTAGTGGTCTCTCTCGAGAGTCCTTATATGGAGGCGGCTGCCAAGGCGATCGAACATGGTTTTGGACGCTCGCCCGTGTTCATTCGTACGGGTGGATCGATTCCGATCGTGACCGATTTCAAGGAGGCGCTCAACGCCGATCCGCTGTTGTTGGGCTGGGGCTTGGATGATGACAATACACATAGCCCCAATGAAAAATTCTGCCTTGCTGATTTTCACCGGGGTATCAAGGCCAGTGCTTACCTGTGGCGCGAGTTGAGTCGGGTAGATTCGAGCGAATAAGCCCGGTTGTTGGAGTTTATGATATTCGCCGGGCCTGGTGGCGGATGTGAATGGGTGAACCGGTTCCCCATCACTGCCCCTTTTCTTTTTCTCTGGTACATATGGGTTGGTAAATGCTGGACCGCAAGTTCGTGGTTGAGAATGTGGACGCTGTCGCACAGAACTGTGTTGATCGCGGGGTGGAAATCGATGTTGCCAGCCTGGTCGAGCAGGAAACCGCGCGACGAGAATTACAGCAACGTGTCCAGGAGCTGAACCGGCTCGCCAATGAGGTGTCCAAATCGATTGGCCAGGCGAAAGATCCCGCCGAACGGGAATCTCGTAAGGTGGAAGGCCGGAAGTTGCGCGAGCAGAAGGAGGAATTGCAGCGCGAGCACGATCGTTGTGAGGCCGAGATATTGGAGATTCAGAAAGGGATTCCCAATATGACTCACCCCGACGCCCCTGTCGGCAAGACCGACAAGGACAATCTCGAGTTGCGCCGTGGAGCACACGTGCCGCGGGAGTTTGATTTCGAGCCGCTCGACCACGTCGATATCGGGAGTCGATTAGGGTTGTTTGATTTCGAGGCAGGTAGTCGGACCACCGGACACGGTTTCTATTTTCTGCGTGGCGATGCGGTTCGATTGGAGCTGGCGCTACAGCAGTATGCAATTGATCTGCTGGTCCAGGAAGGGTTCACCCCATTGGTGACACCAGACCTTTGCCGTGACGAAATTGTTGAAGGTGTTGGCTTTATTCCGCGTGGTCCCGAGACACAAATTTACAGCATCGCCGACAGCCCTTTGAGCCTGGTGGCGACAGCCGAAATTACGCTGGCCGGCATGTACGCGGAGCAAACACTCAAAGCCGAGGATCTGCCGCTTCGGTTATGCGGTATTAGTCACTGCTTTCGGACTGAAGCCGGCGCGCACGGCCGTGCTACACGCGGTCTCTACCGGGTGCACCAATTCACGAAGGTCGAGATGTTTGCTTTCTCATTGCCGGAGACGAGCGATGCCTTGCTGGATGAACTCTGCGCGCTGGAGTGTCGCATTTTTGACGAATTGGAGATACCTTTCAGAGTAGTTGATACGGCGACGGGTGATCTGGGTGGTCCGGCCTATCGGAAATTTGATCTGGAAGCCTGGATGCCCGGTCGCGGTGAAGCTGGGGACTGGGGTGAGGTAACGAGTACTTCCAATTGCACGGACTACCAGTCGCGCCGTCTGCATATTCGTTACAAATCGCAGGACCAGAAAGGTACGCGTTTTGTGCATACTCTCAACGGAACCGCTTTGGCACTCAGTCGCGCCGTGCTGGCGATTCTAGAAAATCACCAGCAAGCAGATGGTAGTGTGCGCGTTCCACCTCCACTGCAAAAGTGGATGGGACAGGAGTTCATTGTCCCTCGTGGCGAGACTGCGAAGTGAGCCATGGAGCTCAGCTGCGCCACCAGCTTTCCGGCGGATCCCCTGGTTTCCACAAAAAACAGGGCTAGTCAACCGGGCCGTTTCATCATAGTCTCGATAGTTGGGTTTCTCATGAAATTCTGACTACCGCAGCGGTGCCAATCGTGAGGCCGTTATGGTAGCCGCTACCCTGCAGAGGCTACCATTCGCCAGTACAGCTGGATCGACGACAACGGTTCAAAACACGTGCGTGGTACCTGCTGACTTTCACCCCTGTAAGGCATTGCCTGAAATGACTAAGCCCTCCGTTTCCGAAATCGAACAAATTGTAATGACACACGTCAAGGAAACCGCTCGGGAACGGGCGAAGGACTTGACGGGCGACACGAATATCATCGGACTTGGGCTCGATTCGCTGGAACGGCTGGATGTGGTGGCCCGTGTCGAAGCAGAATTTGGTATTCGAATCCCTGAAGTGGTACTGATTGATTTAGAGACATGTAAAGAAATCGCTGGTGCCATCCAGGAACAACTGTCGGATTCCGAGAAGAATGGTGAGTCGGTTGTCGGCGAGTATTACGACTTTGACAAGATTCCGGAACTCGTCCAGTTCGACAAGACCCTCAAGATGCTGGCGGATGCCGGGGAGGGAAATCCCTTCTTTACGGTGCACGAGTCGATCAGTAACAATTTGACGCGCATCGGAGATCGTGAATTCATCAATTATTCCGGCAACAATTACCTTGGGATGTCGGGTGATCCCGACGTGACTGAGGCCGCCAAAGCGGCGCTCGACCTTTACGGTACGAGTGTTTCCGCGAGTCGTCTGGTCTCCGGTACGCGACCGATTCACACAGAGCTGGAGCAGGAGATCTGCCAGTTTATCGGTTGTGAGGATTCGATTACGTTTACCAGTGGGCACTCGACCAATACAACGGTGATTGGTCACCTGATGGGCGCAGGTGATTTAATTATCCACGACGATCTGGTGCACAACAGCATTATCACCGGTGCGCTTCTTTCGGGCGCTCGGCGGCGTCCCTTCCCGCACAATGACTGGCAAGCCCTGGACGACATTCTTGGCGAAGTGCGCCATCAGTATCGCAAGGTGCTGGTGATCATCGAGGGTGTTTACAGTATGGATGGCGACTACGCTAATCTGCCGGCCTTTATTGAAGTGAAACAGCGGCACCAGGCACTGTTGCTGGTCGATGAGGCGCATTCCATTGGCACAATGGGCATGACCGGTCGCGGGATGGGCGAGTTTTTTGACGTCCAGCCAGCCGACGTCGATATCTGGATGGGAACGCTGAGCAAGGCCTTTGGGTCTTCGGGTGGCTATGTGGCAGGCCGTGAGCCCATTATTCGCTATATGAAACACACATCACCAGGCGTGATTTTTACGTTGGGACTGTGTCCTGCGAGTTCCGCTGCGGCGTTGACGGTGTTCAAAAAATTAAGAGACAACCCGGAACAGGTCGCTACGTTGCAGGCCCGCGCCTCTTATTTCCTGCAGCTCAGCCGGCAACACAAATTCAATACGGGCGATAGCCAGGACACTCCTATTATCCCGGTAATTCTGGGTAATTCTCTGCACGCTGTCCGGGCGTCACGAATGATGCATGAACGGGGCATCAGTGTGCAACCGATCATGCACCCCGCGGTCAACGAAGCCGGTGCCCGATTGCGGTTCTTTGTTAATGCGCTGCACTCCGACGAGCAACTCGAAACGACGGTCGAGAACCTGGCTGCAGTGTTGGAGGAGATTGATCCCAAGTACGTCGGTAAGGGTGTGGCCCAATCCTGAGACACCACGGGTGCGATCCGCCCGTCGCCTGGATTCTTGTGTGATGTTTCGCAGGTGACCGGGGTGAGTATCGCGAGTTGCGTACTGCCTGCCGGTTGGCTTATTCGGCCGCTGCGGCAGTCGCCGAATCTGGGGAACGCGGCGCCAGAATGACGTTGAGTGCCAGCGCCGCCACGAACAGCCCCCCCCCGCCGATATTGATCCAGGAGCCATTGGCTGAGCTGCTGGGAAAGAGCAGGCCGCCGGCCGCCGCCACTAATAAAGCACGTACCAGGAGATTGGCCGGTTTTGCCAGATATCCGGCGATTGCCGCTGCCAGGGCGACGACACCAATCACGCCGGTACCGACGGCGAGCGCCAGGTCCGACCACGGAGCGTACGAGCTTTTCGCGATCTCCAACAGCTCAGCCGCGTTACCCTGGCCGGTCTTGCGGGCCTCCATCCAGGCATTCCACTTGTCTTGATCCATCAACAACAGTGCGGGACGATAGACAAACATGAAAGGCAGTGAAAACCCGACCAGGGAAAAGGCAAAGGCAGACAGGGAAGTCCGCATGATGTTGGCCTGGGCGATCGAAGCGGCCGCGTAACCAGCCAGCGCCACCGGCGGTGTGACCATCGACATCATGCCGAAATAGAAGATGAACAGGTGCGCGGCGAGGGGAATCACACCCAGCTCACCTAGCAGAGATCCCATCAGCGTGGCCATCAACAGGTAGCAGACCACCGAGGGAACGCCCATTCCCAGAATGATCGAACAGCCCATGATTCCGACCAGGGCGAGCGCCAGATTCGTTTGTACGACACCCTTGATGACCGTACTGAAGTCGGTGGCAATTCCCGTTTCCTGCACAATGCCGATAATGATGCCCACGCAGGCGCTCGCCGCGACCAGCGAGACGCCATTGCGCGCTGCTTTGGCCATGGCGGTGCCAAAGGAGGGACGCCAGGCAGGGTGACAGAGGCCAAACACCAGCAGCCCGACGGTCCCCATGATGCACGATTTCAAGATGTCTCCGAACGTTTGGGAGAATGATTGAAGATCAAGCTCACCTTGACTTTGCAGTCGTAACAAGTTGCCGGCCACGATTAGCCCAAAGATGCCCAAGGCACCAATGCGGGGAGCTTTGCCCACATTCAGTTCTTTGCGCACGGTACTGAACAGCAAAATGACGACCAGTGCCCCGGTGACCGCGGCGAATGGTGAAAAACTCAACAGCAACAGGCCGATCAGCGCGCCCAGTGCGCCAAAAAAGACGGCCGCTTCGAACAGGGAAAGGGGACGTTTTCCGGTGTCTTGTTGGGTCAGCGTGACGGTACCAATGCGACGTGAATAGAAGTGGACAAAGAGCCAGATCGAGAGGTAGTAGAGGATGGCCGGTATAGCGGCGGCTCGAGCGACTTCCAGGAATGTCACTTGGGGTTCGACAATTTCCAGCATCATGTAGGCGCCGGCGCCCATCACGGGTGGCACCAAGGCACCGCCGGCGGCAGCTGCCGCGGTCACGCCCCCCGCGATGTGGGGCTGGAAACCGGCGTTCCGCATCATCGGGATGGTGAATGTACCGGTGGTCACGGCGTTAGCTACCGCACTACCGGACAGCGACCCCATCAGCCCGCTGCCCAGCACCGAAACCTTGGCGGGTCCGCCGGGGCTACGGCCGAACATGCGTTCGGAAAAGTCAATGATGAACTGAGTGGCCCCGGACATCTCCAGGAAGGAACCAAAAACGACAAACAGGAAAACGTACTTGAACATCACACCTGCTGCCGGTCCGAATACGCCCAAGGTCTGCAGGAAGGTCGTGCTGACGATATCCTGCACCTCTTGTCCCGCGTGGGGCAGCAGCCAGCCGGGCATTTCCGCCCAGTCGTAGGCGAGACTGGCATGGCAGTAATAGGTGTGTCCGACAAAGAACAGAGCCAGCAATGGCACGATCCAGCCGATCGAACGACGGGTGGCTTCAAAGACGAGGCCCAGGCCGATCAGGCCAATCATAAAGTCCCAGTGCGTTTCGGCACCCGCACGGTTTCCCAGTGAGAGATCATTGGCCCACCAGGCCCAGCCTTTTGGTCCAAACCAGGGTTCCGTTTGAATGATTACGTACCCACAGGCCACCACAACCATCGCTGCCAGCGTCAGGTCCAGACCGCGTGACGCAACGTGCCCTTTGAACTTCTTGATAGCGGGGAATTCAAGAAAACAGATGACCAACCCCAGCATCACGAACAGTGCCAGCGCAGACTGCGGCTGCAGACTGGGAAAGTTCATTTCCACAACAGTGAACAGGCAGAGCGCAATGCCACAAAACGTGACGATCAGTTGTCGGGTCCGTTCGAACCCCCCTGGCGTTTCCCCTTGCACTATTTTTCCTTGCCCGCGTCTTCCTTGGTCGCGTCTGCGCTCGCCTCCGGGGCGGCTGGTGTTTCGCCGTCTGCTACAGCCGCGGCTGGCGCAGACTCGCTGGCTGCGTCGGCGACCGCTGCTTCGGGCCAGATCTTGATCTCTTTGTAAAAGCGGATCGCGCCCGGATGAAATTCAGTACCGGTGAAACGGGCGGCGTTCTTTTCATTAATCGCCTTACCGGCCGGGTGTTTGGAAGCGATTGCCGCACGGTGTTCCCAGATCGTCTTGGTGAGCTGGTAGACACGCTCTTCGTCTTCTGAGGCAGAAGTAATCAGATGCATCGAGCCCACATTCAGCCCCGCAAAATCGTCGGTCAGATCGGAGTACTTGTCCTTAGTGACGGTAAACGGCTGGAAGAAGTCGTACTGTGCGACCAGTGTCTCTCGCACCTTAGCATCGAAGGGAATAAAGAAGATGTCGTGGGAACTACAGGCCTGGATGATTGACCCGGTTGGTACCGCCCCGCCCAGGAAGGCGGCATCGGCGTTGCCATCGGCGAGCAGGTCAACGGCACCGCTCTGCGTATTGTTCATCGGGGAAAAATCATCGTAGGTGACGCCATGCCCTTCCAGGAGGGGGCCGACAAACATCTCAAATCCCGCCCCGGAGGGGCCGACTACCACACGCTTGCCTTTGAGCTGGGCCAGCGACTGGATCCCGGAATCCTGCTTGGTAATAAACATGGCGACATTTGGCGCCAGGGTCACGATCGCTCGAATGTCGTACTTCTTGTCCCAGGAAGATTCGCCCCGCGCGGCAAAATAGCTGATAGCTGAATTGGAGAGTGCCAGCTGCAGTTTGCCATCGGACAGCCCGCGAATATTCGCCTGAGAACCTTTCGTGCCTTTGGCCTGGACTTTCCAGTTATTGTCCCCCTTTTGTTCATTGAGCACTTCGGCAATGGCTCCACCGACCACATTGAAGGCCCCGCCGACCGGAGCGGTCCCCATGCTCAAGAAGGCTCGTCTTCCTGTCGATCCACCAGCCGATCCGCCCGTTCCGCTCGACGAGTCACCACCGCCGCATCCGGCGAGCGACAACAGTGTGATTAGCAACAGGAGCCGGGTTAAAATGGAAAACGACGACTTGCTGCGCATGGTTTTGTCCCTTGGCAATCAGAGAGCGGGTCTCTATCTACATTGACGCGAAGACGAATCGTACCATGCGTTTTTGTGGTGTGCCAGTCTGCGGAGCTGGTACCAACCAGGAGGGCTGGGGCTGTTGCCAGTGTGAGTTGGCCTGTGCCGCTGCCAACGGGTTGCCGCCCCACGTTACTGGCTGAGGAATCGATCCCAGGTCAGGTCCGTCCGGGAATTCTGCGAATCAGGGAGCCAGCAGTAAATCGGCTGGGCTTCAGGCGGCCGCTCGTTGCATGAGCTGTTTGCGGACAGAGTCGGGCAGATCGAGTCGATGCACCGCGGGCTGTTCCCGCAGCACTTCGGTGAGCAGTTCCAGTTGTTCCGGTACGCTCAAAGCCAGGTCCAGAAAGATCCAACGCTGGTTGGCGAATTCGCAACATCCACCACCCTGCCCGTCCAGCCACTCGCGGCGAATCTGGTAGCCCAGTTGCCGGGCCACCGCGAGTAGGTAATCCAGCCGTTCCACTGTGTGCATCCCAGCTTCTCCATCTTCCACAACCCGAGCTTGTCCAGGCGGTCTTGTCTGGCCGGTTCCACCGGCCGTTCCTGCGGGTCGCGGATTATAGCGGCTTGATGTACAGAATCCCATCTCGATTCGACGATACGAACAGCAGCGTTAAACATGCTGCTCGCAACAAGTTAAGTATGGGTAACTGTCAAAGGGTAGAAGCTGAATGCGGCCAGGAAAGGCGGTCAAAATGTAACGCCTGAAGATCGCGTGAAGATAGAGCGGACTGGAAACTGTTTCCGGTCGGGTATTCGACGGAGAGAACGAAACTTATGACGAACTGTTCAGGAGATGCCGTCAGCCTGGAAGAGCAAGTGGAACGACTGAAAGTCCAGTTGGCCGAGGCGCAGAAGATGACTGCCCTGGGTGAATTGATTGGCACGAC
>MDTE01035823.1_pt1 | contig 13318 bp, 6 predicted proteins | sample 811231 | NCBI WGS metagenome assembly MDTE01 (sample SAMN05326651, study PRJNA326480) | marine metagenome | isolation source: seawater | place: Indian Ocean: Red Sea | collected 2010
CAGATCCCGTCGTTGTCCGTGTCCGCGGGCACGCTGGCGTTGTCGAAGGGGTCCGAGCCGCAGGAGTACTCCACCTCGTCGTAGAAGCCGTCTCCGTCGGCATCCAGGCTGAATATCCAGATAGACAGGTTGTAAAGATCGCCGCCGTTGTAGGCCGTTACCCCGATAACCGCATTTGTCCCTCCCATGTTCACCCCTGATCCGTTTGTGGATACCGACTGGGGGTTCGAGTAGTAGTCGTAGTCGACTACACTGTTCGAACTGTCGTAGAGTTCCAGCAAGAACCACGTCGACTGGACGTATCCTGGACTCATTTCGACCGTGATGCCGTGATCCAGGGGGACGAAGACCTGGTAGAAGTCGTAGTCGTCCGATCCGCTGTCCACGTAGCCGGGCCAGACCGACATCCCTGGGGAGGCGTTGACCAACGGGGTTGCGCTCGAGTAGTCGTTCCCAGCATCGCCCCCGGAGTATCCGTCGTTCTGGTTCATCCCGGGAACTAGCGATTGGTTGAGTATGGTGACGTTGAGGGTATAGTTGCCCTCCCCTGCTCCGCTCCAACCCCCGTAGGCCTCGACCACCAAGAAGACGGTTGTATTGCTAACATCTATGGATCCGCTCTGGACAGATTCGGGGTTGCCGTAGTAGCTGTAGTCGATTTGGGACTGCCCTTGGTCGTAGAGTGCAAGGTCGAAGTCGTTGGCTGAGTTATTCCAAGAGAGGTCGGCCTCTATTGCGTGTCCGGATGGGATCTCTACCGCGTAGTAGTCGACCTGGTCGGCCGAGTCGGAGATCCATCCGAAGTAGGTGAAACTTTGCGGACCTTGCGAGAAATTTCCGTTACCGCTCAGGTGAGTGGCTGATGCGAAGTCGTTTCCAGCGTCCCCTCCGGAATTGGCGTCGTTCTGGTTGAACGCGGGGGTGTCCGAGAGGTTCACGAAGTGAATGTCCAGGGTGTAGTTCATCGATGAAGCGCTGCTGGTCCAGGCCTGGACGCGGTAGTAGACGGTGGTTCCACTCACTGCAGAGCCGTTTCCAGAAACGGTCTCCGGGTTGTCGTAGAGGCTGGAGTCGATGGCGCTTCCGCTGGACGAGTAAAGGAAGAGGTCCAGGAGGTCAGAACTGCTGTTCCACTCCAGTGATGCCCAGGTTGACCAGTTAGCCGGCACTTCTACGGCGTAGTAGTCGTTCGAATCCCAGGTGTAGTCCACCCAGCCGTCGTACGATGCACCGCTGATGGGCACGGAGAGGTTCATGGCCATGGATAGGGTGTCGCCGGCATCGGTTCCCGAACCAGCATCGTCCTGGGCTGACCCGGGTTGCCCCGCTGTGGAAAAGAACGATATTGTGAGATTGTAATCCCCCTCGCTGTAGTAGGAGTAGACCCTGATGTAGACGTGCGAGCCCCCCACCCCCGTGCCGTTGCTGGTGACGTCCCATGGGGAGTAGTAGGCATAGTCGATGTACTGTGTGCCACTGCTGTCATAGAGGTAAAGGTAGTCGAAGTTAGAACCGTTTGGGAATGACATCGAAACGGCAATTCCGTGGCCCGTCGGAACGGAGATGTTGTACCAGTCCTGCGGGTCCCACGTATCGGAAATCCAGCCCGAAATAGTCTGGTTGGAGCTGTTGAGTTGGAGAGAGCTGCCCGCGGAGCTTGCTGCATCTGATCCTGAGTTGGCGTCGTTCTGGTTGCTCCCTGGCTGGTTTCCGGTTCCAAAAATCCAGATCTGCATGGTGTACTGGCCTGAGCCGGAGTACGCCTCTATCTTCACGTAGACCGTTGTTCCGCCCACGGAAGTCCCGTTCGTTGAAGCCTCCTCGTATGTCTGCGTGGTGTACATGTAGTCTATCAGAGACCCGTTAGAGTCGTAGATGTATGGATCGAAGTCACCAGTAGTAGGGGACGTGAGGCCCACGGCTAGGCCGGTGCCATTGGGCATCGAAATAGAGTAGAGGTCAACATCGTCTGAGCCGGCGGACAAATTGCCGTAGTATGTTGCGTTGGTTGCATTCAGTGATAATGCTGTGCTCATCGTGCTGCCCGCATCGCCACCGCTACCTGCATCGTTACCCATTACTGGGGTTGCTATCGCACCGAGAACGAGGATCGCGATGACAATACGAGTAGTCCTCGCGCCGTCAGCCATGGCTCTCCCGTGAGCCCAAGAGATTTGAAGGTTGGTGGAAAATGGTGTAGAAAATGCACCGCGCGCGAGTGCATCGGTTTAGTAGTCGTAGAATCCGGAGCCGGACTTTCTTCCTAGGCGCCCTTCACCGACCATCTCGATGAGCAGCCCGGAAGGATTGTACTTTTCATCCCCCAGGCCTTCCCTCAGGACCTCCAGGATATGCATTACCGTGTCAAGGCCGATAAGGTCCGCTAGGGCCAGTGGGCCTATTGGGTGGTTCATCCCTAGCTTCATTATCCCGTCTATTGCCTCCGGGTCTGCCACACCCTCCTCGAGAGTAAGGATTGCCTCGTTGATCATTGGCATCAGAATTCGGTTGCTGACGAAACCCGGCGAGTCCCTGCATGAAAGGGGGACCTTGCCCATTGACTCCGAGGCGGAAATAACGAGGGAGGTTACTTCGTCGGTGGTCTCGGAGCCGGTGATGACCTCGACCAGCTTCATTATGGGAACGGGATTCATGAAGTGCATCCCTATCACCCTCCCGGGCCTTCGAGTGTGACTGGCTATTGCATTTATTGAGATGCTTGAGGTGTTGCTGGCTAGGATCGTTTCCGGCTTGCAGATTGAGTCCAGGGAGCTGAAAGTGGAGAACTTTAGGTCCGGGACCTCGGGGATTGCCTCTACGACCAGATCGCACTCCGACAAGGCCTCGAGGCCAACAGAGGTGCTGATCCGGGAGAATGCCGATTTGGCTTGTTCCTCGGACAACCTTCCCTTGGCCACCAGCCTGTCTAGCGAGGAGGATATCGTAGAAATGCCGGATTCGATAAACTCCTGCTTGATGTCGACCATGGTCACATCGAATCCGCTGCAAGAGGCCACTTGAGCGATCCCGTTGCCCATCTGACCGGAGCCGACCACCCCTACAGAACTAATCTCCATGGACAACCCGAGTCGAGGTTGGAAATGAGTTTTGGGTTCGTCCAGTTTGCCGGGTCCTCATTGGCGTGAGATTCTCATTGCGGTTCCGATAAGGGTGGAAAGTATGATGGCGAATCCAAAGATTAGCCACCATAGCATGGGGCCGTTGTTGGTTGCATCTTCTAGAGCCCACTCGGACCAGTCCTGCTTAAGGGATGAAATCTCGAAAGAGTTAGTATTCCTTGCAGTGTCTGTGGATTGGCCCGAAATCCTGTGTAATCCTGGTTCCTCCGGAACCGTAATCATAATCTCGAATGAGCCGTTCTCTGGGCATATTAGGTCCCTGGACTCTGCTGGGCTAGAGATGCTGACAAGAAGGCCGGGTTCGCAGGTCCCGAAAATGGTACGGAGGACCCCGAGGGGGGACTCCCTGTACGACCTTTCCGAGAACTCGAGGACAGGGGGGGTCGAGTCCCTCAGAATTGAGATCGTGTACGAATCGGTGCTATCCAGTGAATCCATCTCAATTAGGAAGTCGTTTAGCCCCTCCACTAGTTCCAAAGAGAAAACCAGCGTGCTCTCGCCCGGCTCAATGACTCCTTCCTCCCCGGTCGTCAGGCTCCTCCACCTTACCTCCTGGGAATGGTGCCTATCGATCACGACCTCAATGCTGTCCAGGGACACCAGCCCTTGGGTCCCGCCAGAGACGGCCGTGTCATAGTCAGACTCCGGAAGCTCCAATGTCCTGCATTCGTGGAAATTGTTGCTGTTCTGCTGCCCCTCTGTCCTATCGGTGGCAGACACGCAGAATTCGTGAGACCCGGTGGAGTTGAGGGCGAGGCCGTAATGCCCCTCTGATCCGGATTGATTCGGGATTGCTATACCGTCCACGGTTGCACTGAAAGATACCATCTCCGATGACCACCATGAGAGATTCTGCAGGTGATCCCCCAGAGTGGTTCCTGAGGACGGCGAGGTCGCCCACGAAAGCTCCGGCGGGACCGAGTCGATTGTGAGATTCCACGAGTGTTCGAACGAGTTGTTCGCCCAGTCCTCCAGAATGACTGAAATTTCCAGATCCCCCTCCGGCAGGCCAGTCAGGTCAATTGGAGAAGAGACGGTGACTTTTCGGGGGTATTCGGTGACCCCAGGAATTGGGTATCCGGTACTTTGGTTAAGTACTATCGGAGGTGTTGACTCTTGCTCGCAATAAGAGTCCTGAACCATGGATTGGAAAGAAGTCAGGACGCACCACTCCCTAGTATCGGCAGGGATCTCCAGCACTAGTTGGCCAATGGAGAAATTTAGTGGCGAGGAGATCTCCCCTGGGCCAAACGAATAGCCCGATTGCTCATTTAGCGAGGTTAGTGAAACGTCTGAGGGGGCTTCTGGGTCAAAGACGACCTGGAAGGAAGTGGATGCGGTGTTTCCAGCCTGGTCTGAAGAAGTAATGGAGAAGACGTTCCCTTCTCCATTGTGGTAGAATTGTGAGGACGAGGAGGTTCCCGATAGTCCCATTTGGGATTCCTCTAGGTCGAACGATAGGTTGACTGAGCCGCTTTCGCTTATTGGGGTGGGCTCCCCATTGACGATCAGGATGGAGCCGGGCTCAGTCTGTACCATGAATTCTAGCGTCTTTGAGTTGGAAATCCAAGGTACTCCGAAAATGGCCATATCGGGGGCAGTCTCGTCGTAGGAGACCGAGAGGTGCGATTCCGATTGGCGGCCTGATGCATCTGAGACCATCGCATGGAAATGGAACCAGCCCTCGTTTTCTGGTAATGTAGAATTCACCCACAGCTCCCTCAAGAGTATGGAATCGGTGTTGTTATGGGGCCCGTTCCAGAGGTGTGTTAGATTTGCCAGGGTGCCGTTCGTTGAGAGCCCCCATGCTGATTCTGCGGGGAACGTAGTGTTGTTGGAGGGCCAGTTCCAAGTGACTTCGGAGAGGTTGAACCCGATTCCTATGTCTATAGCATGCAGGCGCAGTGGGACCTTGGCGTTTGTTTGGGTTAGATTATTGGGTGAGGTGAAAGAAATCTGGGGGTCTAGTTCTACGAGTTCGTAGCTGTATGGCAATCTGATCTTCGCCCCACCCTCGAGAACGATGTCGATGAAGCCTATCCAAACCCCCTCTCCCGAGGGTCGCTGGAAGCTTAGGTTCAACTCGACGGCCCCGCTTGGGACCGATCCGCCTAGGTCATTCGAGCCAGAAGGCCATCGGCTCGAGATTTCTGAGTCGTTTAGGCTCCGGAAGTCGGTGACGTTGAGGGACGTGCCTGCAATTACCTCAATGTCGATCCAGAAACCCGCTGAGTCGCCATCGACGGACCAACCATGGACCGCGATCCCGTAGAGTCCATCCGAGGGGTCGATCAGAGACACCGACTCGGAGGAAGTGCTGCCCCAGGATCTTGAGACTTCCTCACCCGAGGAGAAGTTCCCGTCCCCATCGTCGTCTCTGAATAGGAAGAGATCCAGATCGGCGCTGACGTATGAGTCCATCCTCACATTTATCTCACTGGCTTCCTCGACTGTGATGTTCCTCCACCAAGAAGCGGACATCTTGTCGTTTGGATCGTCTTGGAATGCCGTCTGGTTCTCCATGCTCATCGGCCTAACCCACCCCTGGGCCGAGGCTGATTCGACGGGCAATGGCATTGTCGACACGACGGTAGCAGATTCGTCCCCTGAAGACTCGAACCAGTCGGAAACGACCTTCCTGAAGCCGGATGACTCAGGTGCGATGTAGCCTACAGAGATGTTCAGGGGGTTGTCATTTGACTGGACCCCGTGTAGTGCCGTGTGAAGGGCCATTTGGTGGGTCCCGGGAGTTGCTGGCACTACGAATGTCTCCCTGGAGGTCCCTGTGTAAGTCCCCCAATTATGCTGGCCGCTCCCAGCGTGGTTGTTCGTGGATCGGTCCTCGATGTAGAAGGTGCTAGGGCCATATGCATCTGGGTCTTCGTCGGAATATCCGTGTGCCGTCTCCGAGAGCCATAGCACATCTATGTCTGTGAATGGGTTATCTTCCCAGTCCACGTCTAGAATTATCGCTCCGTCCTCGTCAAGATCATCCCCCCATTCGACGGTCAGAAACCTCCAATCGCCACTCTCTGGCCTCCATGACCACCTCATGGCGCCGCTAATCCAAGACTCGGTGTACAGGGTCTGATTGCTTACGTTTCCATCCAGATCCCTTGGGAGGATGCTGAATGGGCCCGACCAAGGGACGTTCGTGACCACCGGTAGTGTCCATTTTCTGGTATGGTTTGGACTCGAGGGGGATGTTGATTCGATCAAAATTCCGTGTTGGCGAAGGCCCGGTGTCGCGTCCCCTGGAACAGAAACCTCCACAGGGACAGAATAGTTTGAGTCGGGTTGAATGGATACGAACTCGCGCACTGAAACCCATGGGTCGTGCTCCAGACCAAATGCGGTCCAGTCGACCTCAATCCTAACGGGGTCTATCCCGGAGAGTTCGTCTCCGTACCTCCAAACTCCTAGGAAAATGCCGTCTCTGGCATCCTCTAGTGGGAACCCCACCCTGACCTCTGCCTGAGGCCCGTGGGACCACCACTTTGTCACCTCTTCGAGCTCATCTGACTCGTTCCACTCCGACTCGTCTACCATCCCATCTGAGTCTGTGTCATTGTGGAAAATGCCGTCTCCGTCTGCATCTGACCACCTGTAGACCTGAAGGAAGACCCTCTCCATAGATGACCTGTCCAAATCTGGGTCGAAGGCATCGTACTGGATGGTCGCTCTCGCCCTGAATTGAGTTGTATTACCGGGGAGTTGGTAGGAGTCGTTGCCAGTGATGTGAATCGGGATGAGCAGATCTGGCCTCTCGTCCTGATGGCCGTCCCAGGTGTTGTTTTCACCTCCTGAGGAGCCGTTTCCGATGCTGTTCCACACAAACACAGTGTGCTCCAATGGTTGGAATGAGACGGGGGTGATGTTGAGTATGGCACTTGAAGCGCTTGGGTTGTTGAAGTTCAAGTCGAAAGACTGAGACTGCCCTGGGAGAATTGAGTTCAGGTTTGCTTCCCTGTGCTTTCCGTGGAACCAGCCGGTGTTCCACTGCGCCGGGGAGACGGACCAAGTATTGTTTTGGCCCTCCAGGGTCCTCACAGACCTTGAGGCGTTCATCCACCCCCCTCCTTGGATGAAGGGCTCGTAACCTCTGTCATCGGCAGTAGACAGGACAAAGTCTCGCAGTTCCTGGGATCCGGGATGTTGCCCGAGGTTCTCCATCCATGCCTCCTCGACCAATGCCAGCAATCCCGCAACAACAGGAGTCGCTAGGCTTGTACCCCCCCATGTCGCCCATGCTTCATTGGCGGTTTCGTAGTTGTTCAGCGGCATATCCCCAGTAGCAGACCATCCTACAGAGACAATGTCTGGGTCCATCCGACCTACTACGTTTGGGCCTCTGTTTGACCAGGGTGCGCTCTGCCCCCATGAGTCGGATTCCCTGCTGCTGAAGGCACCCACTGAGAAAACCCCATGAGCGGCCCCAGGAACCTTGGTGGTTCCAAAACCGTGGCCCCCGTTACCTATGGCAACCGCATAGGTAGTGTTGGAGTTGTACACCCTCGTCAGCCAGTCAAGGTACAATGAGTAGCCGTCTGAGCCGGAGTCGTCTACTGAAGAGTAGCCGAATGAGAATGACCCTATGTTGGGCTGATCGGGGGTCTTTGGGTCTCCATCGTAGCCTTCGGCTATGAAACGCCAAGCGTCCAATGAGTGGCCTCCGGAGTAGTGATTTCCAATGGAGGTAATCTTTGCTTCAGGAGCCATTCCCAGGACCCTTCCTCCGTCAATGACGCCCTGAGCGGCAATTGCGCTGGCGCACAGAGTGCCATGACTCCCGGACTCCAGCATGAATAGGGTGAGGTTTCCTGGACCCGCGATCCTGTCGGAGTAACCGTGTCTTGAGGAATAAGTGGCTCCGTATGGGACTCCATTTACTCCATCCGAGACCCAGTACACCAATCCTGCAGAGATGTCCCATAGGCCATCCCCGTCCGTGTCCCTACCGGATGTCTCCTCGCCCGGCCTCATCGGAGTCTCGTTTCCAAACCAGCCATCCCTGTCAATGTCTGGCCAAACGGTCTGGTAAATTCCAGATACCTTGTCATCCACGACCAGGATGGGGACGTCTCCTCCGGCTTTCTCACGCAGCCTCCAGTCCGGATGCTCCCCCAAGTGATATTCCCCGGATAGGGAAAGGTTGACGCCGGTGATGTTGAATCCGGACTCGTCGAGTAATCCATCACTGTCATTGTCGTAGTCGATCACAGATGTGTTGGCATACCAGGAATCCGACTCGGGGTATGCATCCCCATCCAAAACCCATTGGTACATGCTGTTGTGATCCAGCATCAGGGGCCATCCCGAGTAGTTCGAGTCATTATACTCAACCCTGGCTTGGGTTCCATTCAAATCGGGATGTCCGAAATCGACCCCTGTGTCGGCAACTGCTACGACAATCCCTTCTCCCCTGTAACCCATTTCCCATGCATCGTTGGCCCCGTGGATTTCCCCGGATCTGACTGTTGAAGGCGATGGAGGGGGAGCCTCGATCCCGTAAGGCTCGGGATTCCTCTCTGCATCAAGGAGTGCTATTAGGCCCGTTACTCCTGAGAGCTTTGGCAGAAGGCTGGAGTTTACCCAGAATGTCCGGTGATCAATGCCCGTCGGTGCTGAGTCCCTTTGTACCAAGATTTCCCCTGCGTTAGCCGGTGCTTGCCTCTCGATGGCCCCGATTTTCCTCTGCCATGAGTCCAAATGGGGTATCGAGCTAGTTATCGCAGTTATCCTAATCGTATCCTGACCATTACTGGCCCTGGCGAAAAGTGACTCGTCGATCCATGGCCCCCCTCCCCGGGGCTCCGAAATCTCGTCGCCATTTGGCAGGATAAGTTCCGTAGTTTCCATTTTCTGCGGTTTCGCAGAAGAATAAGATGGCATTATTGATACCAAAAGTAACGCCAAAATGACGAGGGCCAATCTTCCTCCCATGACCCATGGCCGGGGAGTGGGGGCTTCATTATGACGGCCCGTGGCCCCGTCAAATACAATAGGCGTCACTCTGGGCAGAGGGGCGGAGTCCCGTAGTGTAGTGGTCCATCATCTCGGGTTTTGGTCCCGGGGACCCTGGTTCGAATCCGGGCGGGACTACCATTGTCTCTTTTGCTTGCGATCAACTTTCGATTGCACTCGGATCCCTCTTCAGATCCTTGGTTATGTTCTTCTGGTGGCTCTCCAATGTTCCGCCGCCGATCTCCAGAAGCTTGGCGTCCCTCCACATCCTCTCGACAACGTACTCCCCGACATATCCGTACCCGCCCATAACCTGAATGGCCCGATCTGCAATGTTCTTTGCGGCAGTCGTTGCGAACAGCTTTACTCCGTCCGAGTCCAACCTATGTCCTGCCTCCGAGAGATCGATCTGCCTAGCGGTATCATAGACATAGGCCCGCATTGCACGGTACTCGGACCAAGACTCCCCGATATGCCTCTGGATCTGACCGAAGTCCCTGATCTGCTTTCCGAATGCCTCCCTATCGCTGGCGTATGCATTCATGTCAGAAAGGCACCTCCTGGCAATTCCGACGCTCATTGCTGCTAGGCCGACCCTCTCGTGTTCGAGATTCCTCATCAAGTGGATCATGGACTCACCGGGAGACCCCACGACATTCTCCGGTGGAACTAAGCAGTCCTCGAAAACTAGTTCGGCGGTAGTGCTTGCCCTCATCCCTAGTTTGTCGGTAATCTTCTGTCCGGCTGAGAAACCTTCCATGCCCTTCTCCACTAGGAAAGTGGTTAGCTCTGCCCTGCCCCTTTCGTCGGTCCCTGTGCGTGCGTAGAGCCAGACTACATCTGCAGGCGTGCCCTCTTCATCGACAATCCCATTCGTGATCCACATCTTCCTCCCATTGATGACCCATGAACCGTCATCTGCCGGAGTAGCGCTGGTCTGCATCCCCAGGACGTCTGTACCGTAGTCGGGCTCGCTCATCCCCAGGCATCCGACCCATTCCCCGCTGCAAACCTTCGGCAGGATTCGATCCTTTTGCTCTTCTGTCCCGCTGTGGACTAGGTTGTTCACGAACAGCTGATCGTGCGCTAGGAATGCCAGGCATAGACCTGGATCGGAGAATGAGAGCTCTTCGTTCACTATGGCCACCGAGGTTGCATCCATACCGGCCCCTCCGAGCTCCGGAGGAGCGGTAAGGCCGAGGATGCCGATTTCACCCATTTCCCTGAAGAGGGGCAGGTTGAATCTCTCATCCCTGTCATGATCGAGGGCCTGGGGCTCTACCTTGTCCCTAACGAAGTCCCTGACCATCTGCCGGAGCATTTGGTGCTCCTCGGATGGATTGGCGATGTCTAGTTCGCGCCAGTCCCCCGACATAGCAGTGCTAAGCGCACCCTTCGTAAGAGGGATTCGCAGGGAAATCAGTTCCAGAAAGCTGATTCTTCCCATGGCAGTCCGAGGGCTAGCCCAATCACCTCTAGTATGACGAAGTTCCAAATCAGGTATGTCACCACTGTTGCCGTGAAAACGGCTAGAGAAGTATTGATTACCCTCCTATTATGCTTCTTGGCGTCTTCGAGTGTGCATATCCCCCTGTTTCGAAAGTAAATGGCCAGCCCAATGCACAGCATGGCTAAGGATAAGCAATAGAGAGCGAGCCTAACCCACGAGTAGTAAAGGTCGTTTGATAGGTTGTCAGCGGCAACAATTGCAGAAGATCCAGCGAACAGAACCCAAACCACAGATGGAAGGCAGCACATGCTGGAAGTGATCGCCGAAAGCGCGACCAATGAAGCCAGTGGCCTTCTATCTTCGGATTCCATGGTATCACGCTAGGGAGTGACCCTTCTACTGTCCCTCGGGAAGGGAATGGCCTCCCTGATGTGCTCTGCACCGGAAAGCCATGTGCAAACTCGATCCACCCCGAGCCCGAAACCGCCATGCGGAACGCCGCCATACCTTCTGATGTCTATGTAGAACTCGTAAGGCTCCCTAGGAGTGCCCTCCTCATCTATCCTCTCCAAAATCTCCTCCTCGGACCAGGTCCTCTCACCGCCACCGATTATCTCCCCATATCCTTCGGGGGCCAGTAGGTCATGGCAAAGTACGTATTTCGGGTCCTCTGGATCGGGCCTGTGGTAGAACGGCTTTGCAACCCGTGGGTAGTGGGTGATGAAGTTGGGGACCTCGAAATCAGAAGTTAGGATCTTCTCCTTCGAGTAGTCCAGATCCTGCCCCCATTCAATCTCAATACCCTTGGACTGGAGGGTTTCAATTGCCTCATCGTACCTCATCCGGGGGTATTCGCTTTCAGCATAGTTCTCAATTTTTCCAAGATCCCTGCCCATCTCACTCAGGCCTTCGGCACAATCGTCTAGAAGAGTTCGTGCGATGTGCCTAACAACTCCCTCGCCATGCCGCATTACGTCGTCGTTGGAAGCCCAAGCGATCTCCATCTCAGCATGCCAGAATTCTGTAAGATGGCGGCGCGTTCGGCTCTTCTCGGCTCGAAATGAGGGGGCCATTGTGTAAAGCCTCTCCAATGCCGGCATCGCGGCCTCTGCATAGAGCTGCCAAGATTGTGTCAGGTAGGCCTTCTTTCCGAAGTAGGGCACTTCGAAGAGGGTGCTCCCTCCCTCGACAGCTCCAGCGACGAAGTTGGGTGCCTGGTATTCGATGAAGTCCCTGTCCCGGAAATAAGAGTGAATGGCCCCGAAAACCGTGCTTCTTAGTTTTAGCATCGTTGTCATGCGGCCAGTTCTCAGATACAGATGCCTGTTGTCTAGAAGGAACTCGGTCTCGCCCCCATCGGACTCGTTCATCGCTGACTCCGTAATAGGGAATGGACGCTCTGGGTTTACTGGCCCCACCACTTCTACGGAGGAAACCTGAATTTCGTGCCCGTGTTCCCTTTCCGTAGCCTCCACAATACCCCTGATGACCACGCTTGATTCAATGAGTGCGCTGCTTATCCCCTCGAAGACTTCATCGCCGACTGTTTCCCTTTTCGCTACGCACTGGACCCTGCCGGTCGAGTCCCTGACGACTGTGAACCAGATATTCTTGGAGCCCCGGGTTCTGTGGACCCAGCCTTTGATTTCCACTTCCTCGTGGTCGTGTTTTCCGGACCTAACATCTCCGATCCAGATGTGCTTGCCCATATGCTCTCCTTTGGTGTCGTCTAGACTATCGGTTATGAAACCTCGATTTACAGGTCTGTTGAATGGCGGGTCTGACGGGGTTCGAACCCGCGACCGCCCGGTTAAGAGCCGGGTGCTCTACCTGACTAAGCTACAGACCCAACACGGGATTGGCATGCCCTCTTTAACGACGACGGAAGCTACAATCGCCCCATCGGATTCATCAATATGCTGATCCCGCCCTCGGAAGCCATGACGACCGCGTCGCATATGTCAACGAAAAGTCCCACTTCCACCACCCCAGGTATGTCTTTTATCGGACCTTCCAGTGATGCGGGTCGGTCAATGGTAGCGCCGAATTTGCAGTCTAGGATAAATCCGCCATTGTCCGTGACGTAGGGGTCCGCCCCTCCTCTCAGGTTAACTGGACCGGGGCACAGTTTGGAGATTTCCGAGGAAGCTTCCTCCCAAGATTCGCGCTCCACCTCAACGGGCAGGTCAAAGGCCCCCAGAGTCCCTACTTTCTTCGTTTCGTCTGCTACGACAATCATCGACTTCGAAGCCAGAGCAACGATTTTTTCCCTAGTCAAGGCACCCCCTCCGCCCTTGATTAAATCGAAATTCGCGTCGAATTCGTCGGCCCCGTCTATGGTTAGGTCCAAGTTTCTGACCTTGGAGAGGTCAGTTAGAGGAATCCCCAAGGACTGCGCGAGTTCCCTAGTTGACTCGCTAGTTGGAACTCCGACAACTTCTATTCCGTCTTGACTAATCATCCTTGCAATTTCGATAATCGAGTATCTCACTGTTGATCCCGTTCCCAATCCCAGGGCCATGCCATCGGTGATGAAGCGGCAAGCGGCTACTCCGGCCTGCTCCTTGAGCCCCTCCAGGTGCGCCATGATATTCCGATTGCAGTCACGTGCATGATGGTTGCCCCCGTCCGGTGGGTTCTTCTGGGATGGTGCTCCCGAACGTATGAGGGAGCAGGAGGGTCGCTGACAGTGTTAGACACTGAGGAAAGTCCCCTCTCCGCGATGCAGGCGTCTCGTCACAAGACGGGGGTCCGGGAGGGCCGG
>MDTE01148263.1_pt1 | contig 13318 bp, 13 predicted proteins | sample 811231 | NCBI WGS metagenome assembly MDTE01 (sample SAMN05326651, study PRJNA326480) | marine metagenome | isolation source: seawater | place: Indian Ocean: Red Sea | collected 2010
CAAGCCTGAAAATGCTAAACTTGGCGCCGATCTTGGTCTGAAGACCATAATGCTAAGGCATCAACACAACGCAAGTTTTGACGATGCTAGAATTAAAACCGTAGACAACTGGGCTCAATTAGTTAATTACGTTAACTAGCTTCGTCGTAAATCTCTAGAACATCAGCAACTACAGGATGTCTTTCGACATCCTTTTTTGTAAAATGCACATGTCCTATAGTGCTATATTTTGTTTCATATTTGTTTAAAAAGTCTTTGAGACCGTTATTTGAATATCCTCTATCATGTTGAGCAAGGTCGCCTGTTACACAAATCTTACTGCCTTCTCCGATACGAGTCAACAACATTTTGGTTTGCTCTTGTGTAGCATTTTGCATTTCATCTGCAATGATCCATGAGCTTTTAAATGTTCTGCCTCTCATGTATGCTAGTGGGCTGATCTCAATAGTTTTATTTTTAATCATGTCCTCAACTTGCTTGGGTTTGTAGTATTCTTCTAAGAAGTCGAATATAGGTCGTGTCCAGGGAGCCATTTTTTCTTTTAGGTCGCCGGGTAAAAAACCGTGTTGTTCGTCAACACTTACGGCTGGTCGTGTTATTACAATACGGTCCACAGTGCCCTCTTCCAATTTGCGGATACCCATTTGTACCGCCATCATGGTTTTGCCTGTACCAGCTGGTCCAGTCGCAAATACTATATGTTTGTTGGAATTTTCTAACATATCCAAGTAATCTTCTTGGTTTATGTTACGAGGTAATATCTGTAGTTTCTTTCTGCGATAATCTTGCAGTTCAATCACCATATCGTTAAATGATCCTTTCGGATTTTGTTTTCTTGCTCTTTTAGCCATTGTGTGGTAAACTCCATTGTGTCTGCGAGCCCAATGTTGTCTACATAAGTACTTATCGAAAAGGACTAAATACTACTATGAAAGAGATCGAAGAATTAAAACAAACACTAGACAACCTGGTTGACTCAAGCAATGATTTAAATGTGTTGCTGGAGTTTGAAGAAGTTTTAGACAACCTCAATATCTACAGTTATAAGAATTGGGAATATGGTGAAGTGATTGCAGGACCAGAGGTTACAAAGTATTGGGTAACAGTAACACTGATGTATCCATACAAACTAATGCCAGATCCAGATGCGGCTATGAGACTGATCAAACACGGTGCTCGAGTATTCTACGGAAAAGATGTATTCAAAGAACCTAAAAAGATTATGACACCAGATGATTTAGAGCCCACCGGAGAAGATGGAAAACGCAGACCCAAACGTATTAGCAAACCAATTTGGTTGGTGACCATTGAGATGCCTAGACAATTTGTAAGTGAATTTGATTCTAATAAGATTACAATCAATGGCATGGACATAGACATGAGCGAAGTTGAAGGTGCTTATGATACGGACTATGACAATGAAATGAACCCAGACAAACAGGAATTAGGAGTTGATCAATGACAGTAAAATATGGTGAAATGACAAATCTAGTAAACAGTATTGTAAGCATTGACCAATACAAACCTAAAATTGGTGAAGCCAGTGAAACTGTAGTAATGGCGTTCGAAGTAGATGTAGAACAAGCGGCTGGTGATTTAAGTAACCTAATTGAAACTGACGTAGTAGAAAGTTTAGATGTAGATGTAAGTCAAGGTCCTAATAACAGAGGCAAGCACATGGTGTTTGTTGAATTTGAGCGTGGACCTAAACTGCACGAAAACATCAGAGATATATTAAAAGTTGTTGCTAATGTAACAACCATAACAGAATGGAAATTTGAGTATTATAAAGGCGAAGGGGCTTTGGACCTGAACGAGGAAAATCTTAAAAATTCTGTGATTGACAATCCACAAGAATATGTGCTAAAGTATGCACAACCTAAGAATGAAGATCTCGACAGGGTCAAGCAACTAGCAGGTATATGAGCAAGTCAGAGATCCTAACACTTGAGGGTGTTGTTACTGAGTGTTTGCCCAATGCATTTTTTAAAGTATGCTTGGAAAACAAACACAATGTTATCGCTACAATAAGTGGCAAAATCAGAAAAAACAATATCAACATTCTCAAGGACGACCGTGTGGATGTAGAAATTACACCATATGACGTTGACAAAGGTAGAATAGTTTATAGGTATAGATAATGCTAGCAAGATTTTATTTGGTAATTATAATTTTAGGGGTATTGGGAGGCGTAGGCTGGTTTGGCTATCAATACTATGTTGAAACACAAACTGCTATTAGAACACTCAGTGCCAATAATGCAAAATTAGATACTGCTCTAAAAACAACTACAAAAAGTTTTGAAACATATAGAGCAAACGTACAACAAGAAATAGAAGAATTCAAAGCAGAATTAGTAAAACAGCAAAAACTAAATGATGAGCTGGGTGCTAATTTACAAAAAGTACAAGAAGCAAACAAAAAGATTGCTGGGCTGTTGGCTAATACAGATATTATTAAAAACAGTTTGGCAGATCCTGCAATGAGCGAAAGTAAGATAAATGAAGAAGTTGATAAATTTTTCGGCGCTATTGGCTGTGCTAGTGGTGGTGAGTGCTTGCTCCCGCCTATCACCCGTGAAGGAAGTGGTAACAGTACCGACGGTAGTAGAAACACCGGAAATTGAAAAACCCAATATTAGAATAGTACCAAGGCCCACACCTATTAAAATGCGTAATGCTGACATTGTTGTTGTGACTGAAGCAAACCTACAAGAAGTCATTGAACGTGTTAAAGCTGAACAAGGTGACTTTGTATTGTACGCCATGACTGCACAAAGTTTTGAAGCACTGGCATTGAGTTTTGAACAAATTAAAAAATTCATTGAAGAACAAAACGCAGTAATCCTTTATTATGAAGAAGCAGTAAAACCCAAAGAAAATGAATAATCCCTATGATGTTCTCGGCGTAGACTCTGGTAGCAGTGACAACGAGATAAAAACAGCATATAGAAGACTGGCTAAAAAACATCATCCAGATGCTGGCGGTGATGAAAAGCAATTTGCTGAAATTAGCAATGCATACGAAAGTATCAAAGATGCTGATGCTAGATTCAATTATGAACAGCAAAAACAACCTCATGTTAATAGCAGTAGTTTTAATCAAAACTTTGGCGACTTCAATGACATATTCAACAGCATGTTTGGACAACAAGGACCACGTGGTCCTTTTGGAGGCATGAGCAGAGATATAGATGTAACATTTCATGTAGCTTTAAAAGATGTTTTTGATTGTGCAACTAAAAAAATAAATGTTACCATGCCCAATGGAATGAGTAAACCTGTAAGTGTAACCATACCAAGAGGAATAAATCACGGATCAAGAGTTCAGTATGCTGGTATGAGTCCTGTAGGAGGTGACTTGTATGTTAGATACATGCTGAAAAAACATGCTGAATATTCTGTAGACGGAAACAACAATCTTATGAAAAAAGAAACAGTGCCACTTAAAACAGCGGCATTTGGAGGAGAGCTGGTTGTTACTACAATGGACGAACGTAGTATCAAAGTAAAAATAGCACCAGGAACACAAAGTGGAACAAAATTAAGAATACCTGAAAGTGGATTACCACGCAGAAATATGCCTAATGCTGATTTATTGATCGAAATAAAAGTAATAATACCAAAATTATCTATTCCGGATCTTTACAAAACAGTACAGGATGTGTTATAGTAAATATATTAAAGAGAGCAAGGAATTAAAATGCCTGACAGGATTGAAGAACTAGTAAACAAAACATTTACACTAAGCAAAGATTACAAACATCACTATGTAACATTGGAACACTTGTTGGCTATAATATTGGATACCGACGAAGTTATAGATATATTAACTGAATGTGGAGTTGATCCAAAAGAGTGTAGCAGAAATGTGTATGACCATTTGGAACAAGAAGTGGACAAATATGCAGAGGGACAAGAACAAGAACCTAAAAAAACTGTGATGTTAGAACGTGTTTTTCATAGAGCATTTACACAAGCCTTGTTCAACGGACGACAGCATTTAGACACAAGAGATTTGTTAATTAGTATACTCAGTGAAACTACAACACCTGCCGCTTTTATTATGAACAGCAAAGGCATCAGCAGAGATAGTTTGGCAAGATATCTTACAGATACAGTGCCTGACAATGTTACACATCAAAGAAATCAAAACAAGCAAGAAAGAATATTAAGAAAGTATTGTGATAATTTAAATGAATTGGCAGGCACAGGAAAAATAGATCCTGTAGTCGGTAGAGAAGAACAACTTGAACAGTTATCGCAAACTATAGCAAGACGTAAAAAGAACAATGTAATACTTGTAGGAGAAAGTGGAGTTGGTAAAACAGCTATTGCAGAAGGACTAGCACATTTAATCAATGAGGACAACGTACCTGACATAATAAAAGAGCATACTGTATACAGTTTGGATATTGGTGCTCTACTGGCAGGCACAAAGTTCAGAGGAGATTTCGAAGAAAGGCTCAAAGAAGTTCTTGAAATACTAGAAGCAAAAGAAAAGACGATCCTCTTTATAGATGAGATACACATGATTATGGGTGCTGGTAATGCCGGACAAGGCGCAATGGATGTAGCTAATTTGTTGAAACCTAGTTTACAGAGAGGCAGTTTACGTTGTATTGGTTCAACAACTTACGATGAGTATAGAGAACATTTTGAAAAAGACAAGGCACTGAATAGAAGATTTTACAAAGTAGATGTGCCAGAACCAACACCAGAAGATGCCAAACGAATAGTTGTCAATAGCATACCTGCTTATGAAATATATCATGAAGTTGCTTTCAGTCAAGAAGCACTACATGGTGCAGTTGATCTTACACATCAATATTGGCACAATAGATTTTTGCCAGACAAAGCATTTGATGTATTGGATGCCGCGGCGGCTAGGCAAAGACTTTATCCTGAAACAAGTAGGAAGGGCGTACTAGAACTTGATGACATACGCTATGAAGTAGCCAAGCTGACTAGAATACCTGTGGATCAACTTGTGCTTACCAAAGACAGTGAGTACAAGAAAGAGCGTCAAATTGATATTGAGAAGGCACTGCAAACCAAAGTATACGGACAAGATGAAGCACTTGAAAGACTAGCTGACAGCATTTATATTGCAAAAGCAGGATTGAAAGAAGCAAACAAACCAATTGGCAACTATTTGTTTACAGGTCCAACAGGTGTAGGTAAAACAGAAACAGCAAAACAACTCAGTGAAATAATGCACATGGAACTGATACGCTTTGATATGAGTGAATATCAAGAGCGTCACACAGTAGCAAAACTAATTGGTGCACCTCCAGGTTATGTAGGTTATGGCGAAGGCGGACAAGGCAGTGGATTGTTAATCAACAAATTGGAAGAACACCCTAACTGTATACTACTGTTGGATGAAATTGAAAAAGCACACCCTGACGTTAGTAATGTATTGTTGCAGATTATGGACAATGGTATGGTTACATCAAGCGATGGCAAAACAGTAAGTGCTAGAAATGCCATTGTAATATTAACTAGTAATCTAGGAGCAAGAGATGCCGAAAAGAACAGTATAGGATTTGGTAGTTTAGATCAAAGTGATGATGCCCAAGATGCGGCAGTAAAAAGTTTCTTTGCACCAGAGTTTAGAAATAGACTTGATGCAGTTGTGCAGTTTAAGAAACTGGATCAAACACTGATGAAAAGTGTTACTGTCAAGTTCTTGCGTGAATTGGAAGACATGTTGGAGCCAAGAAACATTGTGGTTGAGTATGACCAAGAAGTTGTTGACTGGCTTACAAAACGTGGCTTTACACCTAGTATGGGTGCAAGACCAATGGCAAGATTGATCAATGAGAAGATCAAAAAACCATTGAGTAAACAAATATTGTTTGGGGATGACGTGGACTTAGTAAAACTGAGCATTGCAAATGACAAAATTGATATCCGAACAGATAAGATCCAGACCTGATTTTAGTTACGGCACTAGACCTTATTACAAAAAACACACCTGGCGTGTAGCACTAGTGCAACCACACTGGCGTGAAAAAAACAAAAATCTTTTACAAGAGATATGGTATCGTAATCGATGCATAGAAGAATATCTCAAACACAACGAAACTGGCAGTTATAAAACAAGAGCTGATAGAAGTTATTTTGTATATCTAAGCAGACCAAACACTATTCAATGGATAATTGAAAATTATAACAGCCAAATTGAATATATTAATGGTCCAGTAAACAGCAAACATCAAGACATCTTACTTAATGATTTAACAGTAGTAACCAGACCACAACTTTGGTACAAAAAGTTTAGATATAAAATAATGAGCACAAGGTTTGGTCCACGTGAGCAAGAAATTTTTGAAGAAATGCAAGAATTTTGTTTGGATAGTTTTGAACATGGTGACTACAAACTCAATGATACATTTAGAATAACCAGTAAAAGTTATCAAAAAAAGATGAATGCTTTGTGGCAGAGCAGAGCCAACAAACGTCTTCGACAAACAGGCGGAACTGCACTAAATCCAAGTTGGAAAATACACAATCCAATCTATAGAAGCCCATACACAGCAACGGGCAGTATATACCTAGTCAATCATGATGACGTAGTAACATTACATATGGTATATAAGAAGTACATTACCAAAACACACAAGGTTGTCACCCTAGACGAGTTGTAATAAATACAACTAGTAAAGGAGTACAACTATGGCAAAATTAAACGAAGATATGGTTGTTATCAAAGTCAGTGAACTGCTGAAAGATAGCGATCCACAGCGAAAAATTCTTGACCAAGATATAGTAAGTACTATAGAAGCCGCAGTCCAAGAATTAGTTGGAGCAGGAAAATTGGTAGAAATTATTCAAGAAGCAAATCATGAGTGACACAATAACATTATTATCAGCAAGTACATTTAGTAACAGTGCAACATTGCAAGGCGAAAAAGCAAAAGGAGATGCTTATTTTGGCGCAAACGATGGACTACACACAATAGCTATACAATTAAATGATTTTATAGGTACAATTAAAATACAAGGTAGTCTTGCTACTGATCCTCAAGAAACAGATTGGTTTGATATAGATTTAAACAGCGGAGCAACTGGTGTTGACACAACAGGTAAAGTATCAGATGCAACGGTTAGTAGTTTACCTTACACACTAGCAGAAACTAGTATGAAGAGTTACAATGCAACTGGTAATTTTGTTTGGCTTAGAGTAGATGTTAGCAACTGGACAGGTGGTACTATCTCAAGAATAGAAATGAACCGTTAGGAACAAAGATGGCGCAGAAAACAATAAACATTGGAACAGGAGAACTTACTGGAGATGGTGAATCCATCCGTAGTGCATTTAGCAAAGCAAATGATAATTTTACTGAACTATATTCCAATACAACGAATGTAGAAACATCAGTCGACCTTCATTTAAACACAGCCGGTGCAACAAACAACCAAATATTAAGTTGGGACGGAAGTGATTATGTTTGGAGAGCAGATAACAGCGGTATTGCATTAACAGATTTTGTAGTAGGTCCTGAAACACCAACTCCTGCAGGTAATGGTGAGATACTATACAATAATACAAATGGAATGTTCCAATATACTCCACCAGTATTAAACGGATTAACAGCCACAGGAGATACAGACTTTGGTAGCAATAAAATCACTTATGCAAATGTGTATGCTACAGAAGGTGATCTACCAGATGCAACTGTATATCACGGAATGTTTGCACACGTTCATGCCACAGGAGCAGGTTACTTTGCTCATGCTGGTCTCTGGACTAAACTGGCAAACGATAGTCAGCTGTCAAGTTATCAAACAACAGCAGGTTTGAATAGTGCTATAGACACACATCTAAACCAAAGTGGTCCAACTTCAGGATATGTATTAAGTTGGGACGGCAGTGATTATGCCTGGGTTGAAAACACAGGCGGTGGAGGAGGCGGCGGCGCCAATGTAAGTGTCAGTGATAATCCTCCAGCTGGTACACCAACACAAGGTGACTTATGGTGGGAAAGTGATGTAGGTAAACTTAAAATTTATTACGGCAGTGCTTGGGTTGACGCTAATCCAACTGGAGCTGGTAGTAGCGGTGGCGCCGCAACTATTCAAGGACTAAGTGATGTAAATGCTGGTGATACAATAGCTGGTGGTGACTTTATGTTGTATGACATCAGTAGTAATCATTTTGCTTTTGTAAATTTTGAATCAGAAGTAAACGGGTTAATTGATAATAGAACTGGTAGCAGTGGACATGTTAGCACACAGTCACAATACACAACCACAATAACAACAGATGCCGCAGATCCCACAGACACTGCACATCATATACTAGGCAACACAGGTTCAGCAAGTGTACATAATACTAGCACAGGGTGGTACTATGGTGACGTTGTAAGTGATCCAGCAAATCCAACAACCAGTGTAGTGTTGGATATTGACCAACAGAGATTTACAGGTGCTATTCAATCAGACAGTATATCAGTTGGCTCGGGTGGCGGTATTACTGCTCAAGCTGGCGCAACTCTTGATTTACAAGGTACAACAATTAATTTTGGCAGTGCAACCATTATGGGTGGCAATGCATTTAATGATACTATTAATAATCATCTATGGTCTGGTAGCACAGAACCAACAGATGGGTATGTACTAAGTTGGAACACAAGTTTACTTGCAGGTGCAGGTGATTACGAATGGGTTGTACAATCAGGTGGCGGCGGTACATGGGCTACACTAGGTGATAAAGATGGTGCTAGTGGACCAACTGATGTAGTTCTTGGTAGAAACGCTGTAGGAAATGGTGTATATTCTTTATCAATAGGAAATGCGGCAATATCAAACACTTATGGTGTAGCTATTGGTATGGAAACACAAGCCGCAACTTATGATATAAATGTTGGTGCGTTCTCAGGTAAAAATCATGTAACAACAGATCACGGATACAGAGTGGCTGTAGGTGCTTTTGCACAACAAAATAATAATCCAGGAGATGAAACAGGTGTAGGTGCTGTAGCTGTTGGTACTCTTGCTGGTGATTCCAATCAAGGAGAAAATGCAGTTGCTATAGGTCGTTACGCAGGTAGAAACAATCAAGCCGCAACAAGTATTGTGCTTAATGCTACAGGTGTAGACTTGGAAAATGTAACACCAATGAGTTTTGTTGTTAAACCTATTAGACAAGAAGCACAAGCACAAGCATTGTATTACAATCCTGCAACAGGCGAAGTTACATATGAAGCCGCAGGTGGCGGTGGTGGAGGACTTGCTGATCTTGTAGACGACACAACTCCTCAACTAGGCGGTGACTTAGATACCAATGGTAATAAAATTACAAATAGTACTGGTGTAATTTTACAATACAGTACAACAGATAGAATTACAACAACAAGCACAGGTGCAAGAGTAGATGGTGTACTTGAACTTGCTGAAGGTGTAAATGAACAATTAAGCATACTAACAGGTGCTACTGGTACAGTTGACCATGATTGTAGCAACGGATATATCTTTAGACACACGACACCAGCCGCAGATTTTACTGCTAACTTGACCAATTTTTATTGCAACAACAACTGTGTAACCAGTGTAAGCATGATGATAATTCAAGGTGCTTCAGCATATATTCCTACTGCACTACAAATTGGCGGCACAGGACAAACAATAAGTTGGCAAGGCGGAAGTGTGCCAGCAGGAAATCCAAATAAAACAGATGTAGTCACATTTACAATCACTAACTTAGGGACAAGTTACGATGTGATTGCCCAGTTAGTGGACTTTGGATAATGCCTGTATCAAGTTTTAGCAATAGAAGTTTTGCATATAGAAGAGGTGACCAACAAGGTCGCATTGTAAGTCGTGTTGGACCTTATCCTGTAAACAAACCCAGCACAACTACAAGTAACGGTGTAGAATATTCACAAGGTATCAGTGCCATGTATGCATTTGGTCATACACCAGGTGCTCCAAATTATGGCAATTTAAGTGGTGGGGCGAACGGCAATTACAACCACGGTTGGTGGAATGCTATAGTTGGAGACGTTGCCAGAAGTGCAAGATTTACTACACATTTCTATCATATGACATCAGATACAATTTATCACAGTGACGGACTTAGAGGATTCAGGACTGTGAGTTTTCATGGTCCAAATAACAAACTCTATGGTTGGATTGATCATGGACAAAGATGGTATAATAATCCAAATGATGCACAAACTCATGTTGGCGGAGGAACCAGTCCTCATGTGACAGTACAAGTCAATGGTCCAGGAACCGGAGTAGCTTACACTTATTATTTTGATCCAAATGCAATAGATGGCAGTAATACAGATAGTCCTCAAATGGACGATGTTACAGACTTCAGATTTTGGAGTGGTACATATCCTGAAGATGATACATCAGCACTGGGTAAAAGCAAAGGTGTGTCATATGACTTTGGAGGTGGTAATTTACTTACATGGACTAAAGCACCTGCTAATATCACTCAAGCTGAAAGAACTATCACAAATGCAACACTGGCGGCGTCAGCACAACCAGGAGATATTGTTGTAGTTGAGAATTCAGAAATACAAAAATACACCTCCAGCGGAGGTTGGTACACCCATACCTCAGGCAACTGTATATTTGCCATAGTAGCAGTCAACGGAAATGACTTGACCATAATGTTCACTGACATGATGTACTATCCAGCCAATGGCTCATCAAGCCAAATGAATCAAAGTTTAAAAGATTATTTTGATGCAAATACACCTGTAGGAGATGTACCTTCAAACGCTGTCGCGGGTTATATGCCTGAATCTAATCAAAGCGGCAATGCAGGACAACAAAGATGGAGGGGTGGAGTTGCAACACTCTACAGTTACTTCAAAAGCAATATACAATCAGGACTTGATACTTCCGGTGGTGCCAATGACCCGCCCGCTTGGGGTATTGATATAAGCGGAAGTGTAGATCCAGCTGTAACACCAGAGACAAATAATTTCCAAGAAGGTGTAAATGGTTTGTTGTATGTAGGATATATTCAACGTAGTCCTGGCTTTAGTTCAATCACTGACTGGAGAGACAAAGATTCTTATGATGCTCCTACATTAGGCTTTGGCGCACAGCTTTTTTTCAGCAACACTACAGATGCAGGTATATTTAGAAACCTACTGTCAGGAGTTGTACAACTACCCACAACAAGTGGAGATTATTCACAATACAATGGTCATAAGCCTATTAGATTTCATTTCAAAGATGGAACTACACAAGACTTTGGACCCGATGATGGTAGTACCACACAAAGAGTTTGGAGCACTGGTGGAAGCAGTACCCAAGTTCCAGTATACACAACTCCCGCAGATAATAGCAGTAGAACAATGAGTTTGTCCGGAGGTTCAATGACCACTGTTACAGGCGGCTCATATAATTTTGCCAGCACAGCATCTCGTCTGTCAGGAAGTGATTCATCACTAGCAATGGGAACCAGCAATTTTACTATAGATTTCTGGCTCAAGATTAATACTCACACAAATGCTCGTCAATATCTTTTTGATTTAGGTAATAACGAAATATGGGCTAGTGTAGAATCCAATGGAAGTGGTTTATACTACTGGTTTGACGGGTATGCTATAAGTTGGACTCAAGCATTAGAATTAGACCGATGGTATCATATAAGGTTTACTAGATTTGGATCTAAGCATTATATGTTTGTTGATGGAATTCAAAGAGGAAACATTTTGACTATTAACAGAAGCATAGGTGGAAATAATACTATTACTCTAAACAGCAATGGCCTTTCTCAGTCGGTCGGAATGACTGATGGTAATATTGGTGATTTCAGAATAATCAAAGGAACTGCTTTGCAAGAAGATGCTAATTCATTTATACCACCTAGTGCACCGTCGACGGCTGTTGCTGGTACAAATATTTTGACTGCACAAAATAGCTCAGGTGGTTTTGTAGATAATGGTCCAAATAGTATTACTTTTTCAAGTACTGGAACAGTTACACCACAAGCAGGTGCGGTTGCATCCATTGACTTTACAGCTAAAGAAATTATTGGCATTTCATATGCAACAATAACTGGACATGGCGGACATGACGACCCTTACCTAATTGGACAAGATGTAGTAAGTCATCTTTTCCATAATAATCAAAATGGACAATCAGTACGTTTTGGACAGTACGCAGATCCATAAATACAAGTGAGAGGATAGACATATGGCAATTACATTTCCAACAAGCCCAAGTTTAAATGATACACACACTGCGGGCGATATTATATGGACCTGGAATGGCAGTAGTTGGGAATCTACAGTCGTTGGCACAGGCATGGACAACGTAGTAGAAGATACTACGCCACAACTAGGTGGAGCTTTAGATACTAACGGCAACAATATTACTTTTGGCACTGATAAAGCACAGTTTGGAGCCGCAAATGATTTAGGAATATGGCATAACGGAAATCATTCAATAGTACGAGAAACAGGAACCGGAAGCCTTTACCTGCAAAGTGACAACAATGTAATACTTTCCACTGATAGTAGCACAAAAGTTATGGTAAAAGGTATTGCCAATGGAGCAACTGAACTTTATCACAATGATAATCTTAGATTGAATACATCAACAAGCGGTATCACTGTAAATGGTGAAGTACACACAGAAGGTGCAACTCCTCATCTAACACTTAAAAGAACTAATAATGCTAATGTTCCAACACTACGTTTTAAAGGCAGTGGTGGCACTACTGGTGCAAGCATTGACTTTGACGGTACGTCAGGTGATTCTAATACTTTAATTGTAAAAACGTATGACGGTGTTTCACTTGCAGAGCGTTTTAGAGTAGGACACACCGCAACTACAGTTGCAGGTGACCTAGTTGTAAGTGGCGACTTTACAGTAAACGGCACAACTACAACTGTTAACACAACAGAAATGACAGTGAGTGATAACATTATTACATTGAACAATGATGTTACAGGAGCACCTAGCGAAAATGCTGGTATAGAAGTAGAACGTGGATCAAGCTCAAACGTAAGCATTAGATGGAATGAAACAAGTGACCAATGGGAATTCACAAATGATGGCGCAAGCTACACTGCTCTTGGTTCTGGAGGTGGTGGTGGATTAGCCAACATAGTAGACGACATATCACCCCAACTGGGTGGAAACTTAGATGCTAACGGAAATAATATAAGTTTACCAGATAGTTCTAGGATTATAATTGGTACAGGCAACGACAGTGAATTAAGATGGGACGCTGGTGACAACGAGGCAAGGTATAGTGCAACTGGAGATATTCAACTAGCTCCTAGTGGTAGATTGCAATTCAACACTGGCGGTACAGATAGATGGCAATTTACAAGTGC
>MDTE01062426.1_pt1 | contig 13317 bp, 10 predicted proteins | sample 811231 | NCBI WGS metagenome assembly MDTE01 (sample SAMN05326651, study PRJNA326480) | marine metagenome | isolation source: seawater | place: Indian Ocean: Red Sea | collected 2010
ACAATAAGAATCAAAAAAATTGAATATGTTCCCATATATTGACTAATTAGACTTTTTAATTTTTCTTATTTTTTTAATTTGGTCTGCAAAGTAACTACTTTTTTCTGGAAATTTCAAACTTAAAATCTTATAAGATTGTATTGCTTTTTCATAGTTTTTTTGGCTTAAATAGAGTTTTGCCAATGTTTCGGTCATTAATGTATCATGATTTTCATCATAGCTTACAGCTACATTATAATCTTCATCAACTTCCTTTTTAGCTTTTATTTTATGTTCAGATTTAATAAATTTTTCAATTAAATCATCTTCATTTGAAACAGAGCTATTATCTTCAATTTTACTTCTATCTATAGGAGTAAATTTTGATAATGATAACCACTCTGTAAAAGTGTGCATTTCATTTTTCTTAAATTCAACAATTTTATCTGATTTTGCTTTAGTCTTTTCAGTAGATTGAATATTTTTTATCTCGTTTTTGTTAAAAATAATCTTCTCTTGTTGAAATTCATCAGATGTTATAAAATCAAATAAAATTCTTCTGTCTGTGGTATAGGCGGCAGTAAGTTTAAGTTCTTGATTGTATTTAAAATTTTTGGTTTGCTTTAAAACTTTTAAATAAATTGCTCTAGAAGACTGAAAATATGGAAAATTTTTAATTAATGAATTGATAAATCCAATTTGTTCCTTATTAATTTCACTGGGGTTTTGCAATATTTTTATATACTCGTTTTTATTCATCTTTTACCATTTTGCCAATGAAGCATTAAAAACATCTTGAGTAATTCTTTCAAAAATTTCATCAACAGCAGTATCCTTTTGAGAACCTATTAATTGTGAACTGCCTGGATAATCATAATAAAATGAAAATCTTTTTTCAAATTCAGCATCAGGATCACTTTTATCATAAAATCTAACATTTACACCGATTGTTAATCTATTTTGTGCTGCAGTATTATTTGCAGTAGCTGTAGTAGGTGCAATTCTATATTCTACTATTTCACCTTCATACAATAGATCTCCATTTGATTTTACTAGGTCTAAACTAGTTTGATTTATTAACAAGTCTATTAATTTATTAGTAAAATCTCTATCAATACCAGGTTCAATTAATGTGGAATTATTTTGAAAATAGTTTACTTGAAATGTTTTAGTTTCAGGAGATATTGATGCACCAGTTAATGAATACTTTACACTACAGTTATATAAAACTATAAATATAATTATTGAAAAAAATTTCAGATTAGAATTCATTATGCTAATATAAATTTTTATAAGTTAAACTGCTTTATTTTTCTATATAATGTACGCTCACTTATACCTAATTCCTTTGCAGCAAGTTTTCTTTTACCTTTATTTTTTTCAAGAGATTTCTTTATTAACTCTAGTTCTTTTTCATGAATAGAAAGAGATTCTATTTCAACATCCTCAGTATATTCAAATTCTTGTTTTTTCTCATCAACTTCATTTTTTTCATTTATTGGGACTACTTGAATTTGGTCTTTATTACTTTCATCATCACTAGAGCTATAAATCTTTTTTATTAAATGTTCATTATTTTCCTTAAAATCTGTTATACTAGAAGATTCCATTAATTTCATTGTAAGTTTTTTTAAATCGTTAAGATCACTTTTCATATCAAATAAAACTTTATATAAAATTTCTCTTTCTGAGTTAAAGTCATTTGAATTTTCTTTTTTAGAAATAATTGCAGGTAAATTACTGTCTCCTTCTGGCAAGTAATTTAAAAGGGTCTTATTGCTAATAGTTCTATCCTTTTCTAAAATAGACAATTGTTCAGCAATATTTTTTAACTGCCTTATGTTTCCACCCCAGCGATAATTTATTAAAGTCTCTATTGCATCATTTTCTAATTTTATTGATGGCATACTATATTTTTGAGCAAAATCACTACAGAATTTTCTAAATAATAAATGAATATCATCTTTTCTTTCCCTAAGGGGAGGAATATTTATTTCAACTGTACTTAGTCTATAATAAAGGTCTTCTCTAAACTTATTTTCCTTTATTGCTTTTTCCATATTAAGATTTGTAGCAGCTACAATCCTTACATTGGTCTTTTGAACTTTACTTGAACCTACTTTTATGAATTCACCATTTTCTAAAATTCTTAATAGTCTTACCTGAGTAGTTAAAGGAAGTTCTCCTACTTCATCTAAAAATATTGTCCCTCCATCAGCAACTTCAAAATATCCATTTCTAGATTGAATTGCTCCAGTAAAAGCTCCTTTTTCGTGACCAAATAGCTCACTATCTATGGTTCCTTCTGGTATAGCTCCACAATTAACTGCAATATATTTTGCATGTTTTCTATGCGATAATTGGTGTGCAATTCTAGGAATATTTTCTTTCCCGACTCCACTTTCTCCAGTAACTAAAACTGATATATCAGTAGGAGCAACTTGCATTGTTTTTTCAAGAGCTCTATTGAGATGAATATTATTTCCAATTATTCCGAACCTTTGTTTAATTGCCTGAATTGATTCCATAATATTTAGTTGTTTTTTGAATATCCAATTGCAGTTCCTAATAATGTAGCACTTGTGCAATCAGTTATTGATACATTTACTAAGTCTCCAATATTGTAATTTTCTTTAGGAAAAACTACCACCATATTCTCCAAATTTCTCCCACTCCAATACGTTTCCGATTTTTTAGAACTTTTCTCAATCAAAACCTCTACCGTTTTATTTAAAAATTCTTTTGTTCTTATTAGACTGTGCTTTTGTTGTAATTCTACAATTTCTTTTAATCTCCTTTTTTTTGTGGATTCATTAACATCATCTTTTAATTTTCGATGTGCTAGTGTCCCTGGTCTTTCAGAGTATTTAAACATATATCCAAAAGAGTATTTTACAGTTTCCATTAGTTCCAGTGTTTTTTTATGGTCTTCTTCAGATTCTCCTGGAAACCCTACAATCATATCGTGACTAATATTGCAGTTTGGAATAATATCTTTGATATTTTTAATCAAGTCAATATATTCTTCTCTAGTGTGTTGCCTGTTCATTGCTTTTAGAATTTTATTGCTACCACTCTGAACAGGTAAATGAATATGATTACATATATTATCATACTTTGCCATTATTTTTATTACATCAATTGACATGTCTTGAGGGTTTGATGTAGAAAACCTAATTCTAATTTTAGGTTGGTTTAAAGCACATAGTTCCAATAATTTTGCAAAATTTATTGCTGTAGACTTTTTTATTTCAGAAGCTTTATCAAAATCTTTCTTAAGTCCGCCTCCATACCATAAATAACTATCAACGTTTTGTCCAAGAAGGGTTATTTCTTTATAGCCTTTAGTTTCAAGTTCATTTAATTCTTTAATTATACTCTGAGGATCTCTACTTCTTTCCCTGCCTCTTGTAAACGGGACAACACAAAATGTACACATATTATCGCATCCTCTTGTAATGGAAATAAAGGCATTAACTCCATTAGAATTTAATCTTTTAGGAGATATATCAGCATATGTTTCATCTTTTGATAGTAATACATTTATTGCTTTTTCACCTTTTTCAACATCATCAAGAAGGTTTGGTAAATCTTTATAAGCATCTGGACCAACCACAAGATCAACTATTTTCTCTTCTTCAATTAGTTTATTCTTCAATCTCTCTGCCATACAACCTAATATTCCAATTTTAAGTTGTTTGTTTATTTTTTTTATTGAATTGAAGCTTTTTAGTCTTTTTCTAATAGTTTGTTCAGCTTTTTCTCTAATAGAGCAGGTGTTTAGTAAAATCAAGTCTGCATTTGTAATTGTATTAGTTGTTCTATATCCTCTTTTTGATAACACAGAAGCAACAATTTCACTGTCACTGAAATTCATTGCACAGCCATAGCTCTCGATATAAAGATTTTTTTCTAATAATTGATTAGAATTATTCTTTCTTTCTATCAGAGTACAGTCACCATTGTGTTGGTATGGATTTTTTTCCATCTTTTTTACCTCACTATTCATTATTTTATATTAAATAATGGTTTGCAAATATATTAAAAATACGTCAATTTGTCATGTTTTTATGTCAATCATTCTAAATAGATGATTATAATACATTAAATTGATATTAAAAATTTCTTCTACATTTGTACATCTTAATTGAAAAAAATGGCAAAGAATTTAGTAATAGTTGAGTCGCCAGCAAAAGCAAAGACAATAGAGAAATTTCTTGGAAAGGATTTTAAGTTAGCTTCAAGTTTCGGACATATATCTGATCTTCCTTCAAAGGATATTGGGGTGGATGTTAAAGGGGATTTTAAACCTAAATATGAAATATCAAAGGATAAAAAGAATGTGGTTAAAAATCTTAAAGAGTTAGCTAAAAAATCAGATACTATTTGGCTTGCTAGTGATGAGGATCGTGAAGGAGAGGCAATTGCGTGGCATTTATTTAGGGAATTAAAATTAGATAAGAAAAATACACGTAGAATCGTATTTAATGAAATAACAAAATCTGCGATTCAGAATGCAATTGATAATCCTAGGTCTATAGACTATAAACTAGTAGATGCTCAGCAGGCTAGAAGAGTATTGGATAGAATTGTAGGTTATGAATTATCTCCTGTACTATGGAGAAAAGTTAAAAGCGGACTATCTGCAGGTAGAGTTCAGTCTGTTTCTGTAAGATTAATTGTTGAAAGAGAAAGGGAAATTAAAAATTTTAATTCTGAAAGTTTATATAGAATAGAAGCTGAATTTAAGACTAAAAATGGCGATAGTTTTAAGGCAAAACTTGATAAAACCTTTAACTCTAAAAAAGAAGCTGATTCATTTTTGAAACAAAATATAAATTCTAACTTCTCTGTTGAAAATTTAGAGAAAAAACCTTTAAAGAAATCTCCTTCTGCTCCATTTACTACTTCAACATTACAACAGGAGGCATCAAGAAAACTATATTTTTCTGTATCAAAAACAATGACTGTGGCTCAAAGGCTATATGAATCAGGTTTGATAACATATATGAGAACTGATAGCGTAAATCTTTCAGATTTTGCAAAGGATGCAGCTAAGAAGTATATTTTAAGTACATATGGACAGAAATATTCTAGTTCAAAAATTTACAAAACTAAATCTAAAGGAGCACAGGATGCTCATGAGGCAATTAGACCGACAAATTTCTCAATTTCAGGTAATGATATTAGGGATAATGATCAACAGAGATTATATAAATTAATATGGAAAAGAACTATTGCTTCACAAATGGCAGATGCATCTTTAGAGAAAACGAATGTTAAAATAATATCCTCTAATCATGACATTCCATTTATAGCTACTGGTCAAATAGTCAAATTTGATGGATTTATAAAAGTTTACACAGAAAGTAAGGAAAATGGGGCTGATGAAGATAGTTCTATGTTGCCTATTATAGAAATAGATGAAGCTTTGGAATATAATTCAATTAAGGCCACTGAAAGGTTTTCAAGAGCGCCATTCAGATATACTGAGGCATCCCTAGTAAAGAAATTAGAGGATTTAGGAATTGGTAGACCATCAACATATGCTCCTACGATTTCTACAATTCAAAATAGAGGCTATGTTGAGAAAGGTTCAATAGATGGTCATATGCGAAATTATACCCAATTATCGCTTCAGAATGATAATTTATCTGAAAATATCTTGGAGGAAAAAGTTGGGTCAGATAAAGGTAAATTAGTTCCAACAGATATAGGAATAATAGTCACAGATTTTTTATTAAACCATTTTGAAAATATAATGGATTACAATTTTACTGCAAGTGTTGAAGAAAATTTCGATAAAATAGCTGAAGGAAAACAAGATTGGACATCTATGATTAAAGATTTTTATAACAAGTTTCATCCTACAGTAGAATATGTAAATAAAAATGCAGAAAGAGAATCTGGAAAGAGAATTTTAGGTGTACATCCTGAAAATAATAAGGAGGTTAGTGTTAGATTGGGCAAGTTTGGTCCAATGGTTCAAGTTGGAACAGTTGATGATGATGAAAAGCCAATTTTTGCTAGTCTACCACCTGAGTTTCAAATAGAATCTATATCATTAGAGCAGGCTCTCGAATTGTTTTCTTTACCTAGAGAATTAGGTGAATATAAAAATGAAGCTATTCTGTCAAATAATGGTAAGTTTGGACCATATATTAAGTATGGAAAGAAATTTGTTTCAATTCCATCAAATCAATCGCCATTGTCAATTTCTCTTGAAGAAGCAATAGAACTAATAATAGAGAAAGAAAAATCAGATGCTCCAATATATAATTATGAGGGATTAGATGTACAAAAAGGTAAGGGTAAGTTTGGCCCATACATAAAATGGAATAATATGTTTATTAATGTAGGTAAGAAATATGATTGGGATAATCTTTCAGAAACTGATATTATTGAATTAATAGAGGATAAAAAGAAAAAAGAAAAGGAAAAATTAATACATAACTGGCCAGATCAAGATATAAGAGTAGAAAAAGGCAAATGGGGAAAAATTTATTTAATTAAGGGTAAAACAAGAAAAGAACTTTCCAAATCTGTTAATGCTGCTGAATTAACATTAGAAGATGCAATCAAAATACTAGATAATAAGAATGAATAGATTAATTTAGCAAAATAATGGATCCCAACTTTCTAACATCAGTCAAGGATAATTTATTAACTCCAGTTGAGGATCATCTTATATCGCATAACAAGATAATATCATCCCTAATTTTAGGAAATAAAGTAAGCGTTTATACTAAGGAAAATGGAATTCCCGAGGTTGAGAAAATAGATATTGCAATTATTGGAGTTCCTGAAAATAGAAATGACATTAATTATATAGGAGAAGAAATAAATCTCAGTGAAATTAGAAAATCATTTTATTCACTATACCCTGGAAATTGGTCAATTAGATTAGGAGATTATGGAGATTTAACTCCTGGTGAATCTGTTGAAGACACATATCAGAATTTATCTTCTATAGTGTCTTTTTTTATAAAAAATGATGTCATTCCTGTAATTATTGGAGGAAGTCAGGATTTAACATATGCAAATTATAGGGGATATGATGAATTTAAAACAACAATTAATATAGTTAATGTTGATTCAAATTTTGATCTAGGTGATTCGTCAAAACCTATTAAAAATAATAGTTATTTGGGTAAAATAATTTTGGATGAACCTCATAATTTGTTTAATTATGCAACTTTGGGGTACCAAACCTACTACAATCCACAAATTGAAATAGATTTGATGGAAAAATTATACTTTGAAGCATATAGATTAGGGGAAGTTTGTAGAGACATTACTTCTGTAGAGCCTGTGATGAGGGATGCTGATATTGTTACAATAGATTTGAGATGTATTAAATCATCAGAATTAAGCTCTAGACAGAAATTGTCACCCAATGGTTTTGATGGAAAAGAAATATGTTCTATTAGTAGGTATGCTGGAATTAGTAATAAGGTTTCTTCATTCGGAATTTTTGAATACAAGTCATCTAATGAAGATGAAATAACAGAAATGCTTATTGCTCAAATATTATGGTATTTTATTGAAGGAGTAAATTGTAGGATTGTTGATAACGATTTTACTAGTGATAAAAATTTTCAAAAATTCACTGTAATAGTTGAAAAACATGAACTTGTTTTTTATAAAAGTATAAAGACTTCTAGATGGTGGATTGAAATTCCTAATTATTCAAATAGGGATAATAAACTAAAAGAACAGGCGTTATTACCCTGTACACATGAAGATTATCAAAGTGCAAATGAGGGTATTATACCAGATAGGTGGTATAAAGCTTACAAAAAGAATATAATTTGATTGTATATTTGAATGTTTAAGTTAAGTTAATATATTTGTTTATTTGAATAAATATGGGTAAGTTTACGCACTTTTTTTTTGAGGATTAAAAAAGAGTATATGAGAAAATTTTTAGTACTATTCTTGTTATTTGTCTTTGCCCTTGGATGTGGATCCAAAGGTAATCAGGCTGTTTCTGGTAAAAAATCAAAAGGTGAACTTGTTGGAATAAAGGGTAAAAAATATTATCCTGAAAAGCCATTTGGTATGGTTTTAGTTCCTGGTGGAGCATATATAATGGGGAAATCAGATGATGATCTTCCTGCTTTGGATGATGCACCAACAAAAACAGTTACAGTTAGATCATTTTACATGGATGAAACTGAAATTACAAATGCTGAATACAGACAGTTTGTTTATTGGGTAAGAGACTCTGTAATCAGAACTGCTCTTGCAAATAGAGCTGATGATGTTACAGGAGACGAGCCTTTAGAAGGTGCTGGAGATGGAATCGCTCAATATGCATATATCGACAAAGACACAGCTAATTTAAGCGTATATGATAAATATATGAAGGATGTTTATGATAGAAGAAAACTTAATTGGGATGTAGATTTGATTTTTGATAGAAATGAATATCCAGATGAGGACTATTTGGAAGTTATGGAAAGCTTTTTTATCCCAGAAGATGAGGTATTTAATGATATGAGAACATGGGATGTGTCAAAATTTGAATTTGAATATTTAAACACTAGACTTCAAGAGTATTTAGATGAGAAGCAAATATTAATTGATGCATTAGCAAATGATGAAATAGCTCCAATATATAATCCTTCAGATGAACAATTAGAAGAAGAATTCCCTGGTTTTAAAAGATCTAATTTTATAACTAGAGAAAAAATTGAAATATATCCAGATACAACAGTTTGGATTAATGATTTCAAATATTCTTATAATGAACCAATGCATAATGACTATTTCTGGCATGATGCATATAGTAACTATCCTGTTGTTGGTATTACATGGCATCAGGCAAATGCTTTTTGTCAGTGGAGAACCAATACAAAAAATTCTTATCAAAAAACAAAAAAGAAAAAGAGTTTAGTTCCTAAATTTAGACTACCTACTGAAGCAGAGTGGGAATATGCTGCAAGAGGAGGTCTTCAAAGCTCTATGTATCCATGGGGAGGACCATATACAAAAAATGACAGAGGTTGTTTTATGGCAAACTTTAAACCTATGAGAGGAGATTATGCTGTGGATCAAGCTTTATATACTGTTGAAGCCAATGCATATGACCCTAATGGTTATAATCTATACAATATGTCTGGAAATGTAGCTGAATGGGTTGATTCATCATATGAACAAGACGCATACGAATATTCAGCATCTATGAATCCAAATGTAAATAACTTTTATAACACAAAGAAAATTATTAGAGGTGGTTCTTGGAAAGACGTAAAATATTTTTTACAGGTTAGTTCAAGAGATTATGAATATGCAGATCAGCCTAGAAGTTATATTGGATTTAGAACAGTTCATGATTATCTAGGAGCTGATTTGACTGCAAATGCAATGACAAATACAACAACAAGAAAAAGAAATAATAAGAGAAGTTCAATAAAATAAACAAACAATTAAAATTAAAAATTATGGCATTAAGACTAAGTAAAAACGCAATGAACATGGCTTATGGGCTTGGAGCATCAATAGTAATTATTGGGGCTTTAATGAAAATTATTCACCAAGACCTTGGCCCAATTACAGGTAATACTATGTTAACAATAGGATTAGTAACAGAAGCATTAATTTTTGCTCTATCTGCTTTTGATCCTCCAGCGGAAGATTATGACTGGTCATTAGTTTATCCTGAATTAGAAGGTGGAACTGCTTCTGCAAAGAAGGAATCACCTCAAGGAATGTTAACCAAAAAATTAGATGCTATGTTAGCTGAAGCTAAGGTAGATCAACAATTAATTTCAAGTTTAACAGGTAGTATTAAAGATTTTGAAGCTGCTGCTAAATCAGGAGCATCAAGTGCTGACAGTTTAGCAAAAGTAAATAAGGAATTTGCAGAAAATGCATTGAAGCTTCAACAGCAAATGGAGTCATTAGCTACTAATTTAGAATCACTTAACTCTGTATATGGTGGGGTTCTAAACGCTATGAATAAAAAGTAACAATTTAGATTTTACAATAATTTAAATGTTAAAGTATTAATTTTTTAAAAAAATAAAAATTATGGCAAGTGGTAAAGAAACTCCAAGACAAAAGATGATCAATCTTATGTATCTAGTATTTATAGCAATGCTTGCGTTAAATATGTCAAAAGAGGTTTTAACAACCTTCGGAGAAATTGATGCAAAAGTAAAGAAATCTACTGTCGATATTAAAGCTAAAAACGCATCAGATCTCGATGACCTAGAGAAGGATGCTCAAAATGATGCTTCAACATGGTCTGAAGCCTATGGGATAGTAAGCCAAATTTCGGATCTTGTAGAAGACCTTGATAATTATATAAGCTACGTTAAGATTCCTATTACTATGCAGGAAGATAAATATGATAGGAATGGTGACGGTAATACAAAGGATTTAATTCCAGATTATGAAGTAATGGATAATTCAAAAGAATATGATGAATTATTTTTTGATGGGGATGTTTTTACTTCAAAAGGTGATAGTTTGGTAATGTTTGTTGATAGGTTTAGAAATGAAGCGCTAACTGTTTTAGATAGCTCAAAGGTTGAAAAATTAGAGAGTATAAAAGATGAAATAAAATCATTAATAACTGAGAAATTCTCAACTGCAGATGTAAAGGATAGTAAAGGAATAGAAAAATCTTGGCTAGAATATAACTATATGCATTTTCCTCAAATTGCATCCACTACGAAATTATCGTTAATGCAAGAGAATGCTCAGAATATTGTTACAAGGTTAATAGCAGCTGTCAGAGGTGAGACATTAACTGAAATAACAAAAGCAAATAAACAGACTGCATTTGCTCAAGGTGTTAATGTATATTTTACTGGTCAAAAGTTAGATGGAAATGTTGTTTTAGGAAAATATGATGATAATTTATTTGCTAATAGGGTAACTATTAACGGTAAAGAATATCAAGGGACTGAAGTAATGGAAAATGGTCAAGTTAATCTTGAAAAATTAGGAATTAACGTTGGCAATACTCCAGGAGAAAAATCATTAAAAGTAAAATTTGAGTTCGATAGGTATGAGAACAAAAAAGATACTACATATGTTGTAGAAATGGATCATAAGTATGCTGTTGTTCCATCTCTAGCTAATGTTAGTAATCCTGATATGTATGTAGTTTATAGGGATGTTGAAAATACTTTGAATATTTCTATGGCTGGTGTACCTGATAATGATTTAGTAATAATAAATCCAAAGACAATAACAAAAAAATCTGCAGGTGTATATACTATGCTTGGTGAGAGAGGTGTGAATGGAAAAGTAAATATTGAGGTTGGTGTAAAAGGAAGTAATATTAGAGATAAAGTAACCTTTGATGTTATACCAATTCCTGATCCAATAGCTGCTTTTAACAACAGACCAAAGCGAACAAAATTGGGTAGAAAGCAAATTGCAGCTGGAAAAGTTACTGCTGCTTTTGCTGATCAGAGGTTAGCTCAAGCATTAGAGCTAGAGGTTGAGCAATTTACTATACAAATTGGAGCTGCTACTCACACTGTTAAGGGTAGAAACACGATGGATACTAAAGCAAAAAATGCTATTGTTAAAGGAGCTAGAAAAGGTGAAAGAATAACAATTAGTAATATTAGAGCAACTAGTAGAAAGTATAAAAAGAAGATTTTTATACCTATAAACGTTGTCTCATTAACTGTAGCTGATTAATAAATTTTATATATTTTGAAAAATATACTATACATATTAAGTTTTTTAGTTACTGCCTCTGTGTTTTCACAAACATATAGGGCTGGACAAAGTAATCTGCTAAATGCAAAAAATCCAGAAGATGTTGGTGTTAGAACTCAAGCACAAATTGTAGCTGATGAACAAAAGCCAATCGATTATGGATATGTTGATGATAAGGATATATTATGGTCAAAAGTTATATGGGAAGTAATTGACCTTGATGAAAGAATTAATTTTCCTCTTTTATATCCTGTTGATACATCAGTAGTAGGTCCTGAGAGAAGACCAATGTTTTGGTGGTTAAAAAAGGAGATTTTAAATAAAAACATAGAAGTATATGATCAGGGTTCATATGATGGAGAATTTAGATATGTAATTTCTGATGAAGATGTGATTAATCTATTTCGTCAGAAGCAATTTCTTGAAGAGGGAAAAGAAAGTTTGAGAGATTTTGAACTTTTTATTGAGAAAAAAATATCTGCTCAAATTGATCAGCTAGGATTTAACCCCTTTGAGGATGAAATGACTGCTGAAAATCAAGTAGTTTTAGATACAGCACGTACGATTTTCCCATATACAATTAAAGGTTATAATAAAGCAGATTCACCTTATAAAGCATTAGAAGATTCTATTTTCACATATCAGATGTTTAAAGGATTTATGGAACCAGAGCCAGTAAGAACAATTCTTCCTGGTGGTGAAGAAACGCCGTTAACCGATGCTGAAATTAAAGATTATAGATTTGCTTTACAGGAACTTATTGAAGAAGAACTATGGGTTGAGGATGTCCATTTTTATTGGTCTGAACTTAAGTATGAGCAGGTAAAACAATGGTTAATTAAAGGGATGTGGTATTTTGATAAAAAATATTCTGAATTAATATATAGACCAATTGCAATTGCTCCAGTTACAACAGCTATTGAAATACTTAGTGAAGAGGACGATTTTGGAGATGACGGATTTGATGATTTTGATTTTGGAGATGATACTTCAGTCGATTCTGCAGATCCATTTGCAGATCCATTTGCAGATGATACTTCAGATGATACTTCAGATGATTCTGCAGATGATTCTGCAGATCCATTTGGAGATGATTTTGGTGGAGATGATATGTTTTTTGATGACACTAGTGATGATTCTGATGGTGGAAGTGCTGTTCAAAAAAGACCCTTATTTTGGGTTTATTATCCTCATGCAAGGTCTATTCTTAAGAAAGGAAGAGTATTTAATGATCGAAATAGCTCCGTTAGTAAATCTTTTGATGATATCATTAATTCAAGAAGATTTAATGCTGTGATATATAAAGAAGAAAATGTTTATGAGAATAGGTATATTAAAGATTATATACCAAATAATGCGTTTATGAGATTACTTGAATCAGAACGAATTAAGGAAAAAATAAGAAATTTTGAACATGACATGTGGAGTTGGTAATTAAAAGAATCAATAAAGTATTATAAGCGTTTGATCATATGGTTAGACGCTTTTTTTATTCAATAGGTTATATAAATTATTGTAGAAACTAAAAAGGGTTGTATATTTGTGGACTCACATCGCGGGATAGAGCAGTAGGTAGCTCGTCGGGCTCATAACCCGAAGGTCGCAGGTTCGAGTCCTGCTCCCGCTACTAAAACAATAAAACGGTTATACTAT
>MDTE01027133.1_pt1 | contig 13314 bp, 3 predicted proteins | sample 811231 | NCBI WGS metagenome assembly MDTE01 (sample SAMN05326651, study PRJNA326480) | marine metagenome | isolation source: seawater | place: Indian Ocean: Red Sea | collected 2010
AACCTCCGGCGGTGCCACGTGCAGGTACAATATCGCGGTGCACACGTCCGACAAGAGGTTCGCGGGCACCGATTCGACGGTGACCTGCAGGCTCATCGGTGAGAAGGGCGAGTCCAAGATGCTTACGCTGGAAAACTCTGCCAACAACTTCGAACGCGCCAGGATCGACGAGTTCGTCGTGAAGACTGAGAACATTGGTAAGCTCAAGGGCTTAGACATCGGCATTGACGGTAAGGGCATGGGAGCGTCGTGGCACCTCAACATGGTGTCTGTCGCCAACCTTGGCGACGGCAAAAAGATTTTCTTCCATCACAACAACTGGCTTGATGGCAAAAACTTGAGGGCCACACTTAAGCCAGCGGCTCCCAGCGACGCGTCGATCCATAACTACGTCGTTCAGGTAGTCACCTCGGACCTCCGCGGCAGCGGGTGCGACGCCAACGTCTCGCTCGTCATCTTTGGTGACAAGGGCGACAGCGGCGAGCTGGCGTTGGACAACTCGGTGAACAATTTCGAACGGGGCGCCAAGGATGTCTTCCACCTCCAGGCCAAGGACGTCGGTAAAATCGAGCGCATACGCATCGGACATGACAATACCGGCAGCCTCTTTGGCCCTGCGTCGTGGCACTGTGCGTCAGTGGAGATCACAAATACCACCACCGGCGCCAGGCAGGCGTTCAGCGTCAACCGATGGTTCAGCAAGGCCAAAACCCCGAACCAAATCTCGCAAATTGTGTACCCCGGTGACGGTGATCACAAGGCCTTTGGTTACGTCGTCACGGTTCACACCTCGGATACACGCGGCGCGGGAACTGACGCAAATGTCACGCTCGCGCTCCGGGGTAAGCTCGACGGCAAACCGACGGCGATGGGTCCGCTACCATTGGAGTCGTCAGAGGATGACTTCAAACGAGGTGCCGTGGACCACTTCCGGGTGCAGGGACCTCGCATGGGCGAGATCACCGAGGCTGTGCTAGAACACGACGGTGCCGGTATACTGGGTGGGTCCGACTGGCACTGCAAGATGGTTGAGGTGCTGGACGAGGCAACCAAGCAGAAGACCGTGTTTTGGTGTGACCAGCTCGTGAAGAAGGACATCCTCGTGAAACTTGCCGCAGGCGGTGCCCCCGTCAACGACCGTCACAGGTACAAGATCACGGTTAACACCGCGGACGAACGCGGCGCGGGTTCCGACGCCAACGTTTACATCACCGTCTATGGAGAGAACGGCGACACGGGCAAGAGGCAGCTCGACACGAGCGCTGATAACTTCCAGCGCGGCAAGTCTGACATCTTTGTCATCGAGGCTCCCTTTCTGGGTGAAATTCGCAGGGTGGTCATCGGTCATGATAACTCGGGATGGGGCCCAGGCTGGAAGCTCGATGACGTCATCGTCGAGGACATCAACGCCGCATCCGACGCGCCAGACTGGCACAAAAAGCGGTTCTTCAACGCAGACTGCTGGCTCGACAAGAAGGTTGCGCCCTACCAGACCGAATGCGAGCTTCTCCCGGCTTCGGGTGGCCAGCGGATGAAGAAACAGCTCGTCAAATATTTTGTCACAGTTCACACCTCCGACATAAGCGATGCTGGGACTGACGCGGATGTGCTCGTGGAGCTCAAGGGACCCAACGGAACGATGGGTTGGACCGCATTGCCGGAGCAGCGCGGCAAACCTTTCGGTCGCGGTATAATTTCTGAGTTTACCATTGAGGGCACCGACGTTGGTTTGAAGATTGATAAATGCTCCGTCAAGACCGAGGGGAAAAAGGACAAGTGGCACTGCGCGCTCATCAAGGTTCGCCACGAGCGCACAGGAGAGACATTCATGTTCCCGTGCGATGAGTGGATCTCGGAGGATATCACGGAGCAACGCGTTCTTCTCGCGGGCGTCGGCGTCGAGGGAGCCGCAGAGAAGGTCGCGAAGGGCCAGCGCAAGTACGTCATCACCACCGTCACATCCTCCGACTCATATTCGGGCACGAAGGCTGATGTCTTCATCAAGATCAAGGGCCCCAAGGGTGAGTTCACGCACACGCTCGAGGACAAGACCATGTTCGGCGCTCGGTTCGAGCAGGGCAAGGAGGACGCCTTCACGTTCGACGCCGCCGACGTCGCTGACGTGAACCCCAAGGACAAATCTTGGCCGATCGAGGAGGTGACGCTGGGAGTTTCTGGCGGTGGCATGATGGCCAGCATGATGGGTAGCGACTGGAAGTTGTACACGGTCACCATCCAAGACGTCGCCACGGGCGCGCGTCTCACGCTCGTCTGTGATGATTGGGTGAAGGACGACGCGCCGCAGGTGTGGCGCCGCGCGGATGGCGACAAGAAAACCGGCCTGAGGGTGGCACCCGCGTCTGGCAGCGAGGGCAAGTTCAAGTACCGAGTCGAGATTGTCACAGGGTCAAAGCGCAACTCCGGAACCGACAGCCGGGTCAGCATCGCGTTGAAGGGTGACAAAAAGCCCACCGAGTGGTGGACTCCGACGCTGTTACAGACGAAAGGGACCTTCGAGACCGGCGCAACGGACACGTTCATGCTTTCTCGCGAAGAGGACCTCGGCACCATCACGGGGATTAAGTTGTCGCACAAGTCTGGCGGAATGTTCGGGGATAAATGGTTCTGCGACAAGGTTCGCGTGTTCCCCATCGCCACCGGGAGACAGTGGGTGTTCGAAGTCAACGACTGGGTCAATGACGACGGCATTGAGCTTGGCGCTCCGACGCTCGCAACCGCTGGCTACGAGAAAAAGGCTGAGCGCGCGGCAAAAGCCGTCGAGTGCTCAAAGGTTGGTGAGTTTATTCCCACCGATGGTGAATTCAAGTTGACGTTCTACACCGGCGCAAAGAGCGGCAGTGGCACGGACGCCGTCGTGTCGGCCCAGCTCGTGGGCGTCAAGGGTAAGTCTGGGGACATGGACATGGACCAGTCACCGGAGAATTTCGACCGCAAGAGCATGGATTCGTTCACCCGCGTGGTGGAGGATGACCTCGGAGATTTAACCGAGATCAACGTCTGGCATGATGGGTCTGGTGGAGGTCTATTTGGCGGCGCTGATTGGTTCATGGATAAGGTTGTCGTGGAGCATGCGTTGACAGAGAGGACTTGGGAGGCGACGCACGGTGACTGGATCAAGGGCCCTCGCGCGAAGGGCGTGTCACTGAAGCTCGCCCCAGTGAAGACTGGTATCACGCTCAAGGGTCTCGAGAAGAAGGCGGCTGACTTTGGGGCAAGCACAGCTAAGGGCAAGGCTCTCAAGGGCGAAGCATCCGCTCCAGCTCCAGCTCCTGCGCCGGCCCCTGCTCCTGCGCCAGCTGTTCCAGCTGAAGCACCGGCCCCTGCTTCTGCGCCAGCTGTTCCAGCTGAAGCGCCGGCCGCTACTCCTGCTCCTGTTCCTGCCCCCGCCACCGCGGAAGCGGACCCGGTACACTCCCTCGTCGCCGGCGCCATCGAAAAGGCCGTCTCCCCAGAGAAGACCCAAGTCGAGGTGCCCCCCGTCGAGGCGGTCGCACCCACCGAGCCAACGGGTTTCGAGATCACCCCAGAGGTCGCGGACGAGCCCGTCTCGCCAGCCCCAACGTCCCCCATGGAGACGTCGTTCACAACGCAGACGCTAAAGGAGGATCTCGAGGCGTCGGCGAAAAAGGCGGAAAAGGTCCAGGCGGAGACGGACGAATTCGCCAAGATCGAGGCTGAGATCGCGAAGTCCTCACCCCCCAAGGAGGCGCCCAAGGAGGCGGCCACGAAGGCGCCGACTTCCACGATCACGACGACGACCGAAGCGACCACGGAAACCACGGCCGCCTCCACCGCCGCCGACATCCCCGCCGCGCCGCAGACGCCCAAGACGTTAAACCCGGCGGGTCAAAACTACGACATCGCGATCGATCAGAGCAGCAGCTTCAACGACCCAATCCAATTTCCGATCGCCGTTCGCGTCATCGGTAAGCTCGGCGAGGTTGTCGCGCACGTTCCGCCAAACTCGACGGCGGTGGAGGGTTTCACCAAGTTGAAGGCGAAATCCGAGCAGGTCATCGGCGACGTGACTCAGGTTCGCATATCCGTCGTTGGCGGTCCGCTGTCTCCGCTCACGCCGTTCCACGTCGACGCGGTGACCGTCACGCACGTCGCTGAGGATGGCGAGTCCTGGACGGTCAATGTCGGAGCGCAGATCGATCAGTTTCACGGCGAGGTGCGGGCTGGTATCAAGGCCAGCAAGGAGATGCCGTGCGAGGAGTGGCAGGAGGCCACCGTGAAGGACAAAAAGACGGGCAAGTCGAAGATGTACTGGTACAGCGCGGAGCGTAAGAAGTCGGAATGGAAGGAACCCGCGAAGTACTTCCCCGTCAAGTTCAAGAAGGCCAAGTAGACGGCCGCTGCAGTGTACAGTAGCTCGAGCAATCTCTCGATATTTTAGAAGAAATAGTCCCCTTTCACGACTCGCACGTGTTGGACACGTTGGACGGCCCGAGGGTAAAGGTCAAGCCTTCCTCTCCAACCTTCTCGCCAACCTCCTTCGGCGGTGTGTCATCCTTTGTACACAGCGCGCCGCCCGGTGGAAAATGGACACCGTGCATTTCAAGGATCTTATCCCGCCCCGAGCGACGAAGCTGCTTGCTGCAGGGGCGCCTGCAGATTGGCTGCGTCTGGTTTAGGCAAGACAGCGCCTTGGGAATGTCGCAAGCGTCCTTGATTGGGACGTTCGGCGACCAAAGCTTCTCCCAACCTTCGGGTTTCACGTGTGTCACCAGTCTGTGCTGCAATGTGAGCATCAGCAGCGCGAAAGCGTCGTTTTCCCCGCCTTCCCCAAAATCGCTTCCCAATATACTCGACCACTGCAGGGCCCGCGCTGCGCACGCGAGCTGCTGCCTCATACGGTCCAGCTTCTCCGGTGTTATCGCCTTTACGATGTCGGGTATCTTCGCTATGTCCGCCTTTGCCACCCGTACGCTGAACTCATCGTACGGGAGCACGTCATCATACGGCGCGGCGATGTTATCCTGGACGATGACGGGGATGCAGCCACTATGCGTGGCCAAGTTGACCCTCCTGCCCCAGCCGGATCCTGTCGGCGCGATGCAGAAGGTGGACGACGCGTAGTTCATCTCGTAGAATCGACCCGCGTGCTGCACCACGTGAATGCCCTCCTGCTCGCGGCCCGCCATGGCGTCGGCGATGGCTCGGCGGTCGGCGTACGCTTTCTTGTCCTCCCAGGCCCCGGCGAAGAACAGCAGCCATCGCCGTGGTTCATTCTGCTCCGTCATCGCACCCTCGCTTCCGAAGGGCACGTCACTGCCGCGCAGACCAACGTCAAATTCGATCCTTCGCGTGCCCATGGGCGCCTTCCACCCGTCCGGGTCGAACGGCGAGTGTTGCATGTGCGGATTGACCGGCGGTATCAGCACGTCCTTTGCCGGGTCGAAACACGGTCCCCCTCCGAGGTAGAGGTCGTCGGCGATTGTCAGCCCCCAATGCGTCAACACGATGGCGTTCGCGATCACCTCGTTGATCCTGCGCCGCTTCTTCCAGAACGCCTCGTAGCCTAGTTCGCCTTCCTTTTTGGAATACTTGTCGGAGAACCACTCGCACGGACCCCAGTCGCCCGTGAACACCATGATCGTGTTCCTCCACTCGTGCTTCTTACTCCACTCCCACGTGTTGTCGACGTACTCGATCGCCTCGTGGAAGAAATCGTTCACCCCCGGCCATCCCCCGACGTTATCGAGCCCACCCCGGAACGCGGATCGCGTGGGGACGGGCAGGAAGAACAGGTCCGCGTCCTCCGGGTTGGCCACCCTGTGGTGGGAGGAGAGCAGGCGCTCGTAGATCATCTGCTCCAATGGCCTGTCGGTGAACCTCAGATCCACGTGGCCGTTGAACTTGGGAGGCAAGGGATAGATGTAGATGCGAGGCGGAGGCCTGACGCGCCCTTCCCACTCATCGTCAATCAAACGCGGCTTTCCGTCGAGGTCCAAGTACGTGGAGCAGTCCGCGGCGAAGAAGCCCGCATCGCATTTGCAAAATCCCGAGTCGCACCGCCCCCGGTAGTTGCACTGGTTGAGGCAGTCGCCAGCGCCCTTCCTGCGCGGCGTCTTCAGGCCGTCCTCGCACGATTCCCCCTTCGTGCCCCTCGGGCAGTCGCATCGTCCCAGCTCCTGGTTGCAAGTGCCGATGTTGTAGCACTCCTTCGAGCAGTTGCTGGGCAGCGAGGGCGGCGAGCCTGACAGGGCCAGTCCTCCCGTCGGTGTGCAGTTGCCGCCGACTCCGGGGCACATCCCGCGCTGCGACAGCCACCCATGCCCGCCCGGGGCCGGCGGGTCGAATGCACACTCCCCCCGGTTCTCGACCGCGCGGTTCTCGACGGGAGGATCGATCGCAGATACCCGGTGCCGCCTCCCGGAATCGTCAGTCGCGATTTCCGAGGGGATGTCGTCCCAGCTGAAGGTCTCCTCGACCACGCCACTGCCGGTCTCCCCGCGGAGTCTAGCGATCGCAGACCCCACGGCATTCCCGGCCCACGTCTCGCGCGCCGCGCACGCCAGCAGCACCGCCAACAGCGGCACGACTCCGCATCTCCGGCGCGCCATACTGGAGTGTTCTACGAAGGTACGAAGAGGTACGATTCTGCACAGGGCCGGGCCTACCAAGAGCGAAACTCGGCCGAAACTCGTCATCAGTGCCCCCATGCGCTGCGCGGCGGGGCCGGCTACGATCGGAGCCGCGTCGAGGTTTTCGGCGCCCGACGCGTCCGGCGGATCTGTCTCGCGTCGTGCGAGCGCCTCCGGACGGGGCGGCGGGGTAGCCCCGGCGCGCGTTTCGACGCGGGACACCGGCGGTCGCGGAGCAGCCAAGATCTCCGGGAGGAGCGGGGCGATGATGACGGAGAGCGGCGAGGGTGGCGCGGACGTCCCGGCGGACGACGCCGCCACCTGGACGGTCCGCGCGTGGAGGCAGACCGAGGGAGGTGATTTCGCTCCGTGGGGCCCGGTCCCTCTCGATGCGACCCCCGAGGTGACCTCGATCCCGGGCGGCGATCCCTCCCGCGACGACGCCGACGACGCCGACGACGACGACGCGAGCACCTTCGACGCGTCCGCGTACTACTCTCGCCTTCGCACGCGCCGCGACGGACGCGCGCTCCTCACCGCGCGTGAGCTCCCGTCCACGCAGTGCCTCATCGGAGATAACGCCGCGACGTCGCCCGGGTCCCTGCCCCCCGGCGCGGTGTGCGTCGCGGATGCGCAGGCGTCGGGTAAAGGCAGAGGGGGCAACGCGTGGACGAGCCCGCCGGGGTGCCTCATGTTCTCGCTGCTGACGCGTCACCGGGAGGGCCGGACCTTGCCGTTCGTCCAGTACGTGGCGACGATGGCGGCGGTGGACGCCATACAGGAGAGCGCGGACGACGCGCTCGTCGCCGCGGGGGCGAAGGGCCACCGGCGGGGAACCGGGTCCGCCGTGGACGCCAAGATAAAGTGGCCGAACGACCTGTACAGCGGCGGTCTCAAGATCGGCGGCGTGCTGTGCACGTCCACGTACAGCGACGGAGGGTTCGACGTCGTCGTCGGGGTGGGGATAAACCTCGACAACGCGGAGCCGACGACGTGCGTCAACGACATTGTGCGAAATCGTCTCGAGAGGGAAGGGTTACCCTCGTCGTCGGCGGCGCCCGTGAGCAGGGAACGTCTGCTGGCGGGTTTCATGAACAGGTTCGAGGCGATGTGCGCCGTACTGGACGCTGACGACTCGTTCGACGCGTTGGAGGGGGCGTACCTGCGGCAGTGGCTGCACACGGACCAGGAGGTGACCCTGGAGGAGGACGGCGACAGGAAGGTCAAGCTGGTGGTCAAGGGGATAACGGGGACGGGGTACCTGCTGGCGACGGACTCGCGCGGGACGCGGTTCGAGTTGCACCCGGATGGGAACAGCCTGGACTTCTTCAAGGGCCTGGTGCGAAAGAAGCTGCCCGACTAGCGGTCGATGATTAGGATTGCGTGTTACGAGATCAGCGGGTATTAGGAAACGCGTCGGTCCGAAAGTGTCATCAGTCGACGTCCGAGTTGTCGTCGACGTCGGGATCGGAGACGTCGTTCGCGTTTGCGCCCTCCCCGACGCACTTGTTGCACCGGCACGCGAATCCGTACGACGCCAACGCGGACGTGCGCTCCTCCAGGGTCTCGCTCTCGTCGATGTAGCTCATCGTCAGCTCCTCCCCGCACTCTATGTCCCTCAAAGCCTCGAGCCGGACCATCGCGCGTCCCTTCCAGCTGCTGAACCTGGCCGCGGTGGACGGCTCGCACGAGTGGTTCACGAGGCACAGGAGCGAGAAGAGCGCCTGCCCTTTGAAGCCGCCGAAGAGCCTGCGGCTGGCGTCGAAGAGGTCCTCGGCGTCGGCCGTTTCGTCCAACCGTACCTCCCCTTCCATGCCGTCCTCCTCCTCTTCCTCCTCCTCGTCCCCTTCGTATCGATCATCGCCGCCCCATCGAGGCTTGCCCGCCGCCGCGTCCTCCGCGTCGCGCTTGGCCTGCACCCTGAGCGCGATCGGCAGCAAGACGTCGAGCGCGGGCTTCGCGGCGTCGGCGCCCTCGTACTCGTCCACCCGCAACAGCTTCCTGCACACGTTGCGCATGGGCCCGTCAATCGTCATCGAGAGCTGGTTCATGTCGCAGACGCCGAGCAGGTGTCCCACGCCGTCCAAACCGAGTCGACTCAGGACGTCGGGAAACCGGTGCAGGACGTTTCTGACCTCGACGGCGAGCCGGAAGGCGTCCTCGTCGCCAGCCTCCGCCGCCGCGTCAGCCTCGCGGGCGACGTTGAGCTCCGCGGCGTGCGCGGATTCCGTCATGAGACGCATCGCGCGTTTCGCCAGCCGTTTCTCCGCCCCCGTGCTCCCGGAGGTTTCCCACCACGGGATGCCCACAAAGGCTCGAAACTTCAGCGTGGCGTCGTCCCACGTCCGCCCCCCCGCGACCTCGGACGACATCGCGCCCACGACCCTCGCGATCATGTGCAGGTTATCGTTACCGGAGAAAAACTCGCGAAGCGCGCCCGCGGCGGATGCGGCGGCGCGCTCGGCCTCGTCGCCTCCCCCGCCCCCCGCCGCCTCCTCTCGGACGCCGCCGTCGGACGAGAAAGGGGCATCCGAGCAGCACAACACGTCGTGACCCGCCAGAGCGTGATCCCTCGCGCACTCGTCGCCGCAGTACACCTCCTTGCACCCCCTGCTTCGCCACCGCTTGCACCGAACGATCGGAGGCGTGCCCTCCGCCTCCCCCAGCGCCGCCAACGAAGGTCCCAGGCTTCGCACGGCGATCCACGGGGGCGACGCGCGTTCCGTCCCGTTCCCTCGCGCCGCGTCGCCGTCGATTGCTCCGCACGCGAGCGACAGCGACGCGTCGATATCCCCGACCGCCCTGTGGCACCACCCGCAGCACAGCGCCTCGTCGACGTTGGCCGGGGACTGGATCGACACGAGCGGCGCCTCGGACCAGATCGCCTCGCCGCGGGTGATGCGTCGCGTGGCGACGACGCCGACGCCACCCGCGGCGCACGAGTTTTCCACCGACACCGGGGCGCCGACGACGGACGCGAGCGACGCGTGGTACGTCGCGACGCCGTCCCTGAGCCTCAGGCCGTGCGGCGGGATCTCCTCGCCCTCGGACGTCCGTCTCGACCGTCGGCCCGGGTCGGTTTCCTCGGTTTCCCTCGACTCGCGCCTGTGCTCCAGCTCCTCCCTCGTCGCCTTGCCCTCCACGGCGGACATGAATTCTCGAAACGTCTCGGCGTACACCGCGTTCTCCGCCGGGGCGACGAGCATCCACGGCGCGCCGGGGTCGAGCTCGTGTTCGGTGAAGCTGACGTTGCGCATCGGCGGCGGGCTCGTCTTGACCGCGCCGACGAAGGCGTCGCCGTGGAAAGGGTGCCTGACGTCGATGCCGCATCGCTGCGCGAGCTCCAGCGCGCGCGGGTTCTCCGGCAGCGACTTGAGCTTGCCGCACTCGTCCGTGTACAGGTAGACGCCTCTGTAGCCGTTCGTGGATGCGGGGTGGACGAGCGCGAAGGTTTCCGTGGACCCCGACTCGGTCGCGGCGACGAGGCGATCGGGAGAGAGCCGCGCGGCTTTCTCGGGACCCAGATGTCGCTCCGCCTCCTTCCTCGCGGCGTCGGCGTCGACGAGAGAACCGACCCTGAGGAAATGCGGGCGCAAAAGGTCGACCAGGACGTCGCCTCCCGCGGACCCGACGGCGATGCCCTCTCTCTCCTCCACGGGGATGGACTCGTCCGCGGGGATGAAGACGTACTTGAATCGGTGCTCGGTATCAGCCATGGATCGAATACGGCGTCGATGGGTGTCGCCCGGACCGGGATCGGAGTGAGCCCCGCGAGGGTTTCGGAGGGCGCTACAGTTAACAACGACAGCAGCTGCTCAAGCTGCCTTCGGTTTTTTCCTTGGCACTTCGACTTTGGAGAAAATGGAACGTTTGGCGGGTCACAACAACCCGCGCTGGGACCCCTCATTCCTTTCGGCGAGATGTCAGGGCTGGTCGGCAGGGTCAAGAATGTGGCCAAGGTGCGTCCCGTCTTTTCCCTTCCCGCGCGCGTCAACGGAGCGAGCGCGGGACCCGAGCGAAGCTTGACACGGTCCGGCGGAGCGAAGAAACCTCAACAAGTGCCGATCTGAGACGCTCACCTGCCAACTCCCTTCCCTCATCCACCGACAGGGCGTGGGCGGCGCGGCCAAGGAGTTCGGCCGCATCGTTATCCACGGCAACGGGATCAACCCCGACGAGATCGACGACGGCGGCGCGGAGGTGCGACCCACGCACAGATCTCGTTACGCGCGGGGTGCCCATCCGTGAATGACACCCGCGGCTTTTTACCCAGACCGTCGCGTGACCTGACCCAAACCATTCTTTCCCCCCGTTCCCGTCCCATCACCAGGCGCTCCTTGAGCGCATCAGCGACGGTGTCCTGGCCGACGACCGGCGCTCCGCCGCGCACGAGCTACGGGACCTCGTGCAGGAGTCCCGGGTGGCCCAGTTCGCCATCGGGGTCATAGGCTTGCCCACTTTGATCACCTCGCTCACGGAGGAGCGAAAGGACACGGAGCTTGTGCACGGCGTCCTGGAGGTCCTCGTCAACGCGCTGACCGGGGGTGCCGCGGGTGCCGATGGGGGTGCCGACACAGCTATGCGCGAGGGCGGGGAGGATGCCCACCTCGCACACGCGGGCGCGGCAAACTCGGACGCGTTTGTTCGCAATCCAGCGAACCTTGAGCTGGCGCTTTCGCTGTTGGACGAGGAGGACTTCTACGTGCGATACCACACCATGCAGTTGCTCACGGCGCTGAGCGCGACGAATCCTTTCGAGGTGCAGTCCGCGATAATGTCCAACCCCACTGGAGTAGGACGGCTGATGGATAACCTGACCGAGCGCGAGGTGATCCGCAACGAGACGCTGCTGCTTCTCATATCGCTCACCCGCGGTAGCGAGGACCTTCGCAAGATCGTTGCGTTTGAGGGGGCGTTCGAGCGGTGCTTCAACGTGATCAGGGAGGAGGGCGCCGCGGACGGCGGGATCATCGTGCAGGACTGTCTCGAACTGTGCAATAACCTGCTCAGGGGCTCCCCGTCCAATCAGTCATTTTTCCGTGAGTCCTCGTTCCTGCACCAGCTTCCGGAGATGCTCTCGCTGAAGGTGCCCTCGCAGGCCAAAGGCGGGCCGCCGCTCGCGCCGCAGAAGGCTGCCAATCTGCTCTGCGCCCTGGAGCTCGTCACCATGCTGGTGTCGTCCAGCGACGTCGGCGGGCCCGCCAAATCCGCCGTGGTCAACGTGGAGGGGGGAGACGACGTAGCCGCGGAGATTGCCGCAAGGGAACGCGCGGCGAAGGAACAGTGCCGAGTCGCGAACCAGGCGGCGCTCGCCAAGGCTGGCATGCTGGACACCCTTCTCGCGATGTCCCTGGGGGTCGAGGCGGTGGACAGCGTCCCGGTGCGGGTATTCGCGCTCAGATGCCTGGGAGACATGGTCGCGGATAGCAGGCAGAACCAGGATCTGCTGTTCGCCGCGGCGGTGCGGGTGGCGGACGTCGCCGGCAAAGGCGGCATTCAAGCTGCGGAACGATCGGAACCCGCGCTACTCGCGTGTCTCCGCGTGGCGCTCAGAGGTCTGGACGCCGCTGAGCGCACGGCGGCTGAGGGCGTCTTCGCTCGGTGCTTGCGGGGTAACGCTGAGCTTCAGATCATGCTCATCTCGACGATCGCTCCCGCCGGCGAAGAGGACGACGACGGCGAGCGCAACGTCTCGCTCGGCGGTCTGCTCGCGCGCGCGCTGACGGGTAAATCCCCGCACCGCGAGGGCGATGACCTAACTCCGTTCGGCGCCCCGAACGAGCTCGAGGTTTCGTGCCACGCCGCCGCCGTGCTTCGCCACGCCTTGGACGGTAACGCGACGGCAAAGGCGAGGATCCTGACCATCCCGCTCGAGATGCCGAAATCCTCGTCCGAGCCCCCCGACCTGTTGCTCCCGCGAATCATGCGCTTCCTCTCCGCGGCGGTGCGCTCGTCGTCCTCGTCGGCGCTGGGCGAAGGAGCAGGCGGCGGCGGCGGGGGGGGGGGCGCTCCTGGCTTCACCAACGCCGAGCGCATCGCCGCCGCCGCCGCGGCGCGTAAAGACGCCGAGAAGCTCCAGGCGGTGCTGCTCCGCCTGCTCATCGCGTGGCTTCACGGCTGTGCGCCGGCGGTGAACTCCTTCCTGGCGCCCGCCGCGCACCTCCCGATGCTCGCGGATCTCGCCCGGGACTCTGGCAGCTCGGCGCACGTCGCGGGATTGGCGTCGGTGCTGCTCGGGTGCTGCCTTTGCGCCGAGACTTTGGACGGTCACGTCGACGCGCACGCGGTGTTGGACGTCGTCACCGCGCGCGTCGGCCTGAACGAGTTTTTCGGAAGGTGGGACGAGATGCGCAAGACGCCGGAGTTTATCGCGGCGGCGGCGGCGCCTGTCCTCGCCAAGCCCCTGACGCGCATAACCGCGCAGAAGCTGGTGAACCGCAAGGTTGGCGAGAGCGACGGGCGCGGGGAGGAGGACGCGACGGGGGGACTGTACGACCACTCCATGGCGTCCTTCATCGACGCGTTCGAGGAGATCGTCAAGGAACGCGTCATCACGCTCTACGCGAGACCTAAACCGGTCACAGCCGGCGACTCGACTGGGTCGTGGGAGGCCAAAGCTGGCGAGAGCGCGGAGGCGCACGCCGCGAGGCTGAAGAGCCTGCTCAGGTCGCAGGACGCGGAGCTCGCCGAGCAGCGCGCGAGG
>MDTE01121294.1_pt1 | contig 13313 bp, 7 predicted proteins | sample 811231 | NCBI WGS metagenome assembly MDTE01 (sample SAMN05326651, study PRJNA326480) | marine metagenome | isolation source: seawater | place: Indian Ocean: Red Sea | collected 2010
AAGTTAAAGAATTACGTAGAGGTTGTGATCAAACTGATATAAATGAGGTAAGAATGTCTGATGATAATTCTTTACTACTTGTAAGTTCAGGAAAAGGAACAATTCATGAAGGCAGCATGTATAATACTTTTGTTGATTATAAAATACAATATTCGTATGCCAATGGTGTTCAGTTATCCGTAAAGAGCGGAGGAACAAGTATCCACTTCTATGGATCCGAGGGATGGTGTGGAAGCAGGAGCTGGGACTCAGGGCTCGAGGCTAGCAAAGTCGAAATTGTTAAAGAGCCGATTCCGGAGGATGGATTGCATCTATATACCTGTAAAGGAGGAGAACATCGCAATTTTCTAGATTGCGTAAAGTCTCGTAAGGAACCTTATTTTCCTGCAGAAATCGGACATCGATGCGCCACACTCTGTCACTTAGGAAACATCTCCATGAGACTCAACGCGCCTCTGGATTGGGACCCTCAAAAAGAAAAAATAACCAATAATAAAGAAGGATCCTCCATGCTTTCACGCAAAATGCGTGAACCCTGGAACCTAGAGACCTCTTAGTACCGGTAATGATCGGGTTTATATGGGCCCTCCTGAGGAACTCCTATATAATCTGCTTGATCATCGGTCAGTTTCGTAAGCTTAGCCCCTATTTTCTCTAGGTGGAGTAGAGCCACTTCTTCGTCCAACTTTTTGGGAAGAACATAAACACCAGGAACGTAAGTTTCTCTGTTATCCCAAAGATCAATCTGCGCTAAAGTCTGATTCGTAAAGCTATTAGACATTACAAAACTCGGATGTCCTGTCGCGCATCCAAGATTAACCAGCCTACCCTCAGCAAGCATATACAATTGCCTTCCATCAGGAAGCGTATATTGATCGACCTGAGGTTTGACAGTCTCTTTAATAATTCCTTCTGAATTATTCAAAGCATCTACTTGGATCTCATTATCAAAATGACCAATATTACAAACTATCGCTTGGTCCTTCATTGCTAACAAATGATCGACCCGGATAATGTCTTTATTGCCAGTAGTGGTAACATAAATGTCCGCCCAACCAAGTGTGTCCTCCACAGTCAATACTCGGAAACCTTCCATGGCCGCCTGCAAAGCGCATATAGGATCTATCTCAGTAACAACTACCTGAGCCCCTTGTCCGCGGAGAGCCTGTGCACATCCTTTACCAACATCTCCGTATCCACAAATCACAGCAACTTTCCCTGAAATCATTACATCCGTTGCCCGCTTAATTCCATCGACCAATGATTCTCTGCATCCATATAAATTATCAAATTTAGATTTGGTCACTGAATCATTCACATTAATGGCTGGGACTCTGAGCGTTTCCTGTTCGGACATTTGATAGAGCCTATGAACTCCTGTCGTGGTTTCTTCTGAGACTCCTTTCCAATCTTCAAGATAATTGGTCCACTTATCGGGATTTTCAGAATGGACACGCTTCAATAAATCTTTAATGACTTGCTCTTCCTGAGAATCGCTTTCGGATTCAGTCCACTCTGAACCCTCTTCGAGCTCTGCCCCTTTGTGTATGAGAAGAGTTGCATCACCCCCATCATCCACAATCAGTTCTGGCCCTTTACCATCAGGCCATGTGAGTGCATCTAAGGTACATTGCCAGTACTCTTCTAAAGTCTCACCTTTCCATGCAAAAACAGGAACACCTGCCACAGCAATGGCCGCAGCGGCATGGTCTTGAGTAGAAAATATATTACATGAACACCACCGAACATTTGCCCCAAGATCCTTTAAAGTCTCAATGAGAACGGCAGTCTGTATTGTCATGTGTAAAGAACCCATGATTCTTACACCTTCCAGTGGTTTATCCGCAGAGTATTTCTTCCGAGTTGCCATTAGGCCCGGCATTTCATGCTCAGCTATTGAGATTTCACGACGTCCCCAATCTGCTAAATTAATATCAGCGACTTTATAATCCTTAGATTCTGTAGAAATATTACTCATTTAGTTCAATAATTACGCTCAGGCTCCAACTGCGGATCTCAAGTCTTCAACTTTATTCGTCTTTTCCCATGTCAACGATTCCTGTTCCTGCTCTCTTCCAAAGTGTCCATAATTAGTCGTCTTTTGATAGATCGGTCGGAGAAGATCGAGTTGTGAAACGATATCAGCCGGCTTAAATGAAAAGACATCACGAACGGCACTCTCTATCTTATTCTCATCAACTTGATTCGTGCCAAACGTCTCTACGCTGAGAGATACAGGGTCCGGAAAACCAATTGCGTATGCTGTCTGTAATTCGCACCGGTCGGCTAGACCCGCGGCAACAATATTCTTTGCTACCCATCTGCACATGTATGCTGCTGATCTGTCCACTTTCGAAGGATCTTTTCCTGAAAACGCTCCGCCGCCGTGCCGACCCATTCCTCCATAAGTATCGACAATTATTTTTCGGCCAGTGAGCCCGCAATCCCCTTCTGGGCCACCAACAATAAATAAACCAGTTGGGTTAATATGATATTTGGTATCTTCAGTAAGTAATTCAGAAGGTAACACTTCTTCTATTAGATCCTTCTTAAGAACATCTCGTATTTCCTGAGTGGAAATTTCCTTGGCATGCATCGTCGAAACAACAACTGCCGTGATACGACTCGGCTTCCCTTCGACATACTCGACTGATACCTGCGTCTTAGAATCCGGCCTTAACCAGGTATGGGAACGGTTCTTTCTTAGATTTGTCATCGCCTCACCAAGCTGATGAGAATAAGCTATGGGTGCCGGCATTAGCTCAGAAGTATCATTGCAGGCATAACCAAACATGATCCCCTGATCACCTGCTCCCTGCTCTGCAGTCTCTTTATCATCAGCCGCAGTAGCATCCACCCCCTGAGCAATGTCAGGTGATTGTTGGCCTAATAAATTCAGAAAGAAAAAATTCTGGGCGTCAAACTTGCACGTGTAGCTGTACTCTGTGCCGTCCGCATAAGTAGAATCGTAATTCATTTCCTCGAGTGTCTTTCTGACTACCGAGCGATAATCGAATTCCGAATTAGTCGTTATTTCACCTCCAAGAATGACGGCATTGTCTTTGACCATCGTTTCACACGCGACTCTAGAAGAAGTGTCCTGCCCGAAACATGCATCAAGTACAGCATCTGAAATAGTATCACACACTTTATCCGGGTGCCCTTCGGTGACTGATTCTGAAGAAAAAATTAAGGAATTTGCCATATATCTAAATATCGTGATATGTTGATATGTCAGTCTAAAATACCGTGACGTCAATACTGAAATGGCTCAAATTGCTAGCCGATCCCACCCGAGTGAGAATTCTTCGAATTTTACGTAAAGAAAAGCTCTCCGTAGCAGAAATCCAGAATGTTCTCGGAATGGGACAATCCCGCATATCCTCACATTTAGCCCAATTAAAATCATCGGGACTGCTTAAAGACGAAAGGTTCGGTAAAAATATTTACTATGAAATAATTGATCCTAATGAGACAGACAAGGAAGCCCTCAATAGGATCTTTGCTGTCATTGATTCTGCATCTGAGGAAATACCAGAATGCTTTGAGGATTCAGAAGCTTTGAAATTGGCCCTTGAAAAACGTTCAGACAAAGCAAGGGCCTACTTTGATGAATTGGCCGGGAACTTCGGCCGGAAATATGTACCTGGAAGGAGTTGGAAAAGTTTAGCTGAAATGCTCCTCCAGATTATGGATCCAGGCATTGTTGCTGATTTGGGTTCTGGTGAAGGCACATTGACCCAGCTCCTAGCTCAAAGAGCGACAAAAGTTATTGCCATTGATAGTTCAAAAAAAATGATTGGTTATGCATCCAAAATCAGTCAAGAGAACGGTTATGACAATATCGAGTACAGGCTCGGTGACATTCAATCTCCGCCCATAGATGATAACTCAGTAAATCTAACTATTTTAAGCCAGGCATTGCACCACACAGCAAAACCACAAATAGCTGTTAATGAAGCTTTCCGAATCACAGCTTTAGGTGGAAAGGTAGTTATCCTTGATCTTTTGAGACATGATTTCGAGCAAGCCCGTGACCTCTATGCCGACGTTTGGCTAGGCTTCACAGAAATCGAGCTACGGGAATATCTTAAAAATGCTGGATTCAATTCAATCCAAACTGCAATAGTGGACAAAGAACAAAAGGCTCCACATTTTGAAACTCTGATGGCAATTGCAGAAAAGAAAGGATAAATAAAAATCAGAGAATTACCGCATCAATGATCAAAAAAAAACAGCCTCTTAAAAACTAACAATGTTTACAGGACTCATCGAAACCACAGCAAGCATTGTAGATCTACAATCTACGGAGGAAGGATCTAGAATTATTATCAATATTCCATTCTCAAACGAATTGTCTCTTGGTGACAGTGTAGCTGTTAACGGATGCTGCTTAACTGTTTCAGCAATAGATGAGGAAAAATCCTCGTTCGATTTACTGAAGCAAACATTAAAGGTGACTGCCCTCAATGAACTAAAGACCGGAATGATCGTTAATCTGGAGAGAGCCCTTATTGTAGGAAATAGAATGGGCGGACATTTAGCGACAGGTCACATAGACACCGTTTCCGAAGTGATCGCATACGAGCCAATAGGTGAAGACTATAAATTGGAAATTCTTCTTCCAAAAAACACAGCCAATCTGGTCATTGAAAAAGGATCCATCTCTGTAGATGGAATCAGTTTAACTACTGCCGATGTCGATGATGAGAACGGTACATTTACTTGCTACATCACTCCCCATACACATAAAAACACAAATCTTTTGCAAATTAAGAAAGGGGATCAAGTGAATCTAGAATTTGATCTAATAGCAAAGCACGTAGAGCGGTTAATTAAATTTCAAAAATAGACACCTATTCACATTCACCTCAATGTGCATGAGGCAATCATAAAAGACATTCGATTAAGGATATTACTGACAGGCTTCGCATTCTTCCCCGTTCATCATAGCCTCAATACTACAGGCCTTAACTTCTTCAGGAGTATACTCTTTGGTTCCTTGCCCCTCTTCAGCCGATTGAATTCTCACTTCTTTGTTACTCTTAACAGTCGATTTTTCAATGTTTGAAGCTGCAAGACTGCGCAGATAATAAGTTGTCTTTAGACCAGATCTCCAGGCCTCTCTATACATATGTGATAAGACCTTAAGGTCCGGCTTGGCAATAAAAAGATTCAATGACTGAGATTGATCGATCCACTTTTGCCGACGAGCTGCAGATTTAATTAGCCAACTATGATCAATCGAAAAAGCCGTAGAGTATTTCTTTTTTATATCATCAGGAATTTCATCAATGTCATCTAATTCTCCATCGTGATACTTGAGTTGATCTGCCATGTCTTTGCCCCAAAGACCTAATTCCTTCAGATCTTTTACCATATATGAATTCAATACTATGAAGTCACCAGAAAGATTACTCTTAACAAAGAGGTTCTTATAAGTAGGCTCAATGCATGGTGAGCTTCCCATAATATTCGAAATAGTTGCAGTCGGAGCAATCGCAAGAACGTTAGAATTACGCATCCCCTGCTCTTTTATCTTTTGACGTAATTTATCCCAATCCATCTTACCTTTACGAGGCACTTCAACTTTTTCTCCTCTCTCCTGCTCAAGAAGATCTACAGTGTCAGGAGGCAATAATCCTCGGTCCCACTTAGATCCTTCATAAGTAGAATATGGTTCCCGTTCCTTTGCCAAATCACTGGATGCTTCATAAGCATAATAAGCAATGGCTTCCATAAATTCATCGTTGAAGTCAACGGCCTCCTCAGATCCAAAGCAATTATTTCTTTGGAAAAGAGCATTCTGCAATCCCATCACACCTAAACCGATCGGACGGTGACGCTGATTGGCCTTACGGGCAGCTTCTGTAGGATAAAAATTAATATCAATTACATTGTCGAGGGCCCTAACAGCAATACTTACAGTTTCCTTTAATTTCTCATGATCAATATTGCCATCCTCATCAAGATGATTATCCAAAACGACCGATCCTAAATTACATACCGCCGTTTCATCAGTCCCAGTGTTAAGAGTAATCTCAGTGCACAAGTTAGAACTATGAATGACTCCACAATGGTCCTGAGGGCTTCTAATATTACATGGATCCTTAAAGGTTATCCAGGGATGGCCGGTCTCGAAAAGCATCTTCAGCATGTGCTTCCAAAGTTCAATGGCTGGCATTGTTTTACCAAACATCTCCCCAGATTTGACCTTCTCTTCATATTCGACGTAGCGTTTTTCAAATGCACTGCCATAAAGTTCATGCAAGTCAGGAGCCTCATTAGAACGGAACAGTGTCCAATCTTCTCTCGATTCCATCCTTTTCATGAACAGATCAGGGATCCAATTGGCCGTATTCATATCGTGGGCCCGGCGACGGTCATCACCTGTGTTTTTCCTTAGGTCAAGGAAATCCATTATGTCCAAATGCCAACTTTCCAAATAAGCACAACCTGAACCTCGTCTCTTTCCTCCTTGGTTAACGGCTACTAACTGATCATTATGCAATTTGAGGAAAGGGATCACTCCCTGACTTTCCCCGTTCGTACCCTGTATGTAACTGCCCGTTCCGCGGACCGCTGTCCATGAACCTCCCAAACCTCCGGCCCATTTGGAAAGGTAAGCATTCTCAGCAATTCCACGTTGCATAATGGATTCGATGGAATCGTCTACCTTATATAAATAACAAGAACTTAATTGAGAATGATTAGTAGCAGAATTAAATAACGTTGGTGTGGAAGAACAGAATCTCCTACCCTTATATAAGCGGTAAAGATCAATGGCTTTCTGTGTAGGGTCATTTGGTTCATCCAAAAACAGCCCCATAGCCACTCTCATCCAAAATAACTGTGGGGTCTCCAAGCGTCGATGCTTTTCAACTGTCTTATCAACAATTAAGTAACGGTCATATAAAGTTTGAATGCCAAGATAATCAAAATCTAAATCTGCGGCCGGATCTAGGGCTTCCGCGAGCGCATCAATGTCGTGCTCTCTTAATCTTTTATTGAGTCGGCCAATGCCGATTCCTCTCTGTATGCTTGCCTTGAATCCTTTGCGGTGAGCAGCGGGCAAGGCGCCTATTCCGTCGTCAACAATATTCCAATCAAGTACCTCCTCATATATATATGTTAATAGAATTCTTGCCGCGAACTTGGAAAAATCAGCGTCTCTCTCTATTAAACTTTTAGAATTCAGAATAATTGTCTTATCCAAATCGGACCGATTCATCTCAGGGAAGACAGAACGCCGCAATTCTCGCTCGATCTCGTCACCACTCAAAGAAAGGTCAAGTTCGAGCGAAGCAAATTCAATTCTTCTACGCAAATCAGAACCATCCCAAAGAAGAGTTGAGCCATCCTCATTACGAACCAGAACCAACGAATCCTGACTCGGATCAGTTGCCGTAGCAGTTTCCTCCTCCTCTTCGATCCGTTCCGCTTCACGCAACAAGGCACGATGGGCACGGTAAAGAATATAAGCCTCAGCAACCTTAAAGTGCCCCTGCCTCATTAACTCTTCCTGTACCCTGTCTTGCAAATCCTCAATATGAATAAAACCAGCCTCAGCCATTTTATCACTCAATGCCTCCGCAACTGCAACTGCTGGAGTAGGATCAAGTTGTAATGAGAGGAAAGCTTGACTCACCGCAGTTTCGATCTTTTGAGGGTTCCAACTAACTGACTTACCATTACGCCTGATAACCTTGATGGTCTGATTCTTTGTTTTATCATCAGGGCCGGAATTCTCCGCGTTATTCCTTAACCGCATGATCAATGAGCGGGCAACGTCATGGGCGTTGTTCTTCACAAGTGCCCGTTCAATAATCTTAGTCAACTCAACCGAATTGAAAGTGACCTCAGAAGAACTTGAATCCTCTGTCTGTTCGACAATGTCCTCAGTCACTGATCGAGCAATGCCGGCAACCAGCCGCTGATTTTCGTCATTAAAAATATTTTCTTCTTTACGGGAAAGCAACAAATCAGTAAGTGCTCCGCCCACAGTATCGGCAACATCAGCAACATTATAATCTCTGACCTGGCCACCAATTTCTATTTTAATCTGAAGCTTTCCGGGAAGGGTAGGTGCCTCTTCGACCGCAAAATCCGACCAATTAAATCGAGGCTTCTCTTCATCAGAAGCATGAGCATATTGCTTAAGTAAAATATCTTCTTCTAAAACATTTCTTCCGATCATATAACTGTGGAGTTGGATATACTGGCAGGATAAGTTTAGTGCCTTTTGGTATTAAAATTAAATATAGAATCAATTAAAGTTCATCATCGTCTACTGTCTCAAGAGACGAAGCCTTTTGATATTCAGTGACCCTTCCTTCAAAAAAGTTTTGCTCTTTCTTAATGTCCATCATTTCCGCTAGCCAGGGAAACGGATTGTCTGCACCGGGAGACAAGGGCTTAAGGCCGACTCCTTCTAGTCTGCGATCAGCGACATAATCGATGTATTGAGTGAATTCTTCACAGCTCAATCCAACAGAGTTAACCGGCAAACAATCTTCTATGAATTCTTTTTCTAATGTGATTGCCTCTCGCATAATCTCTCGCAATTCATCTCTGAAATCATCTGTCCAGATCTCTTTGTTCTCTTCTATAAGATCCATGAACAAATTTCGGCACAGTTCTATGTGATTAGATTCATCGCGGAGCGTATACCTAAACATTTGTCCGATGCCTGGAAATTTATTTTGACGGTAAAGACTTAATATCATTCCGAACAGACCATAGAACTGAGTCCCTTCCATGCATTGCCCAAAAACAAAAATATTCTTAGCTAGCAATTTTTTGTTCTCCGGTTGAGTCAGATCGAGGTCCCTCCGCAACTCACCTGAGATGCCGGTAACAAATTCATTCTTTCTCTTAATCGTTGGTATCTGCTCAAACATTGCTTCACATTCGTGTGGATTAATGCCCAAGGAACTAATCATATACAGCAGTGAATCAGCATGAATATTTTCTTCGTGAGCATGCCTGCCCAGGACCAGCTTAAGTTCTGGGGCAGTTACAAGTTCGCGGACAACATGGAGCATATTGTCACCTACAATGCCCTCCGCCGCAGAAAAGTAACCTATTCCCATACGAATAATCCAGCGCTCACTATCTGAGAGTTCCGTTTCTGACTGCCACTGTTCGATGTCCTTTCCCATTGGAATGTCCTCAGGCTCCCAATGATTTGCTTTCATGTTCCGATAAATTTCATAAGCCCACTGATACTTCAAAGGTAACAGATTAAACGCCATCGTCGGGCGACCATTGATAACGGCTTTAGCAGCAAAAGCCTCTTCTGCCTTGTCTTGGTCTAAAACGAACTTCTTATTTCCTATCTCGAAGGCCTTTTCCATTAGATCGAATTCTATTTCTTATTTTTTGTCTTAAAATCAATTAATTACCATTATATTTTGGATATCTTAAACGTTCTTATTTCGGTCGAAGCTCCGCCTTTGGATCAGCTAAAACCCCCGTAAAAGCACGTCTTTTCGCCACAAAAAGCGTATAGTCAGTTATTTGCATAAACCACTATATCTTGGTGAAGCGCTGAATAATATGCACAATATATTGTGCATTGGTCAAAATAAAAATAATTTTATCTGAAGTCTTAAGTGGTCCTATTCTGGCTTTCAACGAGTTACGCAAAAACTTTTTTTTTGTTTCCCTAAATTGTTAATATCTGTTGATAAGTTAACAAATTTTAAGTCTCAATTTTGCGATGTATCGGAAAGCCTTTAATAGAAGCTTAAACCGAAAAATACCGAGGAAAAACTAGGCTCAAAAATGGATTTTAAAGGTTCGGTTTTAGCATTGTTTAAACTTGCCCACATGAAATCAAATAATGCACAATTAAAAACCAACAAAAACCGATGAAATTAGATATTTTCCACATCATCAAATCTGTCAATTACCCAAGATTAATCATTACTACACTGGTACCGATACTAGGTACTACCCAAACTTTTGCCGCAATCACTGCCGAAGAAGTTGAAGAAGCAATTAGCCCAGCAGCCATCTATCTTGACTTTGTCAGCGAAGGTTCTGATTATGTTAGTGCCACAAACCCAAACCTTTCAATGGTAACCGATGCTGTTGATTGGGGCTGGCCCGACGGTAGCGACAATGAAGTTTCAGTTCCTTCAGATGAATTCGGTGGCGGGAACATATTTGATGATAAATCGAATCCGTCTTCTGACTTCACTGCAACAGTTTCAGGTCTAAACCCTGGTGACATCGCTGAAGTTTTTGTACTCAATGTCATCAAGACAAACAGCTATGATTTTTCCTGGGCACGGGGTCAGAGCGCCACAATTCTTGAAATCTCAGAAGAAGGAATCGGAGGAGACTCACCGGCAATCATTGAACAAGAATTCAATGAAGAATCACTCACCTTTTCTGACCGTACTCATCAACATAATGGCGCCGCTTTTGATGATGAAGGAAACTTATCAACTAATGGAACACAAATAATTGATCTGCCTGAATATCTAGTTGGCGGCGATTACGTCCGCTTTGCCAACAACGCGAGAGACAACAATCCATACTCTGCCTTTGTAGAAGCTGACGGAATAACTACTTGGTACCTGCTGGTGGATAATCGGTTAGATGGTGTAGCCGGAAATAGAAACTCCCCAAACAGTACTGACCCTGTCCTAGGAGGAACATTGCAATGGATCATTGATGATGGCTGGGAACGTGTTAACACTAACATATCACCTAACGGCCAAGCCGATTATACTGGAGTCGATGAAAGCGGAGACGGGTTCGGGCCGGGGCAAGGACTAAATCAATTCTATTCGGTCTACTCACTGACAAGTGACAGTGTAACTGTCAGGGGACAAGGGATCGGAGGAAGTAACATGCTTAGCCTTGTGACTCAGGGGAAAATGATAACGGTGAACAGCATTAAGGATGGGGGCGTGCCAGTAGTAGAAGATAATGGAGCCGGTCCAGATTCCTATGCCATTTCCATTGGTTATTTCAGTGCAGATGAAGACGGATCCATTAATGTTCGTTTGGGCAAAGGCATTCCCAATGAGCAGGGAGCAAGGACTGAATTAGACGGACTCGTGATTGTTCCCCCAGCTGACAGCGAAATTCCGATCCAGCAATTCACAGCAGGAGATGATAAAATTGCCCCGGGCCAAAGCGTTACCTTAAAATGGACCATTAGCCCCGAATCCACATTTGCCAATATCAGTCCAGGAAACATTGATATTTTGGCAAGGACAGGAGCCGACGGCAAAGGTTCAATCGAATTGAATCCGAAACTTGAAACTGAATACACTTTGACAGTGAACACGCCCGAGGAGGAAGGAGCAACGGCCTCAGTTGTGGTTGACGTTGCATTAATAGGTTACTTCACTGCAGAGCCCACAGTGATAAATTTAGGAGAAAACACAAAACTCTCCTGGCTAGTCAGAGAAGATGCTTCTATCAGCATACCTCCCATTGCTTGGGTAGTTCCTCCGGACCCTGAAGGGACTGTGTCAGTTTCACCTGAATCAACAGCCAAATACATCTTAACAGCAAGCGCCGAAGGAAAAAGCGAGAGCGCTGAAGTTCTCGTCAATGTCTTAGCACCTCCCAGCAATGGTGGTAACTTTGCAGAACCTGTGGAGGGTTGGGATTATGCATTTAACGGGGACGTTGATCCTCTATCCGTAGAATGGAACCATGATAATGGATCTGACGCATGGGACGCATCGGATCTGGAATCAGGGGCTCCCGGAGGCGCTGCCATCTTAAATGAGAATGGAGATGACTTTCTCAGATTACAGGACCCCGGAGACCCAAGGAGTCACGGCTTCGGTGACCCGGGATCAAACAGAAAAGTATACTTCACAAAGGACCTGACAGGGATTCTAAGTGATAATTACTCTCCACTGGTTGATGGGATTACTTTGAACTTCAGAGCCAGAGTACCTGTCCAAGATAACATATTACCGCTTGATGATGCGCACCCGGCCGGAGGAAATATATCAAAATGGGCAGCCAGTGGAGACGGTTACGCAATTCATGACGGAGGAAAAGGCACTTTTGGCATTCGTGACAGCCTGAGCGGGCAACTGATATCATTTACATTATCCACGGATCCGGGACCAGGAGCTGATTATTCCGAAGGCATTGGTCTCTCGATGAATAAACTCAATGGAGAAAACCCTTCAAACGAAGTAGATGCGACTGACGGTAGCGGAGAAACAAATTTACTGCCAATTGAACCTTTGAACTGGAATGATTTCTGGATCACCATAGAAGCTGATACGTCTGGATCCGGAACTCACCGAGCAGACATTTACATGAATGGTAGCAGTACGCCTTCTAGTTATTTTCTGACCGCTGGAACTGGAAGTGATGCAGGAACTACTTATATGGCAATGGGTCTTGGAGCAACACCGCAATCTGGAGCCGTTGACATTGATTTCTTCAACATCAAAGAAGGTATTCATGTTCCAACAAACAATATACCATTTCAAATTATTGATATCTCCTATTCGGATAATGGAATATCTATTTCATGGCCCTCTCGTGCCGGTGAAGCTTTTCTCATCGAAAAAAGTGAGGATGCTATTTTCTGGGAAGAAATGGATGATTCCTACCCTGCAAGTGAAGATACTGAAGTGACTGAATTTCTTGATGAAGAAACTGCAGGATTTCGAAGTCTCCTGTACAGGGTCAGTAGAGCCACTGAATAAATTTGACCAATCATAAAAATAAAAAAACTTAAGTCTTAACTAACTTCCACAGCAAAAAATTTTATGACCCAATCCAAAATCCTACAAAAAATATTCTTAACTAACCTTATCCTCTCTATAGTCTTTGTATTAGGATCTGTTCCAAAAACTCAGGCCCTCGAGCTTCTCACTTACTGGGACTTTAATGATCCGAATGACCCCACGTCCGTTGCTGATGTGACGGGAAATTCCCCTGATCTAACATTAAATGGTAATGCTTCCTACACCGAAGATGCAGGTGGTCTCAGTGATTCGGCCGGCGACTATGCTTTGGACCTTGGAGGTGTGAATGACGGTTCTTATGGCCAGACCATTGAAGGGGATCACCTCAACTCCGCCTTTGATAACAATGCAATGTCAGTTGTTTTCTGGCAAAACACGACTCAGATCGGCAACACGAGTGCGTTCTGGATTCATTCGCCGGACGCTACTGGTAATCAGCGTGGTTTTCAGGCTCATACTCCTTGGAGTAATGGAACGATCTATTTTGATCAGTCCGGTTGCTGTGGAGGCACTCAACGCCTCACTGTCGGAGGATTGGTTCAGCTTGATACTTGGCAACACTTTGTTTTTCAG
>MDTE01088939.1_pt1 | contig 13312 bp, 13 predicted proteins | sample 811231 | NCBI WGS metagenome assembly MDTE01 (sample SAMN05326651, study PRJNA326480) | marine metagenome | isolation source: seawater | place: Indian Ocean: Red Sea | collected 2010
TCAAATATAATTTTTCCTGAATTAGCTTCAGTATAATAAACAACGTATTCATCATTTGTTTCGTCTACATTAATCTCCCAAAAAACTTTTGTTTCATCATCAACTTCTGTAATAATACAATAATCGTCATATGCAGTTATTTTAGTATCTGTCCACATTTCTTCATTAACTATATAATCATCTTTAATGTAGTTAAATGAACAAATTTCAGTATATTTAGATAGTAATATAAAGTTCTGAGAAAAACTATAAAATGATAAAGAAATTAAAGTAAATAATATTAATATTTTTTTCATGTTTTTTCTATAAAGATACCATGAGTAAACAAAAGAAAAAAATTAATCAAGAAATAAATATAAAATTATACTACTTTCCAATCAAAACAAAGCATACTAGAACTTGCTTCTTCTGGGTTTGAACAAGATGATTTGCCGAAATTAAAACAATTCGAACAACTAGAATTTTTATTTATGGATTTTTGATATGAATGATTATCACAGAAATTATCAATTCTAACTGAAGTATTGTGTTTTTTACAAACAAAATCATTTAATAAGTTTTCACAATTTAAGCAGGTGTTTACAGTTTCAATTTTCATAATATTAAATTTTATACAAATATAATAGTTTTAGTACATATAATAAAGTATAACTAACTGATTATTAGTAATTTATATTTAGAATAAATAAAAATAAGGAACTATGTAATTATTAAAAATGATAAAAATAAATATAAGTAGATTTAAAGAATTATTTTTGCAAATAAAAATGATGAAATATATTATAATCACTCTAATAGTACTTGTAGTAATATTCTTTGTAAGTAAAGATAGTATTTCGGCTACAGAATACAACCACTATAAAGTGGTTAAGAAAATAGATAATTGTGAGATAAGATTATACAAAGATTTGATTTATGCCTCATATAAGCCTAAGAATAAAAACGATAGAGATAATTCGTTTAGAAACATTGCAGACTTTATTTTTGGTAACAACAAAAATGAGGAGAAAATTGCGATGACTTCTCCTGTTGTCATCAAATTGCACAACGAAAACGAAATGGCATTTATAATGCCAAATAAGTATGATATTAATTCATTACCTAAACCAAAAAATACAGATATTAATATTTATACAGAGAAGTCAAGCATGAAAGCAGCAATAACATATTCTGGGTATACTAGTTCAAAAAAGGAAGCAGAAATCATTAAAGAACTAAAAGAAATATTAAAAAAAGAAAAATTAGAACATAACAACGATTTTGAAGTATTAGTATATAATTCTCCATGGAAATTAATAAATCGAAAAAATGAAATTGTCGTATCAATTAAATCTAATAAAATGAAAATTAAAACAAATGAATCTAAAATTTACTTTGGTAGTGGCTGCTTTTGGTGTACAGAAGCTATTTTTGAAGATGTTATTGGTGTAAACAAAGTCGTTAGTGGATACTCTGGCGGAACAGAAGCAAACCCTAATTACACCCAAGTTTCAAATGGATTAACTTCACATGCTGAAGTTTGTGAAATTACTTACGATAAGAATAAAATATCTTTAGAAGATCTTCTAGAGATATTCTATCTAACTCATGACCCAACTACATTAAATAGACAAGGAAATGATATAGGAAAACACTACAGATCAATTATATTATATTCTACAGATAATGAATACAATACAATAAAAGAGGTTACTAATAGAATGAATTTAAATTTGTTTGAAAACAAGATTGTAACAGAAATATCTAAATTCAACATCTTTTATGAAGCAGAAGATTATCATCAAAATTATTTTAAATTAAATAGAGAACAGGGATATTGTTCTAGCGTAATAAATCCTAAAGTAAATAAAGCTAAAAAAAATTTAAATAAATTTTATAAAAACTAATTTACTCAATGATAGTTGTACAATCCCATTGTTGACCAGCATTTTGCCCTTCAGATATCAACTCATTCACATAACTATCAACATCCTGGTTTGATCCACAATAATCATCTGCTTGAAAACCTGAATTCTCTTCATAACATTGAGCACAATATGTTTGCTCTTCACAAGAAACAAAAAATAATAATAGAGAAAATAATAAAAATATTTTTTTTAAATAATTCATATAGTAATTTTTATCTAGATCTTAACTTTGACAATAACCTTAATATTTCTAAATAAAGCCAAATTAAAGTAACTAATAATCCAAAAGCACCATACCATTCCATATACTTTGGAGCTCCCTTAGCAGCACCCTCCTCAATAAAATCAAAATCCATAACAAGGTTAAGAGATGCAATAACAACGACAAATAGAGAAAAACAAATACTAAACATACTAGAATTAGTAGGATCCATAATTGCTAAACCTCCATTACCAAACATACTCATCAAAAAGCTTATTAAGTAAACAACCCCTATACCAGCAGTAGCAGCAAATAAACCAAGCTTAAAATTCTCTGTTGGACGAATAATTTTAGATTTGTAAGCAAACAAAAGAGAAAATAAAATACCCAATGTTAGCATAATTGCAGTAGGGACAATATCTGGTGCAAAAGCATTGGCATACAATTTAGAAATTCCTCCTAGTGCCAATCCTTCAAGAATAGCATAAACAGGAACAGTATAAGGTGACCATTCCTTTTTAAATATAGTAACTAAAGCAACAATAAAACCTCCAATAAATCCTAAAACAATATAATCCATTATCGCGTTAGTATAAGTATAGTATGCAGAAAAAAGTAAGATACCTAAACTAATAGCTGTTTTATTGACTGTACCATCTATTGTCATCCTTTGAGAAGAAGAATAAGAAGTTACATCAAAAGTACTACTGTTTAGAGTTGGGTTGCCTGATCTAATCATAATTATCAATTTATTTAATAGCAAAATTAATAAATAATTCTAAAGAAAAAAATATATAATTTTACATTAAAAATTATATGGATAATTTAGATTTTGTAACATTCTATACTGCGTTCTCTGTTGAAGAAGCTAATGAAGTTTCTTCTATTTTAAGAAAAGAAAACATAGATTCAATAATTGAAGATAATTCTTTAAGCTTTGATGCATCTTTTGCAAATAATAATTTAGAAAATAATATTATTCTTAAAATTCAAAAAAAAAATTTCAAAAAAGCTAATGACATTCTTGAAGATATAGCTGAAATCAATCTTAAAGAAATTGATGATGATCACTACTTAAATAGTTTTAGTGATAAAGAATTAATTGAAATATTAAAAAAATCAGATGAATGGAGTAAAGAGGATTATTGTTTATCAATAAAAATACTTAATTCTAGAGGAAAAAAAATTACTAAAAAAAATATTCTCGATTTTAAAAAAGAAAGAATCAAACAACTAAGAAATGGAGAAAATGCCCCTGTTATTTGGATCTTTCTAGGTTTCTTTTTATCTATTTTTGGAATTGCAATATTTAAAAATTTTTCATTTTTATTTGTATTCGCTAGTTTTTTTATAGGATGGTTTTTTTGGAAATTTAAAAAAATAGATTTTGAAGGAAATAGCTACTATGTATATAAGTCAAAAACAAGAAAATTAGGATTTTATATTTTAATTTCCTCTACAATTAGTTTTATTTATAAAATTACAATGTATGGGACTGATCTATATCAAAAGCAGACTGAGTGGATTCAACAATCATTTCAAATAATTCAATAAGTTCACTTAGTAATTTATTTGGAATAATTAATTATTAATTTTGCATTCAATTAAAAAATATATTATGGACGAATTAATTAAAAATGTTAAAGAGTGGGCGCAAGAAAAACATCTCTTAAAAAAAGAAAATAGTCATGCTCAAATGTTAAAAGTACTTGAAGAGGTTGGAGAAACAGCTGGAGCACTATTGAAAAATAAAAACAAAGAAATTATTGATGGACTAGGTGATAGTTTTGTTACACTAATTATCTTATGCTACCAGTTAGGATTAGAACCAAAAGATTGTCTTGAAACAGCCTGGGATGAAATAAAAAACAGAAAAGGGAAAACTGTTAACGGCACATTTATTAGAGAATAATTACAAATTACGATTAATAGGAATAGTCATCAGATAATTGCTTAATTGACTTGAAATCTTTAAGACGTTCAACGGTAAAAAAATTATACCAAAAAGTCTTGTTTTTTTGATTGCTTAAAATTATAAAAAGTTCCGTATTTAAATTACGATAAGGAAGCCATAATCTCTGTACATGTCGTAATCTCTCATCAGAAACTGTGAATCTCATTCCTTGAATTGGAGAAGATTTTAACTGACTTAATAATTGATTATATTCTAGATTCAATGCAGCATCATTTAATTCAAATGAGCCCACATTTTTAGGAATAAAACCACTATTAATTTTTTTTAAAAAATCAAGATATTTTCTTTGTTGCTCAATAACAGATTCATAAGCCCATGCAACATATCCAGATCCATCATGACCCTCCTCATGAAATGCTTTATCATTTATGAATTCAATAGCTGCATTATATGCTCTGTACAATATTGATGTATAATTCGTGTCTATAGATAAGGAGAAGTTGTGAATCTCTTTTTCTAATTTTATTTTCCACTTATCATAACTTTTTGAAGAACAATATCCTTGTCCAATACCACTTGTAATATAATTACAAATTTTAAAAGGAATAAGCTCATCACTCAACTCCATTTGGCTATAGTAGTCCTGAACAGCATACATAATTTCTGCAGGAACAAATCCTCCCTTAATAATTAATTTCATCACAAGATCTGATGATGGATTATCAAAAATCTCTCCTTTAGAAGCAAGTTCAGCTAATTCCCAAATATAATATGGGGATGATTTTTTTGGCAACTCATATTTTTTAATTATTTCTTCATAATCAAGCAAATCAAAAGATGCAGCAATTTTTAAAGTATTTAATTTGTTTTTTTCATCATACAAATTAAGATTTGGATTAGCCTTTTTTGCTAAATAATAAATTTCAAGAGCCTTTTTGGGGTTTACATGTATAAAACTATTACCCCTAAAAAATAAATAATCCAATGCATAAGCAAGAGCTTTCTCATGTCCTTTTTTAGCAGCTTCAGAAAAATGATAAATTCCATCTTCTTGTGATACAGAATATCTGTAAGCTAAATAAAAATGAGCCTCTGAACTTCCTAATTTAGCAGCTTTTAAATAATATTTTTTTGCTTTCTCACTATCATTTTTATATATCTGGTTAGCATATTTTAAATCTAAACAATAAGCAAAAGTGTCGCAATCAGTCTGACAATTAGAATTATAGAAAACAGATAAAAAAAATAGTATTAAAAATAATCTCATTTCAAATTATGATTTAATATAAATAAATATCTCTTAACTTTCTTAGCTAAACATCTATTACAAAGATAAAATTAAAATAATCTTCTACCAATATGGATAGTAGCCATAGTACATGAATACTAGTCCAATAAAAGCAGCTATACATATTCTTATTTTAATATTTTTTTCAGAAATATCTTTCTTCTTAACTAAAGAGGGTTTTGCAAAAAAAACAAATCCCTTAATTACCATTATCCATCCAATAATGGTTACAAGTCCCAATACAGAAAATTCCCAAATATTATGAAGAATAACAATAGGTATTCCAATTAATAAATTTAAGTAGCCTAATAAAATTAAAAAACTATCATTATATTTCATATTTTCTAAAAGAGACACCCTAGATTCTTTACTTAGCATTAGAGCGCTTCCAGTTATAAACATAAAATAACCAATAAATTTTACAAAAAAAATATTATCCATTACTGTTTAGTTAGTATTGTCTAGAAAATTAGAAGGGTTATAATAAACAAAAAATATAGAAGAAAAATTAAAACTGAGGATTTTAATTTTAACTTTCTTTTATAGTAAACTAGCGAAACTAATATGGTAAATATACACAGAGATAATAGGGACCATAAAAATAAATTTCCTCCAAAGATATGATCCCCTACCCAACCGATTCTTTGAATAGGCATATCCATATTAATCGGACCATAAATTGAAGTGTATACTAATACTGGCAGTCCTATACCTATACAAATATCAAATATATTGGATCCATAAGCATTAGAAAAGGAATCAATAAATTTATCATTATTTGCATCTTGAATTGAAAAAATAGTGTCAGGTATACTTGATGCAATAGCAGCAATTATAAAAGCACCAAAAAATAAATTTATTTCTAAAATATTTGAGATATTTTCAGTTGCAAGAACAAGCAAATAACAACTTGCGCCAATAATTAAAACTGATACTAATACAACTATAATTGAAGAAAAATTATTAACCTGACCTTTAAAAAATATTCTAAATAGTTTAAACTTAAATAAGGCAGAAACTAATGTGTCTGATTCTGCTCGAATGATTTTATTTTTCAATTCTAAGTTATGATTCTTAATGAATTTCTTGAAAAATAATGATCCATCATCTTTTTTAGACACTCTTGTCTTTATAACGTAGAATATATATACAAAATAGAAGAATATTAAAAATAAGGCTAAATAAAAATTCACACCAAAAAAGAATCCTAAAGATAGGATAAGTATTGACGCAATTAAAAAAATTGCATCTTGTTTAACTATTTGCTTATTAATCTCAAACACTGTGCTACTACCTCTTTTATAAAAAAGATATGCAAAAGAAATAACTGGTATAAGAGCAATATTAAATGCTGAACTACCAATAATTGTGCCATATCCAGCAGAAAAACCTACAACATCTTTAAAATAAAATAAGAAAAGTGATGATATTAGTAACTCAGGTAAAGATGATGCAATAGCATTAATAGTTGGCCCCTTTACTCCTTCCCCAAAACCTCTTGTCAAATAATTCGCAGCAATGTCAAAACTTGAAGAACATCTACGCATTATATATATTGAAAGAAATAAAAATAAGATTGAAAGAAGCATCCTTAGCTGTTTAACTATGTTTTCTAATGTAATAAACGCCTAGTGATAATCCCAAAATTGAAAGGGCAAAATAAGCCATATGTATAGGCTCTGTAAAATCACCAGATATCTTTAAAATTCGCTCAAAGAACGAAACAATAAGAACCATTATAATAACCTTAATAATCCTATTTTTTAATTCTTCTAAGTTTTCAATTTCTAAAATAGTAACAGCCTCATCTTTTCTAGCAATATCAATCTTAGAAATAAATAATTCATATATACCAAAACCAAAAATCAAGAGAACTACGGCTATAAGAAACAAATCAATTGCCGTAATTAATTTATATAATAGCTCTGAATGATCATGAGTTTCGCCAGATATAAGTGGTGGTAATTTTTCAAACAAAGTATATAAAATCTCATAACTTCCAAGAACAAATAATGAGACTGATCCAAGAACTGAAAAGATAACAGCAAGAATAACGGTATAACGAGTACTCCAAAGAAATTTTTCAAACCATTTTTCTATAAATGATTGTTCTTCTGTATTTTTTATATTAGTATGAGTATCACCTTCTTTTTTCATATTGCTTAAATCAATTTTTAATAGTTGGCTAAGATAGTTATTAATTCTTAAAAAGAAATTATATATTTGTTAACTTACAATAATATCTTTTGTAAATGCATATCATTGAGAATAATCCATTTAGAATTTTAGGTATAATAAGTAATGCATCTGCAAAGGAGACTAATGAATCTGAAACATTTATTCTTAGATATTTAGATATTGGCAAAAGTGCTAATCTTAAATTTGATATAACCCCACCATTACGACCCCTTTCTAGAACTTCTGAGATTGTTAAAAATGCAAAAAGAAGGATACATGATGATTTTGACAAACTAACTCACTCAATATTCTGGTTTGTAAATGGTACGATGGTTGATAAAATTGCTCTAGAAAAATTATCTTCTGAAAAGAATATTGAAAAAGCTACTGACAGCTTTAGAAAAGGAAGTAGGAATTTTGAAGTCTCTAAAAGTTCATATAGTTCAATTCTTAACTTTTCCACTCTAGAGATTGTAAGCTATTCTTCTCACAAAGATCAAGAGAGAGTAAAGAATGCAATTAAGTATAAATATCAAATAATTAAAGATAAACTTGTTTTTAAGGAATTAGAAAAACTGATAACATCTAATACCGATAAGATTAATCACAAGTCTTTTATTAATCAATTTATAGAGAGTACAAAAGTTTTATTAACAGAACTTTTTCCGAAAAAAGATCAAAATAAATTATTAATAGATATTTTTTCTGAAGATAAAAACATTCTTAAAGAAATAGAAGGACAAATTGTATCTTCATTAGTCGAAAAAATCAATGAAAATATCGCGTCATTTGATTCATTCTTCAAGCTTCAATCTAAGAAGTCTGATGCTCAAATTATTACATCTAAAGCTACGATTTTAAATCGTGCTAAGAAGTTAATGGCTGATACAAAATCAGATTTAAACAAATTAAAAAAGATAGTAGGGAAAGATAATTTTCAATATACCAATTTAGCAAATCAAATTTACTCATTTGTAAATGCTGCTGTTATTATATGTTATAACAAAGAATTTGAAAAAAATAATGTAGAAAGATCCTCTTACATTGAATTGCTTGAAGATGCTTCTAGGGAGATGTCTAATTTAGACCTTTCTATTAAAAAAACAATAATTAAAAATTTAAGTGTTATTAAAGGGGAAGACAGCACAGATTGTTGGTTCTGTAATGGTGAATGTCAAACATCAAATGATAACCCTTTGAAAATTCAAATGCATAAAATGACAAGTTATAATAGTTATACATATTTCAAAGATGGAGGATTTCCACTTCAACGATGTTCAGGATGTAGAATTAAGCATAACCTGCAATCCTTTATTGCATTTATACTTACTCTTGCAATATATATAGGGTTATTTTTAATATATATAGGATTAATTATTTTCTTTTCCGATATTCAAAATAAATTTTCAGGATTTAAGAGAATTTATCATTTCATTAAAAATTTATTCAGTTTTGTTACAGGTGCTACAAAAGGTAGTAATAGAAAATCTGTTGCAAATCATCCAAAAATAAAAGAATACCTTTATCAAGGTTATAAAATAGGTATGCCTTAAGTTATCAACTCTAATTTCTATTTTAATTTACATCTATACTACTAAGATTAGAGTCATCATTTAAGTTATCCCAGTTCCCAAATCTAAGTCTAATAATATCAGAAGGAATTTTTAAATTACTAATGAGTTGCTTAATAAAATTTATTTCTGATAAATCCAGTCTTTTATCTGCTTTAATAATGCCAATTGATACCTCAATTATTATAATTCTTTGTGATTCCGAATAATTTAAAAATAATTGTTCATTTAATATATTTTCAATTAATACTAGTCCTTTTTTATCAAATTCTTTCTTAAGACGATTAATATCTTTAGACAGCGAATACCCATCAAAATAAAAATCTTTTTCGACTATCTGTTGTATTTTATCTATTTCAGATTTATCAATATCAGAGTCGCATGCCATAGAGCAAAATGCGATCTTAATTAGGTTTTGTGTGAATTTTTCTTTTTCCATAATTAGTATTTATTTTTTAGTCGACATTTTAAATCCTATCGTACTACTTGTTTTTTCTTTATTAGTTTTACTTTCAGAATATTTTGATATTTCTTTTGAAGTTATGGATGAACTCGTTTGTCTTATTATTTTCTCAATTATTTCCTGAGATATTTTACATTTATTCTTTCTAGCAATTCTTGAAGCATCATTTACAATTAATTTAATATCAGAACAAACATAATTTTCTGTTAGTTTACCTAACTGTTCAAGATTTATATTATCTGATAGTACTTTCTTTCTTTTGTCTAAATATAACTCAAATAAAGCTTTCCTGGAATCAAGATCAGGAACTGGAACAAGAATCTTTCTATCAAATCTCCCAGCTCTTAAAACAGCAGAATCTATTTTATCCATTTTATTTGTTGCAGCTATAATAAAAATATCTTGCTCCCCACAATTATTAAATTGAATAAGCCATTCATTTACTTCTGAAGCATAATGATGTCCAATCTCTGAGTTTTCTCTGTCTGGAATCATCGCATCAATCTCGTCAAGAAATAAAACAGTTGGTGAGTTTTCTTTTGCAGAATCAAATAATTGTTTTATTTTTTCCTGACCACCGTGAACATATTTGCTTCCTACATCTGATGGACCTACTTTAATAAAATTAAAGCCAATTTCTTCAGACAAACATTCAGCAAAAAAGGTTTTTCCACATCCTGGAGGACCATAAAATAGTATGCCATTAGGAGGATCAATACCATAATCTTTAAAACTTTCAGGATCTTTTAAGGGATCAATAACCTCATCTTGTATCATTTGCTTTAAATCATGCATTCCAGCAACTTTTTTAAACCCTTCACCTCCCTTTTTTAGTAGAACATTTTTTATTTCTTCTTTTTTGATTTCCTCGTGTGAAATTAGTTTCTCTTTTGTAATAGACTTATAAAAATCATCAACAGATTCAAATCTTGAACTTGCATTTGGTAACAGTGATTTAATTATACTCAGTTTAATTGTTTCTTCAATAGCATTTATTGCGTTAAAAGTTAGCTTAGAAGTTCTATTTTTTAAAATCTTGTCTTGTAAATCTACACTATTAATATCGCTTATACTAAATTTATTATGCCATGGGAAGTACCCCTCAAGAAGAATGTAATATAACGCTCCCAAAGAAAAAATATCAGATTTTATAGAATGCTCGTTATTAAATAGCTCTGGAGCACAATAGAAAATAGAAGGGATAGATGAATTATAGAAAGTACTATATCCCTTATACTTTGAAAGACCAAAATCAATAAGAACAGGTTCTATAGTTCCAGAACTCATATCTAGCATTATATTTAGTGGAGTTATATCGGCATGTATAATTGGATTTTCTAAACGATGTAAATATGAAACTGCAGCCATAATTTTTTTCATCAGATTTTTTGAAAATGTTGAGTTAGGATGACCTTCTCTATCAATTCTTTCTTGAAGAGTTTCACCACTTATAAATTCTACTACATAAATGTACAACTCCTGATCTTGGAAAGTAGTCATTTCACATGATACAAATTTTGAAATATTTGGATGATCTATTTGTTGATGAATTTTAGCCTCAATTAATTCTCCTTTTTCATTAAAATGCCAATCATTAAGTTTATCTTTTTCATAAATTTTAAGCATATAAATCTTTCCATCTTCTTTCCCTCTAACTCTGTATGAAGAACCAAATGTTGTAGTTTGAATTGGAAAAAGAACTTCAAATTTATCATTAATAATATCGTTTTTTTTAAACATAATTTTATCCTTTTATAGCACCTCCGCCGCCGATTCCTTCATCTGGATCTAACATTTGTGCAAATATTCTACTTAATTGTTGTTTTAGTTCCGATTCAGAAGATCCAAATGAGACCATCTGCATGCCTTTATCTACTTCAGCCTTTGCTTGAGATATATCTTTCCATTTTAAAGAATTAAAATTATGATTAATATTTCTAATATAGGCAATAGTTTGCTCTTTACCTGCATGCTTATCTCTAATCTGATAATTCTTTGAGTTAATACTTTCTAATAAACTTTGACCTAAATCTTGATTTTTTGTTGGTATAAGCTGTTCAAAGTTTTTCTTAAAGTTATCTAAATCTGATTTGTCTTGCTCATGACCAGCTAATTTTTTTTCCACACATTCATTAACTAAATTTTCAAGATCTTGTAATGATTTTCGAATATTTTCCTCTAATTTTGGCCATTCTAAGTTATCTAATTCTTTATCAAGTTTTATAACAAGACTTTGAAGATTTCTGAATGTTTGTTCCGTATCTTTATTATCTTCCCAATCTTTTTTAATGCTTTCTATTTCAGACTTTAGATCATTTAAGGAATCTGGTATCGGAAAAGATGAAGATAACTCGCCTATTATTTTATTTGCTTCTTTAAACAATTCATCTACTTGATTAGGACTTGTGCTTTCTTGAGCTTTCATTTCAGCTGGGGGAAGCTCATCAATTACAATATCTAATTCTGGAAATTCTGCTTCAAATGTTACTGTTTGAGATCGATCTATATTTACTGTAATATTTATTAATGAACTTTCAGGAATTAGTTTTGGAACATCTAAGCCAGAAATTATAAATTCTAATCCACTATATTTATTTAATTTACTTCTAGTTCCTTCTGCATCTGAAGATGCTTGGAATAGTTTAATTACAATTTTATCTTCAGCTACGCCAGGTCTAACGTTTGACATAGTACGTAACTCTCCCTTTGGTTTTGAAAGTCCTACAGCAGGAAGTGGACTATCGACTTCTAGTCCTGTTAATGATCTAAATATTTGCCTTTTTCTTTTAGTATCGACAATTTCGATCCCCATAAAATAAGGTAATGAAGTTTCAGGATTTGACATTCCTTTATTAATATTAAATTCCTCAACATTGCACTTAACTGTACCTGAACTTTCGTCAAATGCTTTTATTTTGAAATTATTCACTCCCTCACTAATTGGTAATTCAAAAACATCATCTAACTCTTGTTTTGAAGACTCCCAACTCCCATCAGACTTAGAAATTATAACAAAAATTTGACTTTTCTTGTTTTTCTTAATAATTGATACAGGAGAAACATCGAGAACAGTATTTGAGTCGTATTCTATTTCAATTTCTTCAATATTTACTTCTTCTTCATTAGATAATTCTTCTCCGATCTTTTTACCATGATCACTAATCTCATTTTTGATATTTGAAGCATATATTGCTGCTCCTTCAGCAATTGCTGACATTGGATTTATAGACGTGTCTGGTTTTTTAAGTTGTTCTTCAATCATTTTCCTAAATAAAGGAATCTGAGTTGGTCCACCGACTAATATTAACTCATCGATTTCATCAATAGTTAAATTACTTCTTTCTATTAATTTTTTGGTATGATCAATAGCTTTTTGATAATAAGGTTGGAATAATTTATGTAATTCATCTTTTGTAAATACATATTCTAATTCAATATCGTTTCCATCAGCATCTTTACCAAATTGATTAACATCAGACAAAAAATCTACTTCTTCATTAAAGGATAACTGAATTTTAATTTCATCAGCTGCTCTTTTAAGACTTCTATTAATTCCTTTGACTTGATCTTCACTTAAACCTTCAATTTTGAAATCTTCTTTTATTTTTGGAAGCATAATATTATTAATTAATGCTCTATCAAGGTCACCACCACCAAGTCTATTATCACCTTCAGATGCTTCAACTTTCATTATTCCCTCATCTACTGATACAATTGAAGCATCAAAGGTTCCGCCTCCAAAGTCAAATACTAACCATTTACCATTTTTTCCAATATTATTCATTGCA
>MDTE01104626.1_pt1 | contig 13311 bp, 16 predicted proteins | sample 811231 | NCBI WGS metagenome assembly MDTE01 (sample SAMN05326651, study PRJNA326480) | marine metagenome | isolation source: seawater | place: Indian Ocean: Red Sea | collected 2010
GCAAATGCCACTGAGCTAGAAGGTAAAAAAGTTGCTGTTCCACTTGGAACAATGGCTGAATACGTTTTTGATGAAAGTATGAAAGTTGTTGGAGCTGATAGAAAAAAAATGGATATAATCCAAATGGATCCTGAAGAAGGCGCTGCAGCACTTGTAAGTGGCGATGTTGTGATGGCTTGCTTATTTGGTGGTAACTCAATTAAAGCTGCTACTGCAGTTGGATCTAGATTACTAACAGTTCAAGAAGCTAGAGACGCTGGTATTTTAGGTATTGATATTACTTCTGTAACTACAAAGTTCATGAAAGAAAATCCTGGAATGCTAAGAACTTTTATTGAAGTAACTCATGAGGCAAATGCTAGATATAGAGCTGGCAAAAGCGATTTGAACGCAATGTCAAAAGAATCTGAAATGAAAGTTAGTGATATGAAAGAAACTTTGAGTGGTTTTAAATTCTTAACACCTGAAGAAACTGAAAAATCTATGAAAAGTGGAAATCTTGATGCTTTCTTAAAAGGAATGGGAACACCAAGAGGAAATGTAGACACTAGTTTCTTACCTTTATAATATAAGGGTATTTAAATTTAATTAGGCGCCGATTTTTTATAAATTGGCGCCTATTTTTTTATTAATGCTAATATAAATTTTTTTATGAGTGATTTAGTTTCTCAAAATCTTAATATGATTTTTAAAACTCCCAAAGGTGAAACTGTTCACGCTCTTAAAGATTTAAATTTTACTTTAAAAAAAGGAGAGCTTTTAACAGTTCTCGGTCCATCAGGATGTGGAAAAACAACTTTGCTGAATATAACTGCTGGATTTATCAGACCAACATCAGGAAGTATTACTTTAAACTACAAAGAAATAGACGGTCCAGGAGTAGAAAGAGGAATGGTCTTTCAACAAGGAGCTTTATTTGAATGGTTGACTGTGGCTGAAAATGTAAATTTTGGGCTAAGAATGAAAAATGAAGATCCAATAAAAACTCAGAATAAAGTTGATGAGTGGCTAGAGATAGTTGGACTCAAAGGATTTGGTAACACGCCAACTTATCAATTATCTGGTGGGATGCAGCAAAGAGTTGCTCTTGCAAGATGTTTAATTAATGATCCAGACTTAATTTTAATGGACGAACCATTAGGGGCGTTGGATGCATTAACGAGAGAAAAGATGCAATCATTAGTTCTTAAAATTTGGAAAGAAACTGGAAAAACTATTATTTTAATTACACACTCAGTTGAAGAAGCTTTATTGCTTGGGCAAAGGTTATATGTGATGGCGCCGAGACCCGGACGAATACATAAAGAATACAATCTTCCATTCGCATCAATGGGCTTAAGAGAAGACTTAAGAGAAATAAAAAAGAACAAAGAATTTTCAAGTAAACGAGAAGAAATTTTAGAAATGATTTGGAATATGGAAGAAGAGATAATGGGGAAAGAAAATTAGATGTTAACACAAATTATAACTTTTCTCATATTTTTTGCTGTAATTGGTTGTATTCTTTATGGAAGAAGACTAATTAAAACAGAAAAGGTAGATGCAGTATTTGGTAATCCTGAAAGAGCATTAGGTGGAACACATTGGGTCATTGTTGGAAGCAGTTTTCTCCTTCTTATTTGGCTTTATTATTCTTGGGATATCGCTAAAGGTTTTTATCCAAAATCTGCTAATGAACTATGTCAAGTGGGAAAAGTAAACGACTCTTTATTAGGATTAAAATATCAATTTCCTATAGAAGAAAGAGAATTTAAAAGTACTTCTCAAATAAAAAAAGAAAATAATCACTTAAAGAAGCTTTCAATTGAAATAGGAAATTCTAAAGAGCTAAATAATGAACAGAAGACAATTCTTGTAAGTTTTGTAAATAAAACAAATCAATTAATTCCTTTATTGACAAATGAGGACTTACTTGAAAATGAAACTAGAAAAAAAATTGAGGAGATAACTGGTAAAATTAATCTTTTAACTGAAAATTTTCAAAAACCTGATTATCCGTTTGAAACAGAACAAGAGCTAAATGAAAGACTTAAGGCAGTAAGCGAGGAAGGTGGATGGGGTATAACAAAGATTGATGCTGGATCAGGAAGTATTGAAAATACATTAGAAGTTCCTCTTGTACCAGCTACAAGTAGAGGCTTAAAGTTTCATGCTGCAGCTCAAGAATTAAATTTAATTAGTGATGAATTTTTTAAACTAAGAAATCATAATCCAGAATTCAAAAATAAAATTAAAGAAATAAAAGACGAAATCAAAATATACAGAAATGATTTAAATGATGACGAAGAAATCGCTTCAACTTATGCTAAAAATATTGTCAAAATTGCAAGAAGAATAGAGTTTGCAAGTATTTATCCTCCTAAAGCATTAAATGAAATGCAAAATGCTATTATCAAATTTGACAATGCGCAAATTATAGCTCAAGGCGGCTTGAGATTCATTGATATTTTTTTATTTCCAGCTGGAACTATTGTTGCAAGTGGACCAAGTTGTTCAGAACAGGGTTCTGGAAGATGGCTACCTAAACCATCAGATACTTTCAAGAAATTTGTACTAATGTCTAAACCAAGCGTCGGTTATAAAGATATTCCTCTTTTATGGGTAAAAATGGTTGATTTAAGTAATGTAGTTGGTTTTATTTTTCCTGATTGGATAGCAGATATACTACCAGGTGAATATCCTGTTCATAACAAAGAAGGGGTCGTTAAACAAAACTTTAAAGGTGCAGTTTTAAAATTTGTTACAGGTGACTTTAAATTATTAAAAGTACCTGTTCCTTATGGACATATATGGGATTCATTTATGAGAGTTTTTTTAGGACTAATTTTTGGAATTATTATAGGGGTTCCATTAGGTTTATTTATGGGATTGAATAGGTTCGCTAAAGGTTTTTTTGATCCATTAATAGAATTATATAGACCTGTCCCCCCATTGGCATGGGCGCCTCTTATCATATCAGTTTTAGGGATTGATAACACAGGAAAAGTATTTTTATTATTTATGGTCTCATTATCTATTATGATCATTTCAGCAAGAGCTGGTGCTTCAGGCACTCAATTGTCAAAAATACACGCAGCACATTCTTTAGGGGCATCCAAGAAACAAATTTTACGATATGTAATTTTTCCTAACTCTTTACCCGAGATTTTAACTGGAATAAGGGTTGCTGTAGGTATGTGTTGGGGAACTTTAGTGGCTGCTGAATTTTTAGCAGGAACAACTGGCATTGGATTTGTGGAAAATGTTGCTAAAAAATACTTTCAGTACGAAGTTATTTGGATCACTATTTTCATAATGGGAATGCTAGGTCTGTTGTTTGATATAACTTTAAGAAAAATAATAGATAAAACTATTCCATGGCGTGGAAAAGGATAATTTGAAAACAAAAAATTTAAAAAAAGAAGTTATCAAAATATTTAAAAAATTTGGTTTAAGTGGAGATCATGCGTCTATATCAGCAAATGCTTTAATTAATGCTGAGTTAGTTGGTGCTTATGGACATGGCTTATCAAGATTAAAAATGTATTGTGATAGAATTTCTAAAAAAGTAATTAATCCAAAGCCACAAATAAAAATCAAAAAAATATCTGGATCTATTTCCCATGTTGATGCAGATGATAGTATAGGTTTTGTAGCTGCTGATATTGCAATCAAAAAGGCAATTGAGAATGCAAAAAAAACAGGTATTGGATTAGTTGCTGTAAAAAATAGTGGTCACTATGGTTTGTCAGGATACTATGCGGAACAAGCAGTAAAAAAGAATCTTGTCACAATGATTTATACCAATGCTCCTCCAGCAGTTGCACCACACGGTTCTTTGAAAAGTTTATTTGGAACAAACCCAATATGTTTCGGTACTCCAACTGGATCGAAAATCCCTTTTATTCTAGATACCTCAATTTCAATGATTAACAGAGGTAAGATTAGAGTTGCAGCAAGAAACAATCAAAAAATTCCCGAAGGTGTAGCACTAGATAAATTAGGTAGGATGACAACAGATGCTAAAAAAGCACTTCAAGGTGTACAGCTTCCTATTGCTGGATTTAGAGGTTCAGGTTTAGCTTGGATGGTTGACATATTGAGCGGTGTATTGACTGGAGGAAATCATGCAGGCAGGGTTAAAGATCCATTTGATGATTTTTCTGGTCCACAAAATATTGGACATTTGTTTATCACATTTAAAACAAATTTATTTGTCAAAAACTATAATAATAGAATTAGAGAAAACATTAGAAAAATAACAAGATTACCTAAAATTAAAGGAGTAAAAGAAATAGTGTATCCTGGACAAAATAAATATAAAAGATTTAAAATGAATTCAAAAAAGGAAATTGAGTTATCAAAAATGATCAAAAATGATTTGGAATTTTTAAAGAATTAAATATGTTGTCGAATAAAGAAATTGTTTGTCCTAATAATTTACTAAATGCTGCACATAAAAAAAAAGGTGTTAAGGCAGGGATCGTAAATGCAGGAAAGCCATTACCGATGCTGTCAGTTCATGATGCAGTAAATGAAAATTTAATTGAACCAATTTTTATTGGAGATGAAAAAGAAATCCAAAAATGTGCACAAGATTTGAAATGGGATATTTCAAAATATGAAATTATTCATGAACCTATAGAAAATAATACTGCTAATATCGCAGCTAAACTTGCTAGTGAGAAAAAAATTAGAATTATAGTAAAAGGTCATATTCATACAGATATTTTAATGAAAGAGGTTTTAAAAAGAGAGTATAATTTACTAGGTAAAACAAGATTAAGTCATATTTGGCACATGACTTTGGGCAAAGAAGATAAACCATTAATGATTACTGATGGTGCATTGAATGTTTTACCTAATGTAAAAACAAAAATGCACATTCTTAAAAATGTAATAAATTTTTCTAATAGAATTGGAATAGAAAGACCAAAAATTGCAATTTTATCTGCTACTGAAGAAGTTTTGGATAGTGTACCCAGTTCTAAAGAAGCATCTGAGCTAACAAAATTAGCTAAAAAAGAAAATTTAAAAGCAGATGTATTTGGGCCTTTGGCTTTTGATAATAGTGTTTCAAAGAAATCTTCTACTATAAAAGGAATTAAAAATGAAGTAGCAGGTATGGCTGATGTTTTATTAGTTCCAAGTGTTGAAACTGGCAACGGCCTTGTTAAAATGCTCATTTACTTTTGTGGAGCTTGTGCAGCTGGGGTAGTTGTTGGTGGAAAAGTTCCAGTCGTGATTACTAGTCGTTCTGATGAGGCGCCAGCGAGATTAGCCTCTATCGCTGCTGCAGTAGTTGCTTTGGATTAATACTTTGATTGCAATAAAATCAAAATTGACTTAAAAAACTAAAAAAAATTAATGTCAATTACATATTTAAAAAAATCTCCAAAAACATCATCGACTGATGATACAAAAACAACAGGAATAGTTCAAAATTTATTAAAAGATTTAGAAAAAACCAAAGAACAAGGTTGCATCGATTTAACAAAAAAATTTGATAAATACGAAGGTGATATAGTTGTTTCAAAAGATAGAATTGAAGAAATAAAAAAAACTTTAGATCAAAAGACAAAAGATGATATTCGTTTTTCACATGAAAGAGTAAAAAAGTTTGCTGAAGCTCAGCTTAAAAATTATGGTCAGGATTTCGAGGTTGAATTATCTGATGGTCTTTATGCAGGTCAAAAACTAGTGCCCTTAAATACAGCTGGATGTTATATTCCTGGTGGAAGATATGCACATATAGCCTCGGCTGTTATGAGTGTTACTACTGCAAAAGTAGCAGGTGTAAAAAATATTATAGCATGTAGCCCTCCTAAAGAAGGTGTTGGTGCCCATCCTGCTATTATTTATACAGCTGATCTTTGTGGAGCAGATGTAATTTTAAATTTAGGTGGAGTACCTGCAGTTGCAGCAATGACTAATGGTTTATTTAAAAATTCTCCTGCAGATATAATTGTTGGTCCTGGAAATCAATTTGTTGCTGAGGCAAAAAGAATTTTATATGGAAAAGTTGGTATTGATTTATTTGCAGGTCCTACAGAAATAGGAATTATTGCAGACTCTAAGGCAGATCCAGAAATAATTGCTGTAGATCTAGTTGGCCAAGCCGAGCATGGATATAATTCACCTTGTTGGTTATATACAACTAGCAAACAGATAGCAGAAAAAGTTATTAAAAGAGTTCCTGAGCTGATTGCTGAACTCCCAGAGATTCCAAGAGCAAGTGCAGATGCTGCTTGGAGAGATTATGGAGAAGTAATACTTTGTGATACTGATGATGAGATAGTAAGGATTAGCGATCAATATGCTCCTGAACATTTAGAAGTTCAAACAGAAAACTTAAAATGGTTTTATGATAGATTAACAAATTATGGATCATTGTTCATGGGTGAGGAGACAACAGTTGCTTATGGAGACAAATGCTCAGGTACAAACCATATTTTACCAACTAAAGGTGCAGGAAAATATACTGGTGGTTTATTTGTAGGAAAATTTATAAAAACTTTAACTTTTCAAAGAATGACCAAAGAATCCACCAAACTTGTAGGCGCTACAGCTGCAAGGATATCAAGATATGAAGGAATGGAAGCTCATGCAAGGACTGGTGATGTAAGACTTCGAAAATATGGTTATTCGAATTAGTGGCAAGAAATATTAAATTTTTTCAATCTCCAATAATTATAAGGCCAAGGTGTTACAAAACCTACAATCAACATTAGTGGCACAACCCACCAAGTTAATACTGCCCCGCCTGTTAAAAGATAATCAGTTAAATTCATTGCGATTTCCATACTGATCATTGATATGAAACTCATCCCTATCGCAGTATTGAATGCTTTTCTAAAATCAAAATTTTGTCTCATTAATATAATTGTTTCCAAAATTATACTTGTGATTAATCCGTTAATAATTGCCAGGATCATTATTCCTAGAACTGGAAATGGAATTTTACTCAATTGAAAAAACAAAATTGTTCCAAAATCACCAATAGAACATCCAAGTAAACACCATGCAGTATTTTTCGCACTTCTTTTCCATGTGTGTTTACAAGACCAACTAAACGTTAAACTTTCTGAACTCATTTAAAAAAATACTTTTAGTAAAGTTACTCTAACTCTACTTTAGCTATCATTCCAATTTGATAATGACCAGGTACATTACATGCAATCTCAATATTCATTGCATTGTCAAATTTCCAGACTAAGTCTCCTTTTTCATTTGGAGCTAAAAGAACACTATTGCTATGTGAGTGTCCCATTGCTTTATCCATTTTCGCCATTTTTTTCATTTTTTCTTTATCAATCGAATCCGCTAATAAAATTTCATTCTCAACCATTTTTTCCATTTCTGGCTGATGTTTTTTATGCATCATCGCATTAGCTATATTAAATTCGTGAACAAGGTTACCTACATTAATCACTTCAAATTTTATTGTCTCACCTTTTTTGATATTAAAAGATTTTGGTTCATAGTAGTTGTCATACATCTTAACTATTATTGTTCTATCTACTTCACTAAGTTTTCCTTTTGAGCCAATTTTCATATTCTTATCTGCTAATGAAGCTGACATAAAAATAAAAAATACTGTTAAAATATAAATATAAATTTTTTTCATAACTAATTGTTTTCTCCTAAATTTTTATTCGGTTTTAGTTGTTTTTCGCTTGAGTTAATTTTTTCTTTCATTTTTCTTTCGTCTATAACATTAGCAAAGCTATGATTTACATCTCTATGTCCTGCTTCATCATCTCTAATAACTTTTACAACGTCTTTTAGTGTTGCATGCAAAGGTAAGTTCCAATACTTAATTGCAACTGATGGAGCAGGTTGATCTTTAATTTTGCCAGTTTCTAGTTCATACAAATATTCTGTGTAACTTCTAACAGCTTCTTCCTCAAAATAACCGACTATTCTATGCGCAGTTCTTTGAGAAATAATATAAATGATTGCGTAAGTTACTAAGAATATAAATTGAGCAATCATAATTATTATTCTTTCAATAAAAGTTGGTTTTGCAATATGAATGAAAGTCATTAAATGCATTCTCTCATTTTCCGCTTCATCTAAAAGAGTTTTAATCCATCCTTTATCATCTTCCATTTTTCTAAGAGACTTTAAATGGATAAGCATACCAGCAACCATACCTGGGACCGCAGCTACTGTTTCCAAAACAACAGCTCTATGTCCATATCTTTTTTTAAAAAAAGTATCTGCAAGAAACCTTAAAAATTTTGTGAAAGATAAAGCTACTTTATCACTTAAATTACTTGGTTTGTAATGATTATCTAAGTTGATCATACGTTCTATATAATAACTTATCAAAAAAAACCAATGGGACTAAATTGCATTTAAAAGTGTCATTTTTTCTTATTTATTACTAAAAACAATTTTCTAGGGAAACTACCTTCATTAAAATTTTCAATATTTAAATTTATAAATCCGTCTAAAAGTTTCTTTACTTTGTTTTCTGAAAAATAATGAACAATAAAACCGTTCATTTCATACATATCTTCTCCTCTATGGACACCTTTTTTAAAATCACCATCTGTTTGATTTCGCACAGTATAGATATTTATTCCGTCTTTTTTTAAAATTCTGCCAATTTCTTTATTTAAATCTTTTAAATTTTGATTAGTAAGAGCCATACAAAAAAGCATGTGAGAGTAACATGCTTGGAAGCTTTGATTATCAAAATTAAGTTTTTGTCTTATGTCGTAATTCTGAACTTTTATAAATTTTTCTAGATTATTTTCTTCAGATCTTTTTTTTATTATATTTGTTGCCGACAAACTGTAATCAATAGCATGGACATAAATTCCATTTTGTGCAAAAAAAATTGTATCTCTTCCAAGGCCCGCACCAAGCTCAAGAATATTTTTAATTTTATTTTTTTTAAAAACCTCGAGAGCTATTTTTGCTGAGTAACTTGGTTCAAGACCGAACATTACAGGCTTACTTGAGAAATTACTTTCCCAATGTTCAGACTGTTGGTTTAAAATTTTTTTATCCAATCTATTTAGACGGATCTGGAACTTTTCTTAAATAAGGTTTAACCGCATTCCAACCTTTGGGAAACAGCTTTTTAGCTTCATCATCCTTAACGGCAGGTACAATAATAACTTCCTCACCTTTTTTCCAATCAGCTGGAGTCGCTACTTTATGTTTAGCTGTGAGCTGCATTGAGTCTATTGATCTTAATAACTCCATAAAATTACGTCCAGTTGCCATTGGATAAGTTAAAAACAATCCAATTCTTTTATCCGGTCTTATAATAAAAACTGTTCTGACTGTTTGATTATCAACTGCTGTTCTACCCATTGATGTAGTCCCAGCATCTCCCTCTAACATATTATATAGTTTTGCGATTTTTAGATCCTCATCTGCAATAATTGGATAATCAGGTTTCATGCCTGTTACATCTTTAATATCATCCAACCATTTAACGTGATCTACAACTGGGTCAACACTTAAGCCAATTACTTTTACATTTCTCTTATCAAATTCAGGTTTCATTTTAGCTAATGACCCCAACTCAGTAGTACAAACTGGCGTGAAATCTTTTGGGTGTGAAAATAAAACTCCCCAACTATCTCCTAGCCATTCATGAAATGATATATCTCCTATAGTTGTTTTTGCTTTAAAGTCAGGTGCTAAACTATTAATTTTTAAAGTCATTTACTTCTCCTTTTTATTAAACAAATTATATGTAAGATTGATTTGCTATGCAATTTTTTATAAAGTGTTTAATAATATGATTTTTGAACAATTATTTGATGATAAATCTTCAACCTACACGTACATATTATCAAGTGGAAAAGGAAGAGAAGCTTTAATTATTGATCCAGTTTTAGAACACACTGAGCGTTATTTAAATCTTTTAACTAAATTAGAATTAAAGTTGGTAAAAGTAATTGATACACATATTCACGCGGATCATATAACCGGATTAAATGAATTAAGTAAAAGAACGAAGTGTACGAAAATCATGGGAGATAATTCAAAGTCTGAAGTCGTTGATTTAAGAGTAAAAGAAAATGAAAATATTAAAATTGATAATATTGATTTAAAAGTAATGTACACACCAGGACATACTGACTGCTCGTATAGTTTCTTAATGAACGATAGAATATTTACCGGGGACATACTATTAATAAATGGAACTGGTAGGACTGACTTTCAAAATGGAGATCCTTACCAATCATATGACTCCATTTTTAATAAGATTTTAAAACTTCCAGAAAAAACTTTGGTTTTCCCTGCTCATGACTATAACGGTAAAAAGTATTCAACGATTAAAAATGAAAAAAAAAATAATCCAAGACTTCAAGTTTCCTCTGCGAATGAATACGCTGAAATAATGAATAATTTAAATCTTGAAAATCCAAAAATGATGGATATAGCCGTACCCGCTAATGTTAAAGGAGTGACATTAAACCAAGCAAATTAAGTTTAAATTTAGTAAAAAACAATTATATAGCGTCACTATGAATGAATTTTTGCAATCAATAATAGATAGAGATCCTGCAGCAAAATCAAAAATAAGCCTGGTGTTAACTTATCCTGGTATTAAAGCTATTTTTTTTCACAAGATTGCAAATTTTTTTGCAATAGCAAAATTTGAATTAATTGCGAGAATTATTTCTCAGCTTTCAAGATTTTTAACCGGTATTGAAATTCATCCTAGAGCTAAAATTGGAAAAAATTTATTTATTGATCATGGAATGGGAGTAGTAATTGGTGAAACGTCAGAAATTGGTGATAATGTTACAATTTATCATAACGTCACTCTTGGTGGAGTCTCCCCAAGCATTAATGCAATCGAACAAAGAGATTTAAAAAGACATCCTACATTACAAGATAATGTTGTAGTTGGTTCTGGGGCGCAGATTTTAGGGCCTATAGTGGTTGGAAAAAATTCTTTAATTGGTTCTAACGCTGTTGTTACTAAAGACGTTCCTGAAAAATCAATAATGGTTGGAAATCCTGCTAAAAGAGTTGGAGATGCTACAAAAGGATTTAAACCTTATGCTGTTACTGATAAAGATGAATAATGACTAAAATTAGAAATAATTTTATTGAGTCAATTGGAAATACTCCACTCATAAAATTAAAAGCAGCCTCAGAGTTAACTGGATGCAATATATTTGGTAAAGCAGAATTTATGAATCCTGGCGGTTCTGTTAAAGATAGAGCTGCCCTTGCTTTACTTAAAGATGCTCAAGAAAAAAAATTAATTACAAAAGGTGGGATAGTCGTTGAGGGAACAGCAGGTAATACAGGAATTGGTTTAGGATTGCTAGGTAACTCGTTAGGTTATAAAACAATTATTGTGATGAATGATAATCAAACGCAAGAAAAAAAAGATACAATCCGAAATTTAGGGGCTGAATTAAGATTAGTGCCCGCCAAACCATATAAAGATGAAAATAATTTTGTTAAAATAGCAGGAAGACTTGCTGAGGAATTGAAACCAACAAATAATAATGGTGTAGTATGGGCTAATCAATTTGATAATACAGCTAATGCTAAAGGTCATTACGAGGGCACAGGTAAAGAAATTTGGGAACAAACTGATGGTAAAGTTGATGGATTCGTTTGCTCATCTGGTACTGGGGGTACTATCTCAGGTGTGAGTAATGCATTAAAAGAAAAAAATAAAAATATTAAAGTTTACTTATCAGATCCGAAAGGGTCAGCTCTTTACAATTATATAAAGAACGGTGAGTTAAAGTCCGAAGGTGGATCTATTACAGAAGGTATTGGATCAAGTCGTATAACAAAAAATTTTGAAAACGCAAAAATTGATGATGCGTATTCAATAGAGGATAACGAGGCACTCCCAATTCTTTACAATTTAATTCAAAACGAGGGCTTAAGTCTTGGAACTAGTTGTGGAATTAATATTGCGGGTGCAATCAGATTAGGGAAAGAACTTGGCCCGGGAAAAACGATAGTTACAATTCTTTGCGATAAATCGGATAAATACAACTCTAAGATGTTTAACAAAACATTTTTAAAAGATAAAAATCTACCTATTCCGAGCTGGTTATAATATCGCATACCAGGCATGTAACAAAACGGCTACATTTGGGATTAATTTGAAACTAATGATAAGGGGTTATGAAAAAATTTATAATAATTTTATCTTTTTTTATTTACAGTTCCGCTAACGCTGGAATGAGTAATGACGATAAATCAAGAGCTTGGGATTGTGTAGGAATTTATATGGCTAACTACTTTCTTCCTTCAGGTGAGAAATTTGAATATGGGATGAAAGAAAAATCTATTTCGACCGTTAAAGTTCTAAAAACATATGCTCTTGAGTTAGGAATTCCTGAAAAAGATTGGGATGCTGGAGTTAACAAGGCAGTTGATAAACATTACGGTTCAAAATACGATAAAGCCAAAACTGATAAATGTCACTCATTTGTTGAAACTTTAGTCCCTAATGGAGCTGAAAGAGTTAAAAAAGTAATTCAAACTTTATATTAATTAAGGATAATAAAATGAAAAACTATATGGTTACACACACTTTTAAATCAAAAGAAATGAAAGCTAAATTTAGTGAAACGGTTGCTTCAATGAAAATGGAAGATATTGTTAAATCGATGACAAGCGATAAGGCAGCATGTCAGATGACTTGGAATACTCCAGGTGATACAATGGAAATGTTTTGCTGGTGGAAAGCAAACAGTGAAGCAGATATTAATAATCAATTAGGTCAAATGAATGATTTCTTTGAGCCTCATAAATTTACTGAGTGTACTGATCAAGTGATGGACTATAATGCTTAAGAGGAAAATTTATGAAAGCAATCTTTATATTAATTTAATAAAGGAGATAAAATGCCAAAAGCATACTTAGTAGCAGTTCCAAAAGTTATAAACCCAGATATGTTTGCAAAAGAATATGCAAGTAAAGTTGCTGATACACTGAAACCTTTTGATGGGAAATTTCTGGTAAGAACTCCAGAGAAATTAGTCAAAGAGGGAGAAGAAACTACTCTTACAGTAGTAATTGAATTTCCAAATAAGGAAAAAGCTTTAGGTTGGTATAATTCTGAAGCTCATCAAAATATTGTTACTCATAGAAGAGCAGCCACAGATCCAAAAAGTACAATTGTTATCTGTGAAGAGTCAGACACTTACTAAATAAGGAGACAAAATGTTAGAAAAATTTAATGGGATATTTTATTTAATAATTTACTTAGTTCATTTTATAGGTGTTGGTGTTTACGCATTTCAAACCATTTTTGGAACTAAAAGCTTTATGGAAAGATTTGGTATAGATCCAAGTGTAGCAATAATGATTAGAATTGCA
>MDTE01093057.1_pt1 | contig 13310 bp, 9 predicted proteins | sample 811231 | NCBI WGS metagenome assembly MDTE01 (sample SAMN05326651, study PRJNA326480) | marine metagenome | isolation source: seawater | place: Indian Ocean: Red Sea | collected 2010
TCTTCTCTAAAATTTTTGCCGAAGAACACCAGGGAAGAAAATCAGGGTAAGCTTCAACATCATTCACTAGATTAAAGATATCTTTCTGTCTAAACGGCATCAAAGCTGAACGATTAATTTGGGGCATCTATTTAAGAATACTCATCCCGAAAACTATGAATATGGCTCCCGGCGCTATAAAGCGCAGAGAAAAAATCAATAAACCCCAAAAAAAACTGGGGATATCCGGAAGTTGATCTAAAAGGATTTCTGGTTTAAGCCTCCATCCAACAAAAACACTAATTAGTATTCCACCAAGAGGTAAAAGTAAATTATTGGAAAGGAAATCCATGGAATCAAAGAACGATCTTTCGGGTAGCAATGTAAAATCACTCATTAGATTAAAAGAAAAAGCACTACCGAGTCCAAGAACCCACGCAAACAGTCCAATTATGTATGAACTATTGGAGCGCCCAAATTTTCCTTTTTCAGCTATCCAAGCAACGGCAGGCTCACTAATCGATATAGCGGAAGTGACTGCCGCGAATGAAACCAAAAGAAAAAAGATTGCACCAAAGATTTGACCTGCGACCATGTTACCGAATGCCAAAGGCAGAGACACGAACATGAGACCAGGCCCGGCAGAAGGTTCCAGTCCATTCGCAAAGACGATAGGAAAAATTATCATCCCTGAAAGCAAGGCCACAAGTGTGTCTAGCCCTCCTATGGTCAAAGCAGATCCGGCAATTCCCGCAGACTTAGGAAGATAAGCACCGTAGGCCATAATTGCGCCCATTCCCAGACTAAGGGTAAAAAAGGCTTGGCCCATCGCAAGAAAAACTGAATTTCCTGAGAAGTCCTCCGGTTTAGGGGAAAACAAAAAGCTTAAACCCTCCAAAAAGTGACCTGATGACGAAATAGCCCAGATCAGCAAAAGAAGTAAAAGTAAAAAGAGCCCTGGCATTAATACCTTAACAGCCCGCTCCAAGCCTTGGTCCACTCCCCGAGAAGTGATAAAGATAGTTATTGCCATGAAAATAGTGTGCCAAAGGACTAAACGATATGGGTCACTAATAAAGTCCTCAAAAATCTTATTTGCATTCGATGCATCAATGCTTACAAACACCCCTTGGACCATCTTAAAAAAATAAGCTAACGCCCATCCGGCAATAACAGAATAAAAGGATAGGATCATTAAGCCCGCGACTACACCCATCCATCCAATTATTTGCCAAGCAGGGTTAGCCCCTGAGTCTCTTGCCAAAATTCTCATTGAGGTAATTGGACTATTTTTGCCAGCTCTTCCCAAAACAATCTCAGCAATCATTATCGGCAGACCTATCACACAGATGCAGAGAAGATAAGCTAAAACAAAAACCCCACCACCGTTTTCACCTGCCACATAAGGGAATCGCCATATATTACCCAAACCTACAGCAGACCCTGCCGCCGCTAAAATGAAAATCAAGCGAGAGGACCACATTCCTGAAGAGGTATTCATTCGTCTATTCTCGCCGCGGAGAAATCTCCCAAAAAAATCTCACTGACCCTAGTTTGAACACGCATTAAAATTATTTGCCTTTGCAACTTTCGTATAGCCTATACTTACTAAACAATTAATAATGATAAGTCTACTCGTGGCGGCAAAAAAACCCAAAAATCAGTCAAACACTATCGTCCTCAACAAGCGAGCAAGATTCGATTACCACCTTCACGAAAAAATTGAAGCCGGACTAGTCTTAGAAGGGTGGGAGGTAAAAGCTTTGAGAGAGAAGAACGCCCAGTTAGTTGATTCATATGTGTTCATACAAAAAGGGGAAGCTTACCTTTCGGGTTGCAATTTGACTCCAACAGCGTCAGTTTCAACACATATAAAGCCCGAACCGCAGCGGACTAGAAAACTCCTCATGCACCGAAAAGAGATAGATCGATTGGTGGGCGGGATTCAAAAAAAAGGACAAACATGCGTGGCGACTGCCCTTTACTGGAAGAACAACCGAGTAAAGTGCGAGATTGCTCTAGCGTCTGGGAAAAAATCGCATGACAAAAGGCAAGCTATCAAGGAGAGAGATTGGAACAGGGACAAGTCTCGCATGCTAAAAGAGACGCGATGAAAATGAATAACCCGCTGATTAGAAATTCCTTTAGAGATTAAACCCCGTTATAATTATCGATTGGAAAGGGGGCGACTTGGCTTCGACGCCGGTTGCAAAACCTGAGGTGCATGTCGAGAGGGTAGTGACTCTCGTTAAAAAATCGCTGTAACTTTTATAGTTGCCAACGACGAAAACTACGCACTAGCAGCTTAAACCTAGTTTAAGTTTGCTTGACCCGGGGCGGATGTGCCCATGTATTCAAACCGGGTGCTCGACTCATGGGACCGCTGTCAAACCCCGCTTGTGGTTGAAGCAGTTGAACATAAAGCAAGCTCGCTTTTTGATCCCTGCTTGTCGGGCCAGCAAAAAGTTAAATAATAGACAAAATAAGCATGTAGAGCTGATGGCAGAGGACTGACGGACGCGGGTTCAATTCCCGCCGCCTCCACCAAAAAGTAGAAAAAAGGATGAGCTGATACGGTTTTAGGGATGTTGAATATAGACTTTTGGAGCGCCGACAATTATGCCTGCTGGAGTGGGTCATAGTCTTTACGTTAGGAGCACAAAGAATATGAAGACCAATCAAATTCAAAGGCGATTCAATAAACTAGTCCTGAGCCTTGTTTTAGCGAGCAGCTTAGCGACTGCCTCCATCTCCGCCTCCGCGCTTAATATTTTGCTGAGTAACGACGATGGGTTGACCAGCAACATCAAAGCCCTCTACATGACGCTGAAGACCGCAGGGCACGATGTAATTGTTTCGGCACCCTGTCAAGGACAAAGCGGCATGGGCGGCGCAGTAAAATTCCTTAAACCAATCAAACCACTGACGGCAGCCTGCCTAAACAACGCAGGGTTCCCAGGGGACCCTGGCGTCGGGCCGGTAACAAAAAAAACAAAAGCTTTTGACTATCAAGACTTCTTCTATGTAAATGGCACTCCCATAATGGCGACTGCCTATGGACTAGACATTCTTGCCCCTGCCCGCTGGGGAGCGGCTCCAGACCTTGTAGTTTCCGGTCCTAACCAGGGCCAAAATGTAGGCAGCATTGTGATCAGTTCTGGTACCGTTGCTAATGTGCAGTATGCCGCTAGTAGAGGTGTCCCCGCAATAGCTTTCAGCGCGGGCTTGAGCACTGAAGGAGAGGCAGATAAGTCAGGAAACCACATCGACAACCCTCTATCGCTCATCGTCGCTGATCACGCGTTAATGCTGCTAAATGAGCTCCTGAAAAAAGCGGACAAAGGCCCGATTCTACCCGCCGGCTTAGCACTTAATGTGAACTTCCCAGAGATGGTAACTCCATCAAGCGAATGGTCGTTCTCACGCATTGGTAGTTATAACTTTTATGAATCAGTGTTTACTGAAAACCTATCCTCGGATCCTGTGGCCAGAAATTCTGGTTTGAAGACCAAAGGTTTTCCGGGGATCTCTTTGAACTTCAACAGTGCAAAGCCCAACCCTGAGCAGCTGGAAGACGAGGCGATTGTTTACAAAACTAAGATTGCAGTCAGCGCTATGCAGGTTGCTTACGACCACGGTCCCGCAGAGCAGAGCTGGCTGCGTTTACACTTAGGTAATCTATTCGCTGAATAGGCAAAAGTTTGATGAATTAATAGTTCCGCTCTTGGGGGGAGAGAAAAAAATTGACTAAAAGGAGTTTTCCTTTTGAACCATTGTAAGTAAGGCTAATCGAAAAACCTCGATACAGAACAAAAAAATGAAAAAATTCACCAGAAGAACGTTTAATGGACTCAGCCTCGCAGTTTTGGGTTCGCTGTTACTAAAATCCGAACCCACCAAAGGTGAGAAAAAGTCAATTCTAAGGCCTGTTCCGGTCATTCTTGATACTGATATTGGCGACGATATTGATGACACTTGGGCACTAATGATGTTGCTGCGCTCGCATAGGGTGACGCCAAAGCTAATTACGACTAGCTTTGGAAACACGAAATATCGCACTCGCTTACTTGCTAAGCTTTTACAAAAAATCAATTGCGTAAGCGTTCCGATTGGCCTTGGGCTAAGCCCCTTGAACGAACCCGGTAACCAAAGCGAATGGCTGGGCAATTACCAGCTCCAGAATTTTAATGGTACGATTTATCAAGATGGGGTGGATGCTCTAATCGAAACTATAAAGAAATCGCCGGAGCAAGTTACATTGCTCTGTATTGGACCGGCCACTAATATCGCTGAGGCTCTCCGAAGAGACCCAACAATCACCGCGAACGCCCGCTTTGTTGGGATGCATGGTTCCATCAAGCGGGGGTATGGCGGTGAGGAGGGGCCTGCTGCAGAGTGGAATGTGAAGATGGACCCAACTGCTCTCCAGAGGGTTTTTGATGCTCCATGGGAATGCACCATTGCCCCACTGGACACTTGCGGCCTTATAAAATTAAAGGGCACCCAGTATAAAAAGATCTTCAAAAACAATGACCCTTGGATCAAAATACTCATGGAAAATTATCAAGCATGGTTGCCAAAGGCTAGTTGGCTCAGCCCAAAACCAGATTTTAATTCTGCCAGCTCTACATTGTTCGACACCTTAGCAGTTCACTTAACATATTCAGAGCGGTTCCTAATCATGGAAGATCTGCCACTAAAAGTTACAGATGAGGGTTATACCGTTTTAGATGAAATAAATGGGAGATTTGTGCGTTGCGCAGTCGGCTGGAAGGATCAAAGCGCCTTCGAGGATGAGCTGGTTGACATATTGACTAACCGCAGTGGGACATAATTTGAATCGGTGAGGAGGGACGGCCCAAAAAATTTTTGGACCGTCTCAGGGGACCTCTTAATACCAGAAGAAAAAAATCCTATTTTGAATTAGAACCCTAACTTAATTTCTGCTCCCCATATCCTAGGCTCATTTACGTAACCAGTATTATTAGCGAAGTCAATCCCACCGATCAGGTTATCCTCGTCAGTGATATTGCGACCAAAAAATCCTATCTCCAGGTCTGAACTGAGATTCCGATATCCAATTCGCAACCCACCTTCAAATTGGGTGTCAAAAGTATATTCTATACTCTGATATAGAAAATCTGAGGTTTCCCCCTTCCATCTCCAGTCTGTGAAAACATAAAGCTCATTTCCGTCGCTGAGGGGGTAGGAATATGCTATTTCTAAATTGCCAGTCCATTCTGGCGCGTGCTGGAAGGGATTGCCGTCGATTAGCGCATTGCCCTCCGGCGTTAACGGATCAAGAGGCGTGGTTAATGGTCCAGGCGGGAGTGAGAGGCTAGGGTCACCGATTTCAGTGTCGGCGTATCCAAAGCCCGCAGAGATTATCAAATTTTCCGTAACAGCGTATTCGATTTCAGCTTCGAAACCATGCGCCTTACCCTCCTCTGCGTTAAGAAGGGTAGTCGAATTTGACTCTCCTCCGATTGCGACTAACTGCATGTCATCAACTTTGTAACTAAAAACAGCTAAACTGTAACGAAATCGCTCAGCCTCACCCTTAATACCAATCTCGTAAGAAATAATTTCCTCAGAGCCAGCTGTTGTGACTTCTGTATCGTCTTGTATCCGATCCTGGATTGATGGCGCACGGAAGCCCGAGGCTGCTCTCACGTAGGTTTGCGTGGATTCCGACCAGTCATATGATAGCGACACATCAAAGCTTAAAAACTCATCCTCAAGGGAAATTGGCACCGTTGCTATCGCACCTGTTAGGTCGATAGGATCAGCATCTTTCTCGTCGTCTGAGTAACGCAACCCTCCAGTCAACGTCAATTGATCTGAGAAATCGTATGAAGCCTGTCCAAAGACGGCCCAAGAAGTATTTTCAATGGTGTTTATGGAGTTGGATGTAAAGGCGGTAGCCCCAGCATTTTGGCTATTAGATATACTTACAAGCTTATCATCAAAGTAAATGCCCCCAAACTGATAGTTTAGTGGCCCGTCTAAATTACTTGCGATGCGAATTTCCTGTGTGAACTGAGTAACGTCCCTATCTCCACCAGTGTCAATGTTCACAACAAAAGGAGAGTTGAAAGGACTAAACGGAGAACTGGCTGGCCCAGCTGGCCTTCCCGGGCATGTAAATAAACACCCAAATCCACCATCTATATCCCCCCGAGCGAAATAATCTATTGTGCGAAGATATGCCGTGATAGACGTGAAGGTGTGGTCCGAGAGTTCCCAGTCCACCTTTAAGGTAGTACCAAGTTGTCGTGCAGAATTCCGCCCACCATCTCCCCCAGGAGCATCAGCAGTGGGCCGCCCTTTCCCACTATCGTGAAAGACGACGTCTCTTTGATAATTTTCATTCAATTCGTTAGTTCCAGTGTCAATCACGTTCGCTCGGAAAAGGCTGCCGCCTCTCTCTGAATTCTCCTGCTTATGGCTAAGTAGTACTTTTACATCATCTTTAGGTGTCCAGAGAAACTGAATCCTGGCGGCTAAAATATCGTGACTATTTAGTTTAGTGCCTAAGATTGGGTTGTTTACCCAGTCCCCCCTGTTTTGGTTCAAGACTGAGAGGCGCCCCATTAGTTTATCCTCTATAAGCGTTCCACTGACGGCGCCCTCAAAGTTCAGTGTGTCATAGGTTCCGCTTTGTACATTGATGTATCCTTCAAACTCTTCAGTGGGTAATGCCGACTTGACATGCACAAAACCGGCTGTTGTATTTCTGCCAAAAAGCGTCCCTTGTGGTCCTCTGGCTACCTCAATACTCTCCATATCGAAAATAGGAAAAGCCCGCAAAGTCGATAATTCCACAGGAACATCATCAAAGATTACCGTTACGGGTTGCGAGGCGGCGGCAGTAAAGTCTGCATTTCCCAATCCTCTGAGATAAAAGCGCGGGGCTCCACGACCGTTTGAGGATTCTATATGCAAACCAGGCACCGCGCTTCTGAGTTCCATAATGTCTCCGCCACCAGCAAATCGGGCGTTCATGCGGTCTCCGTTTAACTGCGTAATCGAAATTGGCACATCAGTAATATTCTCATCTCTCTTCTGGGCCGTTACCACAACCTCTTCCAAGTAGGTTTTATCTGCATAACTTCCTGTTACGAACATCAATCCTAAGCCTGAAGCAATTATTACTTTCCAGCTCCATTGAATTAGTTTTCCTCTCAACATCAACAAAGACTCCCAAAGGGTCAAAATCTATACCAATCATTTGAGGTTGGTGACCCTACTCAAAACTTGAAATTCAATAGCTCCCAACTTGTTTAAACCCTGGATCAATTTGTCTTCTCGGATTTTGATGGGGTCCCTTTGCTTTAATAGAGGCTGCCGTCACAAAATTTTATTGAATATTGACCAGGTGTAATGTTTAAGTTTTTCGCTATTCCCCAAGTAAGTTCTGCAATATTTAGGCCAAAACATAAAAGCTCGAAAAAGGGCTTTTTGGTTTCGATTCGACGTTTTTTTTAAAATCGTTGAAACAAGAACAGGCCGCAACGCGCCCATTTGGTGCTTATTGTCCCAAATCTGGGGCATATCTGATTGGACTTTAATCTTTTTTGAGGGGGTTCTTTGAATAGCAACGAAATCTCGATCTCTGCCTTTTCTCAGAGAGCAAAAAACGTTGAGAACGAGACAAAAAAGTTCATTGTTCACAGACGGTTTACTCTCTATCAGATGCGCTTTTGGACCTTGGAATCCCTCTCTTATAAAGTTCCCAATTCCCCGTGATTTCCGCAACGACTTTACTACCGACCAGGTATCCTGACTCTAGCGCAATTTCAAGTCCAGCATAATTTCTGTCGCTGGCTTCTCTAACTAAATTCTCAGCCGCAGTTCGACTTGGGGGTTGCATAGTGAAATTGCTGCCAGTTCTCAACACCATAAGTCTATCTTTCCTCGCTCGCTTGATTCGATCCAGCCAAAGCAACGAGAGATAAGTGCCGGTATCCTCCATCGCCGCCGTCACCATATTTCCTTTACCCTCTGTCCAGTAACTCATCAACCTATTTGCCCAATCATTCAAAAGAGCTCCATGCCAAAAAGTTAGCGCCGAGATACTATCTCCTTTCATCACTCTTGGGGTTCCGCGAGCTGCCGGATGAAACTCATAGAGTAATCGTTCACGCTCAGCAGACTCATTATTCGGCAAATCTGTATCTTTGGTTAGCTGATAGGCCCACTCAGTCAACTTGCTATTCAATCGAAAAATCTCACCCGTGGGCTCGGGCTTATTTTTATCGAATGGCCTACTAGTAAATCGCGGAAAAAATCCAAAGGGCCAGTCGTCAGGAATTTCTCTTGCATCGATTTGGTGACCCAGATCACCATCAAGAAGATATTCAGCCCAAACAGCAGAACCCACAGTTGCGTCTTCAGGATCGATACCCGCAATACCAACAACTAACCAGTAAGCTTCTGAAAGATCGAATCGTTGGTCCATCCCTACAGCCATTGTCGCTGCCGCAGATTTCGCTGTGCCTATTCCAGTCGCCATCAAAAGAACATCATCCTTTGGGTCGTAATACAAATCCCGATAGCCCTGGAAAGGGAGGGTCTCAGGAAATTTGCGATTATCCAACCAGATCTGCAACTCTCCAGCCTTATCATCAGAATCAGTACCAATTTCGAACATTGTTACTATAACGACTTTGACGCTACGGGGCTCCGCCGCGACAACGTCAGCTTTCCCCTCCGCGAAGATCGACTGGGCCAGTAGAAGCGTGCTCCCTAATATTTTCAGTAGAGCTGTACAATCCAAAAAAGATTTTTTTATCAAATTACGCACTCCTATGATCCTATGTTCTCGAGTTTAAATACGCTCAGCGAGTCATGGCTCGCAGGGCTACTTACTATTTAAACCCCCAGTTATTTAGTTGAAGATTTACCCGTTGGAACCGCAAAATCAAGTATTCTCCTTTTAGTTTCGACACGGACTATTAGCTTCAAGGCTCAGATCAATCGTTTTTTTACCGCTAACGCCAAGGTTCAGACCCATTGTGTTTTGGTAGGTCCCAGATTTTTCTTCCCGAGTGGTCTGATGTCTCGTAACGAGAGAAAAATCTTTCAAGCGCTGAACGCATCTCGAGACCTATTTTCCCTTCGGGCGCCGTTATCGGTAACCGCTCGCTTTTCTTCGCCCCCAACTGAAACCAAATCTCTCTGTAACTATCTTCGGGTCTCTGCTTGTAATAGCGCACTAATTTAAGGTTGCCATCATGAATCATCCGCGCGTTTCCATACTCTGCGTATTGATAGCGACGAAAATCTTTTATCTCTTTTCCACTTAGAAGTGGGACAAGGCTTTTCCCAGGGCCTGCGTAATGTGTTTGAAATTCAATTTTTGATAACTCTAAAATAGTAGGAAACAAATCATAAAGATTTACGAATTCCTGTCTTATTTGGGCCCGCTTGACTAGATGCTCTGGGCCATATATCACAAGCGGTATATTTATAGATTCTTGATAAAGATTTTGAGGCCGGGTCGCATTTCCTTTTCCGTAGAGCCCATACTGCCCGGTCATGTGTCCGTGATCAGACGTAAAAATGATGTAGGTATTCTTCAACAAATCGCGAGATTCTAATGCATCTACGAGCTGGCCTACCTGCTCGTCAACTAGCGTAACTGCCGCTAAATACTGAGCAATATTTTCCGCATGAACTTTTTCGAGGTCCTCGGCGTTCGCTACCGAGTCCTGAACACGATCTGCTCTACTCGCCAAAGATCCTTTTGGTTCCAGCTGCACTATCTCCGAGCCAACCGAACGATAGCTCTCAACTAATCGCTCTGGCAAAGCAGCGAAAGGGAAATGCGGTTGAGTAAACATGACGAACGTCGCAAAGGGCTTTGCACCCGCTCTGGTAATAAATCTAATTGCGTTCTCGGCTAAGAATCGAGCCTGAATACCAGTGTATTTTTCAGGAATTCCGTTTCTTGAAAAATGTACTCTTCCAGAATGCAAATATTGATTAATCCATCCAGCTTCGCGCTCATCATATGTAAGAAACTCATCGAATCCTTCTCTCCCAATCCAATCTCTTGTATCTGCATGCCATTTACCAAAAAGCCCGACGGCGTAACCATTTTCTGAAAGCTCATCTGAGATTAATCTCTCGCCCTCTAACCAATTATCCTGGCTACTATCCGAAGTACTTAAAAAATCATGAACGCCATGTTGGGAGGGTGTTTTCCCTGTAAAAAAACTTGCTCTGGCTGGCGAACATACGGGAACTGGGGAAATTGCCTCGTCGAAGCGGACTCCATTTTGGGCTAAATAATCAATGTTCGGCGTTTGTATTCTGGGGTCATATTGTCCGAGGGCCCACTTACCCTGGTCGTCCGTCATTATGACCAGGAAATTGGGCGGGGAATCAGCAAACGGCTTGACGAAGGGACCAAAGAAAAGCCAAATTCCAAGCGTAAGTCCGATAATTTTGCTCTTATCCATTTGTTTTCCTTTTTCTATGGTCATGCTTTAGAGAATAAAAAAGTCAACGATCTTTTATTTTAACCCTCTATTCGAGTCAGCCTTTTCTCAAGATACCAACTGCTTAATATCAAGCAAATAACACTGAGAAGGACCAAGCACTGAATAAAAAGGCATAAGCCAAGCACGTATTTTATTTCACCGGAAAATTCAACAACCTGACTGCTAAACCAAGGAGCAAGAGCCGATCCAATGCCGCCTGCGATAAGAAGATAGGCAACATTTTTGTGAGTAGGATTCAACACAAAACTTAACCCGAAGGAAGTGTAACCATTGAAAGTTGCGCCAATCGACGCGCCGAGGAAATATCCTAAGATTAACACTAATTGGAAGTCAGCTAAGGAAAGTATCGATCCCAAACTCGTGGCACCAACGATTAACATGGTGATTAAAAAATACTCTACTCGAATGCGAGAAACGATGTAAGTCCCCAACAAAGATCCAAAAAACGCACCAACAAAAATATTTGTTAGGATACTGCCGGCTTGAGCAATACCAACATCGAAAGCTTGCTCCACGTATAATGGCGCCCAAATAAAAATAGAGATCTTGGACAACATAAAAAACGCGACGCTGCCACCCACCGCTAATATTCTTGGATTCCACTCAGTTGGCCCCTTTAGCTCATTATGATCGCGGTTCGCAACTTCTAGGTCAGTTACTGAGGCGACTAGAGCAATTATCAAAGTAACGATTGCTACCAGAGCGTAAGTAGCGCCCCAATGAAAGCCAGATGCAATAAACCAGGTCGTCAACGAGGTGAAGAAAATCCCACCTCCGTTAAACGCCGCATCCTGTCCAATCAACATAGTTTGCCTTGGCTTCCCTTGCCAAAGCAGGCTGACCAACGTGCTTGCCCCGCACACTTGAATACTGGCAAGGATGCCGATTACGAATAGGAATAACTTCATGGCCGCGTCATTTTCGGAAAGGAGTAAACCTGCAACAGCCAGCATTTGGAGTCCATAGCCTAAAATCACACTCGTTCGGAGTCTAATGAAATCAAAAATGAAATAGGAAATTAAGTACCCGATAAAAACTCCTACGGTAAAATAACCGAAGCGAGCAACTGCTTCTGTTAAAGTAATAGCCAGCGCCTTAGACATGGGTTCACTTATCAAACCAATCGGATTGAGGAAGCCAGACATGACAAATGAGGCTATTATGCAGATAAAGATGGTTTTTACTCGGTTCATTGCTTGACCGACAGTCCCTTGGTTTCAATAATTGGCCACCAGTTGACCTTGAGGCGCCAAGAACATTATGAGTGAAAAGCCAGATCTTTTTTGCTATCCAGAGCGGGAATTGACGAGGGATAACATGACTCAAATGTCGCAAAGCAGTATAACACTAGTTCTTAACATTCAAAGGTTTTTATAAGCTTGCGCTTGCCTATTCTGCCCGAAGAATCAACCATTCCTATCTGTGATTTCTCTGATTGGAACGATAGTAACGAACCAAGTTCAAGAGAGAATTTCCTAAAAACCTGGGATTATGCATTTCGGACGTTTGGTTTCGTGATGCTTGTTAATCATGGTTTGGAAAAAAAATACCGTGCCTTGAACAGCCAGTTAGAGCTCTTTTTCCAACTTCCTTTAAAAGAAAAAATGATCTTTAAGATTTCCGAGAAATACGGGGACGGAGGATTTACGCCTAGAGGCCGCGAGAATGTTTCCAAAACTTTTTTCGACACGATGAAGTTTAGTCGACCGCCTGACGCTGTTGAAAGCCTAATTCTCTCCGATCGCAGTGCCCGAGGCCTGCCCTCAATTAAAAATGGTTACAATAACGACGAATTGCTTAAAACCTTTCGTTCGCTGCAAAGCGGGCTTAGCGAGCTCACGCTCTCAGTCATGGAGCTAATGGCAATTTGCTTGGGATTGCAGAGGGGTTTTTTCTTCAAATTTTATGCGGACAAAAAGGCCTCAACGCGAGACCTAAGAGCGGCGCATTATTTCATGGAACCGCTTGAAAAAGGTAGACCCCTTCCCTATGGCGAACACACTGACTATACAGGCTTTACATTTTTATGGCGAAGCACTGAAAACGGCTTGCAGTGTCTTGACCAGAGAAAAACCCAAATCATCCTTGATAAGGACTTTGAAAAGCTGATGAACACCAGTTCAAAAAGTCCATGGATAGACGTTCCTATTTTAGATGGCTATGAAGATGCCATTGTGATAAATGCTGGAGACTTGATCGAGAGGTGGACCAACGGTTATTGGATTAGCAACGTTCATCGTGTAATTGGCCAAAACCCATCTCCCGCCCAAAGAAATTCACCCGACCTCGGCCCTATTTCGATCGCACATTTCACAGGGCCAGCGGGAAGCACGAAGGTCAAAGTATTAACTGAGTCGGCGAAAGTGCGTTCAACTGGAAAAATTAAACCGGGTTGGGAAACTCCCATAACTGCAAGCGAACACCTCTTGATGAAATTAAAGGCCTCTAATAAATAAAACATTAAAGATTTGATAGTTATTTCCGTTCTCTGTCACCCTACTTAAAAACAGTGGTCTTAGGACTTTTTTGACGCCCTAGCACTTAATATTCAAGCTGGCCTCATCCCGCTTTCGACCCTAACAGAAACTTTTCTCGGATAAGATAAAAATTTTTTAAGCCTACTCTTCTTTATTCCGCAACCCGGCCAGGTCTCGACTTTCACCCAGTCACGCGCACAAAAACACTATTGGAACTTAGCTGGAGGGAAAAGAGAAGCTCGAAGTATCGTTGGTCTCACGAGATGGCCAACGCTGGGAAATCGTTTTCCTTCTTGTGTAAAAACGCACTCCGTCTGGCCCGTATGCACTGAGGTCTCCAAACAAA
>MDTE01045818.1_pt1 | contig 13309 bp, 15 predicted proteins | sample 811231 | NCBI WGS metagenome assembly MDTE01 (sample SAMN05326651, study PRJNA326480) | marine metagenome | isolation source: seawater | place: Indian Ocean: Red Sea | collected 2010
AAATACAATATCCATATTTTCTCATTGATTTGCTGATAAACGTATTGTATCTGATTAGGTTTCTGATATCATTACTGAGTTACAAAATCATGTCAAAAATCTGCGATATAACAAAAAAAAGGGTCATGGTAGGAAATAATGTCTCCCATGCTAAGAATCGTACTAGACGTACGTTTGAACCCAACCTTCACTCACATAGACTATGGTCTGAAAAAAAGAATAAATTCATCAAACTTACTCTTTCAAATAAAGGGCTAAGGATAGTGAATAAGCTCGGCCTAGATGCTGCACTTACAAAATACGGGATAGAGTAATGAGAGACAAGATTAAGTTAGTATCGTCTGCAGGCACAGGGCACTACTACACAACAACTAAGAACAAGAAAACGATGCCAGATAAAATGGAAATTAAGAAGTTTGATCCAGTTGTGAGAAAATACGTAATGTATACAGAAAAGAAGATTAAATAACTTTATAGCTTTTCAGTCTTATAAGAAAATCATCTAATGCTTCGATACCATGGCTTCTTGCCTCATCAGACCATTTATTCAATGTTTCTATAAAATTTTCATGCTTTACTTCTCTTGAATGCAGGAGTTCATGAAGTTTATTTTTAAGGCTGTAAACATTACTAAGCTTGTTGTTTCTAGCTAGCAGATTATTAACTTTTGTCTCTTGTTTTTGACTCAATCTCTTTGGATGATCAGCTAGAAGCTTGAATGATAGGTGGAACTTTTCTTTTTTATAAATTGGTTTTAGAACTTTTTGTGTAAAATCAGTGATGACAGCTAACTTCGATTGTAGAATTGATTGAGTAATGAGCTTAGAGTCTGTATTTTGTTTTTCTTGAATAATGGGTTTTGGTGCCAGTCTTTTGACGCGACATAAACCAATAAGACCAAATATTTTTATGTACATCCAGCCAATGTCAAATTCCCATGCTCTTAATGAGAACTTAGCTGCAGTTGGGTATGCATGATGGTTGTTGTGTAATTCCTCTCCACCAATAATTATTCCAATTGGTGACATATTTGTAGAATCATCATTAGTATTATAATTTCTGTAACCCCAGTAGTGACCAGCTCCGTTAATTCCTCCAGCTGCAAATATCGGTGTCCACATCATCTGAATGGACCAAATAATGATACCAACTGTTCCAAAAAGCAGGATGTTAACAATGAATAAGATTAGTATCCCTAGATTATTTCGTCCAGTGTACAGTTTATCTTCTATCCAGTCATTTGGGCAATTTTGTGAATATTTTTCGATAGTTTCTTTGTTATTTTTTTCCATGTGGTACAAATCAGCGCCTTGGAATAAAACTTTGTTAATTCCAAATACAGCAGGACTGTGTGGATCAGCTTCCGTTTCCACTTTAGCGTGATGTTTTCTATGAATTGCTACCCAATCAGTCGTACGCATGGATGTTGTCAGCCATAACCAGAATCTGAAAAAATGTGACAGAATCGGATGTATCTCTATAGCCGAATGACAGACGCCTCTATGAAGATATAGTGTTATTGCTACAATAGTTATATGTGTGACTGCTAATGTATAAAAGACGTATCCTATTGTGCTAAGTGGTATAATTCCGTTAATGAGTATTTCAATCATATTAATATCCAATAGCTTCTTATATTAACAAGAAATTGAATTATATCCAATAATTATGCCAGAATTACCAGAAGTTGAGACAGTTAAGAGTTATGTTGAGAAGAGAATTCTCAATAAAAAGATTAGTAATATTAAGGTTTTGAATACAAAGCTACGATGGCCTATTAACGCAAAGGACCTCAAAAACGTTATAGGCAATTTGATTGTAAATATATCTAGAAAAGGAAAATATATATTAATTAAACTTGATACCGCTGATCGAGTGATAGTGATACACCTTGGAATGACAGGTGTAATTTCTTTCAAACACATTGATGAATATATAGAAAATAAACATGACCATCTTTTAATATTTTTTGATGAATCTGTATTTATTTATAATGATGTAAGAAAATTTGGCTCAATTCATATCACACAAAAAATCAATACTATGTTTCTGTTAAAAGATCTTGGACCAGAGCCGCTATCAGACAAATTCGATGATCAATACTTATTTGAAATCTCCAGGAATAGATCTTGTTCCATCAAAGAGTTGATTATGAATCAAAAGATTGTTGTAGGAATTGGTAATATTTATGCGTCAGAGGCATTATTTTTATCAAAAATACATCCTGCCAAGATTTCGAGAGAAATAACTAGGGTGCAGTATAAAAAATTGATAAAGAATATAAAAACTACTCTCAAGAAAGCTATTAAGTTAGGTGGTTCTACTATTAAAGATTTTAAAAATGCAGAGGGAAAGCCTGGATACTTTACACATGAGCTATTAATATATCAAAAAATGCATTGCCCGATTCACAAAAGGAATTTAGTGAAAAATATTCGTATATCAGGACGCTCATCATTTTATTGTGATAAATGTCAAAAGATGTGACTACGTACCTATATCAGACCTAAAGAATGCGAGAGACGAATCCTCCTCTCTGAGTTCTGAATCATTATATGTCTTTATCTTGCGTATGTTTTCATATGCCAGATCGATGGCTTCTTGTTTAGTGTCACAACATGCGTTCACACTTAAAATCCTTCCGCCAGTGACCATAATTGATCCATTATTAATTTTTGTACCTGCATGAAATAATTTCAAATTAGGTGTTTCCTCTACTTTTGATAAATCTAAGTAAAAGCCGGTTCGTGGATTTGTTGGGTAACCACTTGCTGCCAACACAATAGTGCAGCAATATCCAGAATACTTTTTGTCATCAAGAAATGTTAGGTTAAAGTTATCTGGGTACTGTGAATTGTCGAAACCAATCAAATCCAGGAAATCTACACTATTCTTATACAAGTAGACCATAAGATTTTGAGTCTCTGGATCACCCAGTCTACAATTATACTCAAGAAGATAAGGTTTATTATCCTCTACCGAGATCATTAATCCTAGGTAGAGAAATCCATTATATTGGCTATTATCATTCGCTTGACTACTTATTGAAACAAGTGTTTTTATTATTATTTTTTCAATTTCAATATTTAGCGCGTATATGTCATTTTTCTTATAAGAACAGAATGGGTGAGTAATTGCACCCATCCCCCCAGTATTAGGTCCAGAATTATACTCATCTCTGGATTTATAATCTTTTATCCAAGTCAATCCTATTGTCTTTTTTGATGCATTGGGATTACAAATATAAATTGATGATAGTTCGATGCCTTTTAAGAAATCCTCTACTATTATTTTATCTCCTGGCTTTAATAGATTCTTCGCAGAGTCTTTTGCATCGGAAATTGATTCACATATATCAACCCCTTTTCCTGCAGCCAAGCCGTCATATTTCACCACAATGGGAGGTTTCTTGGATTCAATATACCTCTCTGCATCCTGTATATTCTCGAATTCACTATAATTAGCTGTTGGGAGTTGATTATCAAACATAAATTTTTTTGAGAATGCTTTTGATCCTTCTAATTGAGCAAAATATTTTTTTGGTCCAAATATATTTAGCCTATTCCTCTCAAAAAGATCGCTCAATCCATTTACCAGTGGAACTTCAGGACCAACAATTGTAAGGTCAATTTTGTTATCTATAGCAAAACGTAATACCGCTTCTTGATTATTTATGTCACAGTCAATGTTGTAGACATTTTTTTCTGATAGCGTACCTGCATTTCCAGGCATCACGTAAATTTTCTCTATTTCATGTCTCGAACGTGATATCAACCACGCAATAGCATGCTCCCTTCCACCTGAGCCTATAATAAGAATCTTCAAAGCCATCAGTGTTTAAATACTCTAACGTGCGAGAAACACATTGCTAGTTTATATTTGTCAGCCGCTTGAATAATTTCATTATCACTCAGTGAGCCCCCTGGTTGAATAATTGCAACCACACCTATTTTTTTCGCTAAATCTACGTTATCTCTAAAAGGAAAAAAAGCTTCTGATGCCATGATAGACCCTTTCAGTGAGATCTTCTCTTTTTTCGATTTCGCGAAAGCTATATTAGTTGAGTCTATCCTGCTCATTTGTCCGGCCCCGATAGCAAGTGTCTTTTTATTTTTAACAAATACAATAGAATTAGATTTAACATAACGAGATACTTTGAAAGCGAACAGCATATCTTCAAACTGTTTGGTAGTAGGTTTTTTCTGTGTAACTACAGTTAGATGTTTTTTGGAAATTAACTTCTCATCTTTCTCCTGCACTAATAATTTATCTCTCAATAACTTTGTTTCAAATATAGGCTCACTTTTTTTTCGAAGCTTAATTTTAAGCATTCTTATATTTGGTTTTTTTTTGACAACATCAAGAGATTTTGCATCGAATGATGGCGCGGCTATTACTTCTAAGAATTGTCTACTTATGATTTTTTCCACCAATCGATGATCAACTTTCTTATTGAATACAATTATCCCTCCAAAAGCTGATGTCGGGTCAGTTTTATATGCGTCCTCGTATGCCTTGTTCAAGTTTATTGCGCTCGCCACACCACATGGATTTGCGTGCTTCACAATCACACACGAGGGTTCACTAAATTGTTCAACACAAGAAAACGCACTTTCTGTATCAACAAGATTATTAAATGATAACTCTTTACCCGAGAGCTGCTTATAGTCAAACTTTGTAAGATTAGGTCTTTTCACTTGATATAATTTTGCTTTTTGATGAGGATTTTCTCCATATCTGAGCTGAGCAATCTCACCACCGTCAATGGAGACTGTATTATTCATCAAAATATTGGATTTATTTTCGGTTCTATCTAAATATGATGAAATAAGTGAGTCATATTCAGAAATCTTTGAAAATACTTTTGTAGCTAACTTACGTCTTGTTGATAATTTGACTTCGCCATCCCTGTCAATTTCATCAAGAACAGATTTATAATCTGCTGGATCAGTTAGGACTGTAACACGCTGATGGTTCTTTGCTGCCGCTCTTAGAAGAGTTGGTCCCCCGATATCAATATTTTCAATAGCATTGTGGAGACTACAACCGCTTTTCGAGATAGTTTTCTCAAAAGGATATAGATTCACAACTACCATATCAATTAAAGAATATTTACTGTCCCCTAAATCGTCTAAATCTTGTCTAGATTTGGCTAGAATACCTGCATGGATAATCGGGTGTAGCGTTTTTACTCTTCCTTCCAGAATTTCTTCAAATTTTGTGAATTCTGATATTGGAATAATTTTAATACCTTTGCTTATGAGAAACTTTGCAGTGCCTCCTGTAGATATGATAGAAAACCCTCTTGAGACAAGTTCTGCGGCAAGTGTATCAATATGTGTTTTATCAGACACACTAATGAGTGCAATTTTCTTCATTTAATTTTTAAATTATACTCTTTAATTCTTTTTATGAGCGTTCCCCTGCTAATACCTAGAAAATCCGCGGATTTAGTTACGTTCCCATTACAAGATTCCAGAACAGTATCAATAAGTGTACGCTCGGTATCATTTAGAAACAGACTATGCATTTTAGAGCTGTGACCATTACCATTCATGTTTTTTATATATAATTTAGCTTCTTTTTTTACTACTGCACTTAGGTTGCTGTTTGATAATCTTTTAATAATTCTATTTTTCTTCATTGTTAGTATATGTAAATGAACACGCCTGAAAGATTCATATTACAATCAAAGTTGCTATTGATAAAGACTATTCCAAAAAAAACTAATTATTTTTTATGTATTTTGTGAGAGTATTAATAGAATAATTTCCAGACTTAAAAAAATCTGTCCTGAGCAGTTTTTTATGAAGATTAATATTAGTTTTCACTCCTTGCACTACTGTTTCAGATAACGCCTGATACATCTTCTCAATCGCCAAATCTCGCGAATTATCATATGTGATGAGCTTTGCCAGAAGAGAGTCGTAATAAGGTGGAACAGAATATCCGCTATATACATGAGTGTCTATTCTCACTCCGGGCCCACCAGGTGCATGGAATACCTCTATCTTGCCTGGAGAGGGGATAAATGTTTCTGGATCTTCAGCGTTGATACGACATTCAATTGCATGCCCTTTTAGCGAAATATCACTTTGTTTCATACTCAATTTTTCACCTGAAGCTACCCTAATTTGTTCGGCGATTAAATCAGTGTTAGTTACAAGTTCAGTCACAGGGTGTTCGACTTGTATTCTCGTATTCATCTCAATAAAGCTGAATTGACCATCTTGGTATAAAAATTCAAAAGTACCTGCACCTGTATAGCCTAGCTTTACGCATGCTTCTGCACAGATAGCTCCTATTTTATTAATCTCCTCTCTCTCAATGCCGCATGCTTGCGTCTCTTCAATAACTTTCTGATTTCTTCTCTGCATGGAGCAATCTCTCTCACCAAAATGCACTGCATTACCATGTTCATCACTCATAATCTGGATTTCAATATGTCTAGGATTATCAAAGTATTTTTCAAAATAGAGGTCACCATTTCCAAATGCGTTTTTTGCCTCAGTCCTTACTAGGTTCATGCTATTTTCAAGATCTGATTTCTTTTGAACAATCATCATGCCTCTACCCCCACCACCATGAATTGCCTTGAGCATTATTGGATAACCAATTTCATCAACTTTTTTTAGCATTTCTCTGTCTGGTTGCTCAGGTAGGACTCCATCATATCCAGGTATACATGGGACACCAAACTCTTTCATTGTTTTTTTAGCCTTAATCTTATCTCCCATTTTATTAAGGACTTTGCTTGTCGGACCGATAAATTTAAACTGATTACTTTCAATAATTTCAGCAAACATCTCTGACTCAGATAAAAAACCATAGCCTGGATGTATCGCATCAGCATTAGTTAATTCTGCCGCACCTATTATTGATGGCATATTCAGGTAACTTTCTCTAGGGTTAGGTCTTCCGATACAAACTGACTCATCTGCTAGCTTCACATGAGCTAGCTGTCTATCAGCTGTAGAGTGAACAGCTACAGTTTTAATTCCTAATTTCTTACATGCTCTCAACACTCTAAGAGCAATTTCACCTCTGTTTGCAATAAGTACTTTACTAATCATTCAATTACAAATAAAGGTTGATCAAATTCAACAGGCTCTGCGTTATCAACTAATATCTCAATAATTTTTCCATCGCTTTCAGCCTGAACTTGATTCATCATTTTCATTGCCTCTAAAATACACAAAGTATCGCCTTTTTTGACAGATTGACCCACTGTGACAAAAGGTTTTGACTCGGGTGAGGCCGATGCATAAAAAGTCCCGACCATTGGTGAATTAACTGTATTCCTTTTTTCTTCTTTTGGGCTTTCTTGTGTTGATTGGACATCAACAGGTACTTGTGGTGATGATATCTGTTGGTGCACTATGGGTTGTTGTGCAATTTGCTGATTTGGAATACTGGGAGTATTGATACTTCTAGATAGCTTAATTGACTCCTCACCTTCTTTTACTTCAATTTCAGCTATACCACTCTCCTCCAGTAGCTCCATCAATTTTTTAATTTTTCTTAAATCCATAATTAACCTCTTCTCAAAATTGACAATAACGCAAATTCGTATCCACTGACTCCTAGGCCAGTTATTAATCCTTGGCTAATGTCAGATAAAAAAGACTTCTTTCTAAACTCTTCTCTACTATAAATATTTGATATATGTACTTCGATAAATGGGATATTTACCCCTAAAAAAGCATCCCTAAGTGCAATGCTGGTGTGAGTGAAAGCACCAGGATTAATAATTATAAAATTAACATCATCTTGCTTAGATTTGTGTAGCGCATCAATCAAGTCAGTTTCAGAATTTGATTGGTAAAAATCAATTTTTACATTGTTTTCTTTTGCGATAGATTGAAGTTTGTTTTCAATATCTTGTAGCGTATCCGTTCCATAAACTTCTGGCTCCCGCGTTCCTAATAGATTTAGATTTGGACCATTTAAGACTAATATGTTCATTTCGAAGAATTTAACCAACTTTGGATGATTTTATATGAAGTTTGGCGAAAATAGAAGTAAAATTTTATCTTTTCACTAAATTCAATACTTTTAGGAAGCTGTCACTTTCCATGTATCCCACGATTCTTGCATCCATGATCTCGTTACCATTACGGTCATAAAAAATTAGTGCAGGAGGTCCAAATATCCTCATTTCTTTAAGATACATTGAGTGCTCTTCGGTGGTCTCAGTTATATCAAATTTTATTAACTTAAGGTCGTTAAGGATGTTGCTTACTCTTATATCACTAAAAGTGTATTTTTCAAATTCTTTGCAAGCAACACACCAATCAGCATAAAGATCAACCATGACAGCCTTATCACTATTTTTAATTTCTTTATGCAAATTTTCGATACTTCTTACCGTTATGAACTGAACAGCCTGCTCCTTCTCAACGAAGCTAGTGATTGGATCATAGTGAGTATTACTGTTAACTCCATAAATTTGAAGAGAAAAATAAATCACTGCTAATGATGAGATGATATAACTGAAACTTTTAAAAAGAATATTTTGAACAACTTTTAAAGATTTAATTATGACGAAAACTAATATAATTGCGGATATTGACCATAAATATGCAGCTGCCTGAATAGATAGTATTCTCTCAAGGAGCCAGATAGCTACGATTATAAATAAAATACCAAAGAAATAATTCACTAACTCTAAGTAAGGCCCAATCTTTGAAATTAGCTTTGTTGTTGACGAACCAAGGAGAATTAGAGGTGTTCCCATACCAATTCCTAGAAAAAAAAGTGCAGAGCCACCCACAATGATATTACCTGTACTAGCTATGTATATTAACGCTCCGATTAATGGAGCAGTCACACAAGGACCAACTATCAAAGCGGACAAAATACCCATCACAGCAACATCTTTGTATCCACCAGATTTTTGCTTATTACTCAAGTTTATTACTATAGTTTGAATATATTTTGGCATTTGTATATCGAAGAACCTGAACATGGCTAGAGCAAATATAAAAAATAGAAGCGAGATAAACCCAATGACATATGGATTTTGGAGGCTTGCTTGGATATTAGTTCCAGATATGGCAACTACTATACCTGCTGCAGCGTATGTTAAAGACATGCTGAGAACATAAATTGTCGATAGAGTGAGTGATTTTTTTTGAGAGACATTCCCTTGACCAGCAATGATTCCTGTGAGTATCGGTACCATGGGTAGAACACATGGAGTAAAAGCCAGCAATAGTCCTGCTAAGAAAAATATAAAAGAGTTATAAATAAGTGAATTCTTTATCAAAGAATCGCTCATGGCTGCCTGACTATTAAATAAAGAGGTTTTCTTTAAATTATTCGATGTTAACTTTTTTTTTACTGAGATTTTCTTAAAAACAGGTGGGTAACAAAGCCCCGCATCTGCGCACCCTTGATACTTAACTTTAAGTTCCAAATTATCAGATATTTTATTTTCCAAGTAAACGTCAGCTTCAGTTTGATAGTAATAAATATCCACCTCACCAAAAAATTCATCCGTCTTTTTCTTACCCTCTGGCATTTCTACTTTTTGAATTTTATTATTATTATCTAACGACTCAAATTCAAACATACCCATATATAAGTAATAACCATGATGAATCTGCCAAGTTACTTTAAGATGATTATCATTAATAATTTCATGAGACATAACAAACGCCTCGTCTGGTGAGAGAAACTCAGTTTGAGTTTTCGGTAATTCTTCCGAGGCATTAATACTTAGCGACACAATGGAAAATAATGCCAAGAATATGTATTGTCTATTTCTAATAAATTTCATCAGACATCCATTTTAAATATTTTTTGTTACCCTTGAATATTTCTAGTGCTATTATTTCAGGGGTTTCATAGTTATGCAATTCCCCAATGAGCTTTTCAACAGCACGAAACTGATCAAATGTTGTCTTGACATGAATGAGATACTCTTTTTCCCTAACTATTCTGTTGTTATATTTATAAACACTAACACCAGATGGATAAACGTTTATACATGACGCTAACTTTTTCTGAATTAGGGATTCAGCAATTTTAGTGGAAATTTTTCTTTTATTTGTATGTGTTTGGACTATTATGTATTTTTTTGCCATATAATCAACTTATGAGATATTCAAGTATCATGATACTAGTTCTACCTATTCTTGAACTAATTATTTTTATTGAAGTCGGTTCAGTCATAGGAAGCCTGTATGTAATTTTATCAATTTTTATCACCATGTTTCTAGGGTACTACTTAATCAAACAAAAATTAAGAAAGATAGGTTTGAGTATTTTTGATATATCAAACGTGAGAGATGTCTATGAGCACTACACCTCGAGCATGTACTCTTTGTTTGGCGGCGTCCTACTGATAATACCTGGATATTTGACAGATTTTGTGGGTCTAGCTGTAATGCTCCCTATTTTCAGGCCTAGACTATCAAATTATTTCGATTCAAAATATGGCAGAAAGCCAACAAATAATAAGATTATCGAAGGTGATTATCGTGATAATGACTAGATTTTAACTTATATCCTTGAAATAATTATCAAAGTCCATATTATTAGCAGTCTAAGCATCAGAGTGCTAACTATTAATTGTAAACGAGGTAATTCAATGAACATAAGACCATTACATGACCGTGTAATCATAAGACGAAAAGAAGAAGAAAAAACATCGCCTGGAGGTATTGTGATACCTGATAGCGCCACTGAGAAGCCAATCAAAGGAGAAGTTGTTGCAGTAGGTAAGGGCAAGATTTTAGAAAATGGGGATATCAGACCTCTTGATGTGAAGGAGGGTGATCAAATACTCTTTGGTAAATATTCCGGTACAGAGATAACTATTGATGGTGAAGAAATGCTTGTAATGAGGGAAGATGATATCACTGCAATAATAACTAACTAATATTTGAGGTAATTAAAAATGACAGCAAAAGATGTAAAATTTGGTGATAGCGCCAGAAAAAAATTAGCTAATGGCGTAAATATTCTCGCTAATGCAGTCAAAACCACTCTGGGACCCAAAGGCAGAAATGTGGTTTTGGATAAATCATTTGGTGCACCTACAGTTACAAAAGATGGTGTATCAGTTGCCAAAGAAATAGAATTAAAAGATAAGTTTGAAAATATGGGAGCTCAGATGGTCAAAGAGGTTGCATCTCAGACTTCAGACATAGCAGGAGACGGGACCACAACAGCGACTGTTGTAGCTCAGTCAATATTGAGAGAGGGTTTGAAATGTGTTGCAGCTGGCATGAACCCTATGGATCTCAAAAGAGGGATTGATCAGGCTGTTTCTGTCTCAGTAGATGCTCTCCAAAAAATGTCTAAACCATGCACTGATCAAAATGCTATTGAACAGGTCGGGACAATTTCAGCTAACTCTGATAAAGATATTGGATCAATAATTGCTGAAGCTATGGATAAGGTTGGTAAAGAGGGTGTTATCACCGTAGAGGAAGGACAATCACTCGATAATGAACTTGATGTGGTTGAAGGCATGCAGTTTGATAGAGGTTATTTATCTCCGTACTTTGCTACTAATCAACAAACTATGACATCTGAACTAGATGATCCATATGTTCTTTTATTTGATAAAAAAATAACTAACATTAAAGACATGCTTCCTGTCCTGGAAGGTGTTGCCAAAGCAAGTAAGCCACTTTTAATAATAGCTGAAGATGTTGAGGGAGAAGCTCTTGCAACTTTGGTCGTCAACAGTATTAGAGGTGTAGTGAAAGTTGTTGCAGTAAAAGCTCCTGGTTTTGGTGATAGACGTAAAGCTATGCTAGAAGATATTGCAGTTTTAACAGGTGGCACAGTTATATCTGAAGAGGTTGGACTAAGTCTTGAAAAAGCAGAACTTAAAGATCTTGGCACAGCAAAAAAAGTCACAGTTAATAAGGAAAATACAACTATTATTGATGGCGGTGGAGACAAATCTGCTATAGAAGGTCGTGTTGCTCAAATCCGTTCTCAAATAGAAGAAGCAACATCCGATTATGACAAGGAAAAAATGCAGGAGAGGGTTGCAAAACTAGCTGGAGGCGTTGCTGTTATCAAGGTAGGTGCCGCTACCGAGGTAGAGATGAAAGAAAAGAAAGCCAGAGTAGAAGATGCTCTTCACGCAACTCGTGCAGCTGTTGAAGAGGGAGTGGTAGCAGGCGGCGGTGTTGCTATGTTGAGAGCAAGACAAGCACTTGAAAAGCTGAAGGGAGATAATTCTGATCAAACTCAAGGTATAGCTATTGCTAAGCAAGCCATGCAAGAACCACTTAAGCAAATCGTTACAAATGCTGGTGAAGAAGGATCAGTAATCTTGGCCAAGGTAGAGGATGGTAAAGATGCTTTTGGATACAATGCATCCACAGGAGAGTTCGGCGATATGCTCAAAATGGGTATTCTTGATCCAACGAAAGTTACACGGACAGCACTTCAAAATGCTGCTTCGATTGCCGGTCTTATGATCACAACTGAAGCGATGGTAACTGAGCTTGCCAAAGATGATGAACATGATCACGCTGCACCTGCGATGCCAGATATGGGCGGCATGGGCGGCATGGGCGGCATGGGTGGCATGGGTGGCATGGGAATGTAATCCTCACTCGTTATCTCATACGAATTCAAAGCCTCTTTATCAAGAGGCTTTGTTTTTTCTAGATTTAATAATTTAGAAATATATTCAGTGATACAATATTGTCTATGAGTGATAAGTGGATAGAGCAATACCCAAATAACCTGAATAGCGAACTTGACTCTATTGATGATAGTACAGTTACTGATTTGCTAGAGTCTGCTGTAAATAAATTTTCTTCAAACACGGCATTTTTCTCACTTAATACATCTGTAGATTATAAAATGACCAGCCTACTATCTAAGAGAATAGCCGCTTACCTTCAATATTTAGGTGTCACTAAAGATACGAAAATTGCCATAATGCTCCCAAATTTGCTTACTTATCCCATAACACTTTTTGGTTGTTATTACTGTGGAGCCACGGTTATTAATATCAATCCAATGTACAAATCACGTGAGATTAATAACATCCTAATTGACTCTGAGGCAGAATACATATTTGTTTTAGATAAATTTTATAATGAACTTCTACCGTGTATACCTGACTCAAAGTTAAAAAAAATCATTGTTTGTAAGATAACCGATCTTTTAAGCCCGTTTATGAAAGTAGTAATTCCAATGGTAATGCTTTACAAGAAGCAGTCAGTAAGTATAAAGAAACAAAATAACATTATCTTTTTTAAAGATATTGTATCGAATAACTTTTCATTTGAAGATGTACTGATTGACGAAAACGATATAGCGCTCCTTCAGT
>MDTE01081640.1_pt1 | contig 13309 bp, 11 predicted proteins | sample 811231 | NCBI WGS metagenome assembly MDTE01 (sample SAMN05326651, study PRJNA326480) | marine metagenome | isolation source: seawater | place: Indian Ocean: Red Sea | collected 2010
CTCGGGTGACTTCTCGGGAGCTGGCTCGGGTGACTTCTCGGGAGCTGGCTCGGGTAACTTCTCGGGAGCTGGCTCGGGTAACTTCTCGGGAGCCTTCTTGGGTTCAATTGACTTGGTCAAAGCTTCTTCGGGTCCCTGACCAAAGCACAGGAACGGAAACAGACTTAACAGTCCAATTACAATCAATTTTACCCATTCTTTCATATTATTGCCGATCATTTGGAAACTAAGAGTTTAATGTTCTTATGGCTATTTGCCAAGTCATGTCCTGTACTTCCTTTTGTATCCGTTAGAGAGTTTTGAGTTTTATACCATCTAGCCAATACAAAAGCACATTTAAGAATACTGGGATCCTTACGGTCCGCTTCAAATTTAATATTAGGAATAACATAGTATCCATACTGTGTATTGTGATTTGAGGCCTGCAGTAAGGAAATAAGTTTAATGACTGACATCGATGAGCCAGAAACAGCTACGTTCAGTGCCACCTGATTATAATGTGGCATTTCAACCATCCCCATGGGCTTAATGACAAGGCTAGTTTGTGGAATACCGGCAGTTGATGCACAATTATTCAGATGACTCTCCACCTCATCATTAGAAGCCTCCTCACTGACAAATAATGGCTGGGCATTGTCTCCCAGAAAATCTCTTTTCTGCTCCCATTCAACTTTGGTTCCTTTGAGAAAATTATAATTATCTAATTTTTGCTTATGCGCAATCTGAAGGGCCTTCATCTCCTTCTTTTTGTCTTCGATCATTGTGTAGCCAATGACATTGACCACACCTACCAGCGCAATAACCAGTAAGGCCATTAATCGTTTTTCGCTCTGTTGTAATGCCATTAATTTATGATTCTATAAAGTTGTTTCACCCCTAATCTGAAAGACTGCTGTCCTGTCTTTTTTGCGCGGGTCGACTTGCGGCTGTTTGAGCCAGGCCCATTTATAATATTCCAAATTTTTATTCTTTGTCAGTAATGCATAAAAGTCCCGGCCAGCCTTCGCGTCCTTACTTTGACCGTCAATCACAATGATTCTTTTTAATTTTCCCTGAACTTCGACCCTGTCATCAAACTTAAAACTGGTGAAGCGAACGTCCTGCGGAGGAACCGCTGCAGTTGCACGATGCAATAACTCGGCAGGATAAGCGTCCGAATCGAGGGCCGATGACAATTCTCTCCACTTCTCTCTGAATCCTGGAATCCATTCGACACTCGGTTCTAACTCTTTTACCTGCTTGGCCAGTTTGTCGGTCTTTAATTTCTCGCTTAAGTAAGTCCCTAACAGTGCCACGACAAGAAGAACATATACGGCCGCAGCTCCTAGCAAAGCGTAACGGATCTGTTGTGATTTTTTCTGCTGTGATCTCTGCTCGACCACTTCTGAAGGGACCAGGTCCGATGTGGATTCGGGCAAGAACGGGTCAGGCTTAACGCCCGAAGTAACTTTAATTCCAAGGAGCTCTTCGAGCTCGTTCTTTGCGGACTGATCAAATTCATCAAGCCAAATATGCGCACCGGAAAGTTCTTTCGCTATGCCGCCCTTAAAGTCACCACTGACCGGACCCGCACCATCCAATCCCAGCATAATGCAATTAATCTCATTGACCGCTGCAGAATTAAACTTATTACTGGTGAGCCCCTCAAAATATTCGAGCTGACCTTCGTGCGTGACAGCCATCACTAATCGTCCAAGCTCCTTCCAAACCATGATATGTTCACCGGGCATCTGCAAGAATCTGGCACTAACATCAAATTCTTTGGACCCGGCTCTGGGCAAAGGGTGCCTATACTCAGGGTTAAGTACAGTCGCAAGAATCAAACTCCTTTTGACCGGAGATTCCCCACTTTCAGGACTCGGTTCAGATTCAACAACGCACACGGTCTGATAGTCAAGAAGCTGCCCAGTGCCTGTGGTCGGCTTTAGGCCCATCTTCTCGAGCTGCATCTCGACGAGATTCTTAATCAAGGCCGAATCATCAATTGACACCCAGATCGGAACGGCAAAAACAGAATTGATTGGAAATGCGTAATGGGACGCGTCATTGAATGGCTCACATGAACCCGATTCATCGAGTTCCCTCTTCTCCAACAATTCATATTCGTCCTGACCAAAGCTGTCCTGAGTCTGTTTCCACAGCTCCCATCCGTCTTCACCTGGAAAACAAATTGTCTTATCTATGCTTTTCTTGGCCATTTGTATTAATAATGTATCCTCAATATACTGCTAATTTCCAAAAATTTCTTCACGAGATATTATTGAGGGGCTCGTTCCCCGGTTACGAAGCACAACTTCAAGCTTTCGCTGATATTCACCCTTAATGCCAGTACTAATTATCCGTAACGTGTTCCCGCTCGCTGTGAACCTTCCGGTGAGTTGCTCGGGCGATGGAGCCCCTAGCCTGATAAGCTCATCAATGAGCAGATTCACATCTATTGGGGTATCATCATTAGTATCCTTAATGCCATCTGGTCCGTTCCTGCCGTAGGAACCTGACTCATTATCACCATTCAAGAAATCCTCAATCTCATCGACATTTTCTGAAAATTCGCTACCACCTATCTCAGTCATTTCCTCTAGACCCGCGGCCACAACAATCAGATTCGCATCTGCATCATTAATGTCTAAAGGTCCCTGGCTCCTGACCGTGAAATAGTCCCGCCAGTTCGGCTTGTACGCAGCAACGACGTCCATGCCTTTCACGAACTGCATCTCTTCAACATCGTAAAAGGCACGGTTGAACGGATAATTAAGACTACCGACGTTCGCCTCGTACCACTCGGCCTCAGCACCGTCAGGAGCAGCTGAAGTCACATCATCCGCATCGACCCAGTCCAATAAACAGTTCACAATTTCCTGCGCCTCTGAAAGTTCAATTCCCCATGACTGAAAAACGTCAGCCATTGCATTGAGGTTCTCAGGACTGGGCCTCAACAAATAGTGGTTCGGATTGATGCGACCGGCCTCTTTCTTAATTTCAACACGGAAACCCTCGTCTTCCGCAAATTCTAGATAATCTTCAAACTCGGCAAAGGCAATGTCATTGACCGGAAACTGTTTGAGAATATTGTCATACTCCTCAATGCCCCGCTGCGCGGCAATTGCAACTCCCATCTCTGCAAGTTGCAGAGCGCGGAAAGAGGATTTCTCTGAGTCCACTACGCGCAGATCGGATCGAAGAACGACCATCGATGAGAATATAGTGATGCCCATCGCCGCCATGAGCCAGAAAACCGCAATGAGAACAGAACCAGACTCGCGAGATCTTAAGTCTCCGTTCTGACCCGGATTAATCTTTGACCCACAATCAATGGACCGGTTCTGTGAATGACTGTTCAGTTTATTTGGGGGATTAATATTAATAGTATTTTTGTCTCTTTAAGATTACGTACTCATTATTAAAGCTAATTAATTGCCTCGGCCAGAACCACCTGGCAGGCCAGATGAGCCGGTCGGCCTCTTGCCTCCGGCCGAAGTGGGGGGCCTGGCAGGACCGCGGCCTCCTGAACTTCTGCGGCCGTCACTGCCTCTGTCTCTGTCCCCACGGCCATCTGCAGAACCTCCACGACGGTCACGCGAATCATTCCCACGAGATCCTGAAGTTCTTCCAGATCCGCGACTGTTACCGGACTGAGTGGCTCGGGCAACGGCAGCTGGGTCCTCAACGGTCGGGACCCAGTAATAGCTGCGTATCGGTTCCGAATCGTCAAGGAAAGCAATTTCCATGTACACCATTGATGGCCGGTCATTGGGATGATCTTCCCTGTTCCAGTCCTCTTTCCATTCCTTGTCCCGTTGATCGAAAAAGTTCCAAGTCACGCTCTTAAGGCCACTCATTAAGACAATGTTCATCCCCATATCATCAGATAATGAACCATTCTCCAGATAAATTTCCGCTTCTTCCTGATTCAGATACCTGATTTCTATTTTGCTGGCGCCCTGAAGTGCATTATCAGGACCAGAAACGATAAAAATCATTTTCGATCCGGCAGCAACACCTGCCCATGAAAAAGCCAAAGGATAATCTTCAAATCCGATCTCTGAACGAACGACTCCTCCGAGCCCCTGCGGAGGCTCCATATGAATCTTTGCATTGCCCGGAATGTCCTCAATGTTCCGTTTCATGACGCTCATGAAACTGTGCATATGCATGTCATCATGCTGACGGGTCAGCACCTTGTCACTCAACATGATCGAAGCCGAAGCAACTTTATAGACTCCAGTCAATACAATACCTATGAGGCCAATCCCGATAATAAGTTCGAGAAGGGTAAATGCTCTATCTTCCGATTCGATTCTAACGGTTCTGGTAGAGTGATTCATAACGTATTGTTTCCGCGACCCGGATCCTTTCCTGATCCGAGTCACCCCAAATAGCTTCTATCCTTATTCTAAACATGTTCCCAAGAGGAGCTTCCTGCTCATCACCGTCAGGTTCTCTCACTACTAACGTATACATGTCTTCGAGCGGCTCGACATAGGCGTAGTAATCAACGCCCATTTGATCAGCATAAGCGGAAACCTCATCAAATACCTCACCCGCAATTTCTCCCTCGATCGGAAGAGCTGATCTGAAATCCTGGTCCCTGAAATCCGCTTTACTGTAACGGGTCAACCAACTTTCAAGCTTACGCTGTATTCTTAATTCTTCTCCGGAACGCACAGCGACCTCACCTATCTGTTTGAGTGCCCGGGTAATTCCAACTGAAACGAGGCCAAAAATGGCCAGGGCAAGGATGACCTCCAGCAAAATGAAACCGCCACGCGAGCGTCTAGATTTAAATATCAACTTCATTCCAGCTCATCAATGTTCTCGGCACCAAGAACTATCGTCTTATTTAAGGGTTCCTGAATCTGAGCCGTCAAAGGATTGAACTCCATCGTCACCATGCCCTCTGAACCCTCCTCCTCGCAGATCAACTTAATGCCAAGCGGCTCACAGATTCCGCTCGATTCAAAGACCCAACGGTAAACCTCTTCATCATCAGAGAGGACCTCTTCTGGTGGACGGAAGTACTTGTCTTCCCAAGAACGTACAAGAAATCTCATAAATTCAGGCAGTTCAAAACTATCAATGACTCCCGGTTCAGGCCCATCATCAAAGATAGATCCAATTGATCCGGACCGAACCCTCGATTCCTGCAAGGTTATTGAGTTCTCGCTTATGGCAAGGACAAAGGGACGACGGTTAGTGATTGCCATTTGCATGCCTCTCCTCGCCAATGACTGTAACTCATTGGCAGGCTCCACGAGCTTTTTCTTGGAGCTCTGAGCAGACAAAGAATAGGCACCGACACCAATAATTAAAAATAAAAGACAGAAACCAACTAGTATCTCTATGAGGGTAAAGCCCCTCAAGGAAGATTTGGCCGGTCCTTTCATTTTATCCAATTATTAAAGTCTAAGAAATTATTTACTGAGTCTCCCAATTACCGATATCATCTTCGGTATTTTCCTGACCATCAGGGCCCTTTGAAAAAACATCAGGTTCAGAACTTGTTCCCTGGTTCTGTCCAGGAAAGCGGTATCCGTATTCTTGGTTCCAAGGGTCCGTTATTGCTCCACCCTTGAAGTACGGACCTTCCCAAGCACGCACATCTGCCGGCTTTGTAATAAGCGCAGACAGACCCTGCTCAGTCGTGGGATAGCTTCCGGCTGAAATCTTATAATTAAGTAACGCGGTCTGAATCGTTCCCAAGTCAGATTTTACGCGGGCCTTTTCTCCGGTCTTCATGACGCCACCGAGCTTGTAGATGGCAGTGCCGGCTAGCAATGCTATGATTGCAAGGACAAGCATTATTTCAATCAAGGTAAAACCACCCGTTAAGTGGCGACGATTTGATGTAATGTTAGTTTTCATATTTTTTAAGTTCTGATGAGATTGTTATATTTGGTTTCTATGTATTGAGTCCTGAAATAGTTTCGAAGATTACCGATATCATCATGTAAGCCATGATACCTACCAGTAGAGCCATAGTGACAACGATGACCGGTTGAATCAGGGCACTGATCTTTGAAATATCTTTTTCCAATTCTTTATCGTATCTGGTCGCTGCCCGCTCGAGACTCTCACCTATCTGACCTGTCTGCTCTCCGACAGCCACCATGTCCAGTAACAACGGAGGAAAAAAGCCCACCCTTTTCATAGTCCTTGAAAGGGCAGCTCCATCACCAACATAATCAATTATGCGAGATATTATTTTCTTCAGATAAAGGTTCGGCGTCGCTTCACGACTCAATTCAAGTGCCCTCAGTAAAGTCAACCCATTGCCAACGAGATTGGCGAGAGTTTCGAGGAACTGCACAAAAAATCTGGTCTTCAGAACCTTTCCAAAGAGTGGAATTTTTAATTTCGTCTCGTCCCACCACTCATGATTGTTGGGATTCTTAATATATGAAACAAAAGCAAATATCACGGCAATCACTATGCCCAGAATGACCCACCACCAGGCCCTCACAAAATCACTCAGATCAATCATGAGCTGCCCAATCGCGGGCATTTCCGAATTGGTGTTATCAAGTAATCCCATGAGCTGTGGAATGAGAAAAGTTATAAAAAGCACGACCACCGCTATACCGGACGCTATCAAAAAGAAGGGATAAATGAGCGCCATCATCACCTTACTCTGCAGTTCCTGTATGGCAGTCAAATAAGTAGCCTGCCTCTTAAGAATAGTAGAAAGGGCTCCACTCACCTCCCCTGCACGGGCCAAGCTACAGTACAGGTCTCCAAAGCTCGGCGAGGCCTTGGCCAGTGCTCCTGAAAAAGATGTCCCGTCACGCACTTCCTGCCTCAGAGTCTTCGTTAGCCTCTTGAGCTTACCAAGTTCTTCACGGTTCTCCATGACTCGGAGCGCAGGCTCTAACTGAAGACCGGCCCCAAGTAGCTCTGAAAGCTCTTCAGTGAAAAGAACAATTTCCGCTTTTTTGAGACGCATCGGCCCCGTCATCTCCACTTCTTCCTCCTTGGACTTAGAACTGGCTGAGGATTCTCCGTTCTTGGCCTTATCCGTTTTGAGGTCCAGATTCAGTGGCTGTAATCCTCCCCTGTCCAATAGATCCATGGCGCCATGACGGTCACTCGCATCAAGTTCACCGCTGGTCTGAGTTCCGTCCGCCTTGAGGGCTTTATAGGCAAAAGTAGGCACCTTATTATAAATTAATTACTTGGAATTTCTTTTAAGAATTTTCGTCAACCTTCCACTTTTAATTCAACGGTCGTCGCTGACATCACCTCCTCAAGAGTCGTGTCTCCGGTCAGGACCTTGTACCAACCATATTCCCGCATGTTAATGAATCCTTCTTGTGTTGCTTTTTGTTTTATCTCAGCCGATGAGGCGCCGCTGACGATCAGATCTTCGATGGCCGGTGTGACTAGACAAATTTCATAAATTGCAAGACGCCCGAGATAACCGCTGTTCCTGCACCGGTCACAACCTGATTCATTGGCAATGAACATCTGCCCCTCCTTGCCCTTCGGAAAACCAATTCTATCTAGGTGCTCCTGTGTATATTCATGAGGCACTTTGCATGAAGGGCATAGTCGACGAACGAGCCTCTGAGCAAGGAAAGCGCGGACCGAAGCCGAAACCAAAAACGGCTCTACTCCCATGTCAGTGAGTCTGGAAATACCGCCAATGGCATCGTTCGTATGCAACGTACTGAAAACCAGGTGCCCAGTGAGTGAAGCCCTAACAGCAATCTCAGCAGTCTCAAGGTCACGCATCTCACCAATCATCACAATGTTCGGGTCACCCCGTAAAATACTTCGTAATCCGCGTGCAAAGGTCAGGTCAATTTCAGGTTTGACCGCTATCTGCATCACTCCATCGAGCTTATTTTCGACCGGATCCTCAATCGTAACGATTCGAGTCTCAGACTTATTCAGTTCCGAAAGGAACGTGTAAAGAGTCGTCGATTTACCTGAACCGGTAGGGCCAGTAATGAGTATAATGCCATTTGACATGGACAAGAGCTGGTCAACACGAGATCTGGTATGTTCAATGAGTCCGAGACGGTCCAAATTAAACTTTTCCTGGTTCAGTAGCCTAAGACTAACGCTCTCACCTTCGACAGTAGGGATCGTAGCTACACGCACGTCAATCTGCTGATCTTCGAGTGAAAGATTAATTCGTCCGTCCTGCGGCAAACGACGCTCGGCAATATCGAGCTTGGACATGATCTTGAGACGTGCAATGACGGAACTCTGTAATGCATTGATGTTCTCAGGAACAGCAACATCATGGAGCATTCCATCGATCCGGTACCTGATTCTCAGATCAGAATGTAACGGCTCCACGTGTATGTCCGTGGCTCGCTGATCGAGAGCTTCACGAATTATCTGGTTAACGAACTTAACGACTGAAGCTTCCTCGTCCTCGTCCTCGTCAAGGACATTCGCCTCGTCCTTGTCTACGTCTAGGGATTCCATGTCAAGGTCACGACCAGCTAGAATCTGTTCAAAAGTGTCCGCGCCTACTCCATAGAGCTCCTGAATGCCCTGAATGATCCTTGTCCTCGAAGCCATGGTCCATTCGATTGGATAATTGATGGACTGACTCGCGGCCTGACGGGCAAGATAATTGAAAGGGTCATAGGTCGCAATGCGCAAGCGGAGCTGATCACTGGCAGGCTCATTAACTTCTTCTTCATCTTCCCCACCAGGCTGCTCAGGCAATGTGTTACTGGCATCATCAGGATCTTCCTCCTCAATCAATTCAGAACCGTCTCCGAACGAAAGGGGAAGTAATCGGTGTTTGATAGCAATCTTTGCCGAGCAGACCTCTCTTAACTTCCGTTTATTGATGGGTTTAAGTTCATCTTCCCAACCCAAGTGAAGATCTTCGGCAAGGCTTTTGAGAAATTCTTCTTCAGGGACCAGATCACGGTTCAGTAATTCTTCAATGACTGGGCGCTGGCCGGTCGATGCTTCATCGATAGCTTTTTCAATGTTTGTATCTCCCGTGGACTCGAAACGTTTAGCTGTATTTGCAAAAATCTTGTTCATTGGCATGTTCCCCACAACGACTCACCGCATTCACAATCCTCGGGCACGTTCATCGGCTTCGTTTGAGGATCGGATTAATGAAAAGGTTGAGGGGTGGAAAAGATGCCACAAATAAGTGAAAATCGCACCTATTAATCGTCGTATAATAGTCTTTTTTTAGTGTTTTTGGATAATCTTTCCATAATGTTTGCAACTTTCTCATCTGTTTTAAATGACATGAATTGCAGAATTATTTCGACAATCTTGAGGAAAATCTGCAATTACGGCTAAAATCCTCTGTAAAAGTCGATATTAGGAAACTTTTTTAGATAATAATTAGAGACGATCCAATTCTCAGCCTTCGCCTGATGCCTAACATTATCTCAGGAGAGAATAAATAAAAGCCGCCATCAAGAAAATGGCTTTAAATAATCAATCAGAAACAGGTTATTCCTTGGTCTGAGGCAATTTGAATAATTTACCAGAAAATGGACACCTCAAAACGGAACCTGCGGCCTTGCCTCGGACATCGATGAGTTGGCCACCGAAAGGACTCATAACATAACCGACTCTCTTAGACCAAGCTGCGACAGGAACAGTTTCCTTTTTCTCCTTGGCAGCTTGCGACATTTGCGAATCTTTCTTCTCCTTCAGAACACGAAACTCAATCTTGTCTGAAATGGATGCAATTGCCTCATCAACAATATTTTTATTTTGTTGATTTTCCGGGCGCCCGTCCTGCCCCTCTTCTGGGATGACAAATATCCGGCCCGTGTATGGACACCTGGCCTTATCACCAGGCTTAAGACCAGTAACATCAACAATGTAATTCCTTTTAGTGTACGGACTAAAGACCTGATTCTCTTTGCCTCTTACCCTTATCGCAGTTAATCCATCAGGTCGCGACTCTTCCACAAACTCCTTAACATTAGCACCAGCTCCTGACCGGTCATTCTTATCTTTGGAAATTTCACCGTCCAGATCTTCAGTAATTTCTGTCAGCGGCATCCCTGTCGGCATACCATTTGAATCCGCGATGAGGACCGGTTCCACATTATCAGGAACAAGAAAAGAAAGTCCTGTGTGTGGGCAAATAACTTCATCTCCGGGAGAAAACTTTTGCACATTAACTAACATGCCCGGCGCATGCGGCGAGAGGACCAATCCTGGTCCGCCAATGACTGCTTCAGCGATGATTGAATTACTCGAATTTATTTGCTCGGTATCAGGATCCAAATCAGATGGTTTGACTGACCACAAAAAACCGGTAAGAAACTCCGTCGGTTCACCGGCAGGATATTTGGCCTCCTTAGCGACAAAAAGACCCAGAGGCAAACTCAGTATCTGACGAATGATTCCCGGCTTCCTATTATCCGACCCGGCCACTGTTTGTGCTGATTTGCATGACGGAAAAATTAGCGCCAATAAAAAGATCAACGAAACACGGCTCATGAACATTTTCATTTTCATCATCTTCTATAAAATAATTTCTTTAAATCTAAATGTATTAACAAGCTCAAAATATGCCATTTAGGACAAGTATCTTAATATTTAAGAGAGCTTTAACATTTATCTACATCTTATTGCCCTATTTTCCAGAGAAATATAGCAAAAAAATATTACAAGGAATTAATCATCTCGCGCCGATCCTGTTAAACCGACGATCAAGTTTACCTAGGACCACTTCTTCAAGAGAATCGTTTTCCAAACGGTCAACTGACTCCTTAACAAAACCAAAGGTCAATAACTGCCTGGCCGCTGGCTCCTTGACTCCTCTCGTTTGCAAATAAAACAGCTCGTCCTCGGAAACGGGATTAGATGTTGCTCCGTGGCTACACTTGACCTGGTCCGCTTTGATTTCAAGGCCAGGCATAGAGTTTGCCTCACAGGTATCGCTCATCAATAAATTTCGGCAAGTCTGATACGCGTCGGTCTGGTGCGCCTCATCTTCAACGACTATCATGCCCGAGAAAGTCGTCTTCGAATTATCATACAAAGCATTCTTATATAATAAATTACTCGAAGTATTTGGTCGTTCGTGCAATTGAAGGGTCCTCATATCAAATTCCTGAGAATCTTCAGGAACGCTCACGGCCAACATTTCGCTGTCTGCCCCTTCCCCAACTAGGCGGCTAACAGATTCGTTCCTGACCCATTCACAACCCAAGTCCAAATTGAATGTTTTCAGTTTGGCGTTTGAAGCGGCCCGAGATGATAAAAGATGAATGGACTGGGCTTTCTCGCTCAGATTCTGCGTCCTTAAATAAGTGAGTTGAGAATTTTCCTCCCCATGAATATCAGAAAGTCCACAACAGAAACTCATTTCATCATCCATTGAAGCAACATATTCAGCCAGCACGGCAGAGGAACCTGATTCGGCCACGATTAAACTGTGAGGAAAGATAGAAGCTGAATTTCCGGAGACCCAATGAAAAACCTCAACCGGAACAGTCAATTCAACTCCTTCTGGAACATAGAAGAAAAACCCGTCCCTAAGGCGGGCCCTGTGCAAAGCTGAGAACTTAGCGGAACCGAGACGAGGCGTCTCCTTCATAAAATAATTCCGGACCAGTTCACCGTGATCGACTAGGGCCTTTGAGAGAGGTTCAAATATGACACCCTTCGACGAAAACTCTTCATTTATTGAGTGGCTCGCAATGACTCGGTCATTGATAAATAAAATCTGGCCCGCGTTTTCTTTCAAGGACATGGATCCTTGCAAGAGCCCCTCGATATCATTGGAATCACTTTGTCCGGCATCATGAAGGTTCTCATATGAGAATTTTTTCAGATTAGCAAATCGCCAGGCCTCATCACCGCGCTTTGGCCAATCAATTTCCTGAAAGCTCTTCCAGGCATCTAGTCTGGAATTTCTATACCAGTCAGGGAACTCCTCTCCTGCAACTTCAGGAGAATCAAAAAAAGAACGGGACAGTGGATTTTCTTCTAAAGGCACAGCAGTGAATAATTCGGACTAACCCACAGACCCTTCCATTTCCAGATCAATTAAGCGTTTCAGTTCGACTGAATATTCCATTGGAAACTCCCTGACCAGATCATTAACAAACCCATTCACGCTTAGGCTCATAGCCTCAGCCTCACTCAGGCCCCTCTGTTTCATATAGAATATCTGCTCTTCACTGACCTGGCTGACACTCGCCTCGTGCTGCGTGGAGTGCTTATTCCCACGAACGGTAATGGCCGGATAAGTATCCGTGCGACTGTTGCTATTAATTAACAATGCATCACACTCAGTGTTATTCTTGCAGCCCTTGAGGTGCTTGGGAATATGCACTTGGCCGCGGTAAGTTGAACGTCCCTCACCCACACTAATCGATTTAGAAACAACGTTAGAGGTGGTGTTGTCGGCCGCATGTATCATCTTGGCTCCAGTGTCCTGGTGCTGGCCATCATTGGCCAAAGCTATCGAAACAACTTCTCCCCTCGCTCCGGTTCCCTTCATTACGACTCCCGGATACTTCATGGTTAACCGGCTACCAATGTTACAATCAATCCACCTGACCTCCGCATTCTCATGCGCCAAACCACGCTTTGTGACCAGATTAAAAACATTAGCGCTCCAATTCTGAACAGTAATATATTGAATCTTGGCATCTTTCATCGCCACCAATTCGACAACTGCACTGTGCAGAGTACTAGTTTCAAATTTTGGGGCAGTGCACCCCTCCATGTATGTGAGTTCAGCCCCTTCATCAACAATGATGAGCGTCCTCTCGAACTGTCCAAACTGCTCGGCATTTATTCTAAAATACGCCTGCAAAGGATGCTTAACTTTAACGCCCGGCGGAACATATATGAAACTGCCTCCAGAAAATACTGCCGAATTCAATGCCGAAAATTTGTTATCTCCCGTGGGAATCACCTTACCAAACCATTTACGGAAAATATCAGCATGCTCAGCCAGACCCTCTGAACTGTTCACAAAAATAACACCTTGCTCCGCGACCGCATCTTTGACATTCGAATAGGCAGCCTCGCTATCAAACTGAGCTTCCACACCTGCCAGAAAACTGCGTTCTTTTTCCGGTATGCCTAGCCGCTCAAATGTCTCCTTCATTTCATCAGGCACATCGTCCCAGCTACGCTTCGGCGCCTCACCAGCAGACAAATAATAACGGATCTCATCAAAGTTGATGGTATTAAGGTCCTCACTGGCCCAATGCGTGGGCATTTCTTTCTTATTGAAAACACTCAAAGCTTTTTTCCTAAAATCCCTGATCCACTGGTCCTCGCCTTTGACATCTGATATGTAGTCAATGGTCTTTTCGGACAAGCCCATGCCCGCATCATGCTTGTATTC
>MDTE01048046.1_pt1 | contig 13308 bp, 14 predicted proteins | sample 811231 | NCBI WGS metagenome assembly MDTE01 (sample SAMN05326651, study PRJNA326480) | marine metagenome | isolation source: seawater | place: Indian Ocean: Red Sea | collected 2010
TTAACAAACATTTTAGCCCGGGTGGTGGAATTGGTAGACACAAGGGATTTAAAATCCCTCGATAGTAATATCGTGCCGGTTCAAGTCCGGCTCCGGGCACCATATATTAAATTAGTATGATTGATAACCTTAAACACTTCCAAAGTTCATATGATGAAACAATTGATTTAAGTCAGGTAATTCTTTCATTGTGGAAGAATAAAGTATTAATCTTGGTTGTCAGTATTATGTTTGCGGTGGCGTCAGTTCTTTATGCGCTTTCCTTGCCAAACATATATGTATCAAAGACACATCTGGTACCACAAGTAGAAAACAGTTCTGTTTCCTCATCTTTGGGAGCGTACTCAAATCTAGCTGGAATGGCTGGTATTTCATTGGGTAGTGATGGTGACAATCTATCCATGGAAGCAATGGCGAGAATTAAATCTTTTGATTTCTTTTCATCACAATTTTTACCAAAAATAAAACTTGAAAATTTGCTTGCAGTTGAATCATGGAATAGAAAGACCAATACAATTACTTATAAGGAAAAACTGTTTGATGCTGCTGCTAAAAAGTGGATTAGAGAAGTAAAAGCCCCTAAATCTATTATTCCATCTAACCAAGAGGCCTTTAGAGAATACAAAAAAATTATTTCAGTTACTGAAGATAAAAAGACTAAGTATGTTACTTTGTCTATAAGACATCAATCTCCATACGTTGCACAAAATTGGGTAAGCATTATTGTTGATAATATAAATGAAAGTATGAGAAAAGAGACTAAGGATATCTCAGATCAATCCATCACATTTTTAAATGAGAAATATGAAGAAACATCAGTTAATGATCTAAGAAAAGCCATAGCTGAGCTTATTGATGCTCAAATGCAAAAATTAATGTTTGCATCTGTTAGGAATGATTATGTATACAAGACTATAGAATCTCCATTGGTTCCTGAGCTTAAGTCTTCACCAAATAGAGCAGTAATATGTGTTGTTGGAACACTGATTGGATTTTTTCTTTCCATTTTCCTAGTTTTAATAATGCAACTTAGAAAAGGCTCATAAAACAATTTATTGAATAAGGAACATAAGCATGAAGAAAAGAGCTTTAATTACAGGTATCACTGGACAAGATGGTTCTTACCTCGCTGAATTTCTCCTTTCAAAAAATTATGAGGTTCATGGTATAAAAAGGCGAGCCTCTTCATTTAATACTGAAAGAGTTGATCACATCTATCAAGATCCTCATTTAGATAAACAAGATTTTGTTCTCCATTATGGTGACCTTACTGATACATCAAATCTAACAAGACTTATATCTGAGATAAAGCCAGCTGAGGTTTACAACCTTGGTGCGCAATCTCATGTTGCTGTAAGTTTTGAATCTCCTGAATACACTGCTGATGTTGATGCCATTGGAGCCTTAAGACTGCTTGAAGCTATTCGTTTTTTAGGGATGGAAAAGTCATGTAGATTTTATCAAGCTTCAACATCTGAACTATATGGATTAGTTCAGGAAATACCCCAAAGCGAGACTACTCCTTTTTATCCCCGCTCACCATATGCAGCTGCTAAATTATATGCATATTGGATTACTGTGAATTATAGGGAGTCCTATGGCATGTTTGCATGCAATGGTATTTTATTTAACCATGAATCACCAAGAAGAGGTGAAACTTTTGTAACCAGAAAAATTACTCGCGGGCTTTGCAATATAGCACAAGGACTAGAAGATAAACTTTATCTTGGAAATATGGATGCTTTGAGAGACTGGGGGCATGCAAAAGATTACGTAAAAATGCAATGGCTTATGCTTCAACAAGACAATCCTCAAGACTATGTTATTGCAACTGGTATTCAATTTTCGGTTAGACAATTTGTTGAGTTATCGGCGAAAGAGCTTGGGATTGAAATAGAATTTAATGGAAAAGAAATAGATGAAAAAGGTGTTGTAAAGAAAGTTACAGGTAAAAATTGTCCTGGTGTAAAAGTTGGAGACGTAATAGTTGAAATTGATAAAAGATATTTCAGACCGGCGGAAGTTGAGACTTTGCTGGGGGACCCTTCTAAAGCTAAAAATGAATTAGGATGGGTTCCGGAAATTTCAATTGAGGAAATGATTGCTGAAATGATTAAGGAAGATTTATTTGCTGCAAAAAAATCTAGACTTCTTATTGAGCACGGATTTAGCTCCTCAAACTCTTCAGAGGATTAATAAACTTAATGCAAACAGAAAAATTAAATTCAATAGGTTCAAGTGCCAAGATATTTGTTGCAGGACATTCCGGATTAGTTGGTTCTGCAATAGTTAGACATCTTAAAAAAGAAGGTTTTAATAATTTGTTATTAAAAACGCACGAAGAGCTTGATTTAATCGATCAGTCAGAGGTGAAAAACTTCTTTGGTTCCGAAAAACCAGATTATGTAATAATCGCAGCTGCAAAAGTTGGAGGTATCCATGCTAACAACACCTATCCAGCTGACTTTATATATCAAAACATGATGATTGAAGCCAATATTATTAATTCATCTTTTGAAAATGGAGTTAAAAGACTACTTTTTCTTGGAAGTACTTGTATTTACCCTCGATCAGTAGAGCAGCCAATGAGAGAAGATGCTCTTTTAACAGGAGTTTTAGAGCCAACAAATGAGCCATATGCTCTTGCAAAGATTGCAGGAATAAAATTATGTGAATCTTACAATAGGCAGCATGGCACAGACTTCAGATCTGTAATGCCCACAAGTTTATATGGAAAAAATGATAACTTTCATCCTACAAATTCGCATGTTATTCCAGCATTAATTCAGAGGTTTCATGCTGCCAAAGAAAAAAACGATAGCGAAGTTGTAGTTTGGGGAACAGGAAATGCGATGCGGGAGTTTCTCTATGTTGACGATATGGCAGAAGCATCAATATTTGTCTTGGGTTTAGACAAAGAAACGTATGATAAAAATACTGAACAAATGCTTTCTCATATTAACATTGGTACTGGAGTTGATGTAACAACTAAAGAACTTGCCGAGACAATAAAAGACGTTGTCGGGTTTAAAGGGGATTTAGTTTTTGATACATCAAAACCTGATGGAGCTCCAAGAAAACTTATTGATGTTTCGAGATTATCAAACATGGGTTGGAAATATAGAACAGATCTTAAAAAGGGGCTCAAAGAAACCTATGATTGGTACTTATCCCAATTATAAATTTCTATCCAAGATGTGAGTGAAAGAAAGAAAAGAGTAATATCGGGTTTTTTCGCTAGCATTGGTGCTAGCTTTGTTCTGCAGCTCTCTAGTTTATTAATTATTCCATTTTATCTTGAGTTAACTTCTCAAGAATTATTTGGCCTATGGTTAACATTAGGTGCGATATTAGGCTGGATCAAAATTGGTGATATGGGCCTTGGGCTCTCTCTTACAAGACGATCCGTTAAAGCACTTGAGAGCAGAGATTATATGCTGCTCAAAAGACTAACATATGGAACAATTTTAACGACGACGATATTTGGTTGTTTTATATCAACTATAGGCTTTCTCTTAACAGATCCTCTTATCGAGATATTCAAGGTAGATGACAATCTTGAGAAAGATTTTAAGAATACTTATTTGATATTACTTTTTATTGCAGTCATAAGACCTAGTTGTTTTTCATTATCCTCAATTATTAATGCAAAACAGCACCTTGCTTTTCTGCATATAAAAAATACTCTAATATCATTATTATCTATAGTTGTTAATCTTGTATTCCTAAATCTTGGATTTGGAATTTCATCATTTGCATTTGGTTTATTATTTGAATCGATACTAACTCCCATAGTTGATTACATATATCTCAAAAGAATTGATAAGAGCATCAAATTTTCTCCTCCAACCACTACAACAAAAGATATAAAATCGCTTTTAAGCTTCGGAGCTCCATACCAAGCTCTAAAAATTGCAAACTTAGTTTCTACAAATACCGACAATATTATTATTGCAGCAATTCTTGGAGCCTCATCAGTTACAATTTATGTATTTACTGGGAAACTTGCTTTTTTATTAGCTATCTTTCTTGTAAGTGTAATACCCTCTATTTTGTTTCCAGGATTTTCTCAACTATTTGAGCAGAAAAATATTGCAAAAATAAAAAAGTTATATTTTAGATTGTCTGATATTGCAATAAGATTGGGCTTATTCTCAGGAATTTCATACTTATTCATTAACGAAACCTTTATAGAATTATGGGTCGGTACTTCAAATTACGGAGGCGCAGAATTGACTCAAATATTTGTTATCTGGATCATATTCGAAAGCTTTATTAGGGGCCTAACAAGCATAATATATGCATCATCAAATTTAACAGGCTTAACAGCTGTATCCTTTATTGAGGCAGCACTGAATATCCTTTTAACTTTAATTCTTATTCAGAACATGGGGTTGATTGGAGTTGTTGCGGGGACTGTGCTCAGTAGGGTAGTGACTATAATTTATATTCCCTTGAAAATAAACTCTATTCTGGAAGTCAAAAATATTTACTTCATAAAAAGATTATTTTTTTCCTTCTGCAGATATTCTATTCCAATGTTGGCCGTTGGTATTTTTATTCAAAATCAATTAGATACTTCTATTAACCCGTTTCTGAGAATATTATTTATATGTGTACCTATATTCTTTATTAATATCTTTTTTGAAGAGGGTGTCTTTATATACAAACAAAAAGGACTTAATCTAAAAGACAGATTTAAAAGTTTAAAAAATAATTATTATGGGCTCTAATTATTAAGTCTTATTTGACACTATAATAGGCAATTATTTTAAAAAAATGATAGAAATAATTTCACATAGGGGTTTATGGAAAAATAAAAAGGATCAAAATTCCTTGAAATCATTTAAGGCTTCCCTTGAAGGAGGCTTTGGAATTGAGACAGATATTCGAGACTTTCGTGGAGAAATTATTATTTCCCATGATGTTCCTGAAAAAGAATCAAATTTTATAACCTTGGATGAGTTTTTCGAACTATATAATAGATTTTCATCAAAACCTCGGCTTGCAATTAATCTAAAATCTGATGGTTTATGTCTTAATTTAGAGGAGAAAATACTTAAATATAAAATTGAAAATTATTTTGTATTTGACATGTCTATTCCAGAAACCCTTATATACATGAACAAAAATGTTAGATTCTTTTCACGACAAAGTGAATTTGAAAAAGAACCAATATTCTATGAAAATTCTGAAGGCGTTTGGCTTGATCAATTTAAAAGAAATTGGATAGATGAAGATACACTACTCGAACATTCCTTGAATGGAAAAAATGCTTGCATTGTTTCACCTGAGCTTCACGGAAGAGAATATAAGACAGCATGGAAAAAATATAGAAATATAATTAAAAAAAACACACATTTAAACTTTATAATATGTACTGATTTTCCTGAAAAGGCTAGGAGCTATTTTGAGTAATTTAATTAGAGCAGTTATTTTTGATTTAGATGGTGTTTTAGTTGAAGCCAAGGACTGGCATTTTGATGCACTCAACAAGGCATTATCTATATTTGGTTGTGATTTCTCTTATGAAGAGCATTTGACAACCTATGATGGCCTTCCTACTAAGACAAAAATTAAGATGTTAAATAAAAATAATAATTTTCCACTTGAACTATCTAAAGTCGTCTATGACCTCAAACAGATTTATACAAATGAATACTTCTCAACAAGATGCTTTCCTGATTTCGCACAAGATTATTTATTTAGAAAACTAAAAGATAGTAACATTAAAACTGCAGTTGCTAGCAACTCCATTAGAGCTACTGTTGATCAAGCCATGGCAAATCTTGACATAAAAAAATATATTGAATTTTCTCTAAGCAATCAAGATGTTGAAAATCCAAAACCAAGTCCAGAAATTTATACGAAAGCAATAAATATGCTCAAATTAAAACCTGAAGAGTGCGTAATAGTTGAAGATAATCAGAATGGTATCATGGCTGCAAAAGCATCAGGCGCCCACTGCCTTGAAGTAAAAGAAGTTGAAGATGTCAATCATGTAAACGTATTTAACTTTATTTCAGATATTGAGGCAGGTTAGATATGATTTTAGTTTTCCCACAAGCTACTAAAAAATTTAATAATCTTTTTGAAGAAATGATTTCACAATCTTGTATTGATAAATTTCTAGATAAGTCACTAGGAAGCTATGAAATAGGATCTTTAGAGAAAGTGGTATTTATTCTTTTAGAAAACGAAAAAGTTGAGAAATACCTCAAAAATTATCTAAAAAAAATTGATGCAATAAACAGCTATGAAATTCTTTCATTAAAAAAAGAAACATCTGGATCTATTTGCACAACCTTAATGGCAATACCAATGCTTAAAGGAAAAAAAGTAATAATCTCGGCTTTAGACCAAATAATTGGAGAAAAACTTGATTTTGATAGCAAATATTTCAAAGCCGACCACGACATAATTTCACCAATATATCGTTCAGAGGATCCCTCTCTTAGTTATATCCTAAAAGATGATGATGAAAATGTTATCCAAGTATTTGAAAAAAGGCTTGTTAGTAATGATGCAATTCTTGGTGTTTATTTGATAAAAGATTTTTCATTATTTTATAAAAGCTGTCATGAGCTATTAATAAAATATAAAGGCTTCAAAAATAGAATCTTTTATACCTCAGATGTAATCAATCATTATCTTGGCGGTGGATTTAAGTGCGGATTTCCTTTAATAAACACCAAATATTATAAAATTAGATCAGTAAATGATTTCGATGCAATAAAATGAAAAAATTTTTTTTAAGGGATTTCACTCGAGGCTGGCTTGTTGGCAATTTTGAACCATCATTACTAAAGTCAGATGATATTGAGGTTGCAATTCAGTCCTATAAAAAAGGTGATTCCGAACCTCAACATTATCACAAAATTGGTACAGAAATTTCAGTTATGGTATCAGGTTCAGCATCATTCAATAGCAAAATTCTTCATGAGGGAGAGGGGATGATTATTGACCCAAAAGAATCAAATATTTTTAAAGCAATTTCAGATTGCAAAGTCCTTGTTATTAAATATCCTAGCAACTCATCTGATAAATATCCTGGAGAATATAGTGATTAATATTGTCATTCCAATGGCTGGACTAGGAAGTAGATTTTCTAAAGCTGGTTTTGAAAAACCAAAGCCTTTTATAGATGTAAATGGTAAACCGATGATTCAAAGAGTGCTTGATAATCTTTCTATCCCAAATGCACAATTTATTTTACTTGCAAGAGAAGATCATATTGAAAAACATTCTTATTTTTTTGATGATATAAAAGATAATTATAGCGCTAAAATTTTCTCTATATCAGAGTTAACCCAAGGTACCGCATGTACAGTATTGTTGGCAAGAAAACTTATTAGTAATGATATTCCTCTTGTAATAGCTAACTCAGATCAAATTGTTGATATTGATTTTATTAACTTTATCGAAGATGCATCATCAAGAAATCTTGATGGTTCCATTCTGACATTCAAAAATCCTGAGCGAAATCCAAAATGGTCATTTGCAAAGCTAAATGAAGAAAATTTTGTTTCAGAAGTTAAAGAGAAAGAAGCAATCTCAGATTATGCAACTGTTGGAATTTATTACTTTAAAAAAGGCATAGATTTTATTGAAAGCTCGATTGATATGATCTTAAGTCAAGATACTGTAAATGGAGAATACTATACATGCCCTGTTTACAACTACCTTATAAAAAATGAAAAAAAGATAGGTATTTATAATATAAAAGAGTCCCAAATGCATGGAATTGGGACACCAGAGGACTTAGATAAATATCTTAAATTAAATTAGTTAATAGTTTTTAATTTTATGAAACTTGATAACAAGCAAATTAACAAGGTTATAAAAATATTTTTTATTTTTCTTGAGAAAATATCAAACTTCTTTTTTACTTATCATAATAGACCAAAATATGTTGATGGTCTTAATGTATATACTTTAGAAAAGACTAAGATTTCTCAAGAAGTGGCAATCATAGTCCAAGGACCAATAGTAAAAGAATCTGACTTTACAGTTGAAACCTTAAGAATTTATAAAAAGATTTTTCCTGGAGTAAAAATTATTCTTTCAACATGGGATGATGAAGATCAGACTTTTATTAATAAAGTAAGAGCTCTTGATATTGAAGTTATTATGAATAAAAAGCCTAATTTTGGCGGATTATCTAATATAAATTTTCAAATAGTTTCTTCTTCAAAAGGAATCTTCAGAGCTAAAGAACTAGGATTTAAGTTTGCTCTTAAGACAAGAACTGACCAACGTATATATTCTGGAAATACATTGTCATTATGCCACTCAATGCTAATGCAATATCCTCTTTCAGGAGATTTTCAACAAAATAGGAGAATAATATCTTTTAATTTAAATACTTTTAAATACAGACTTTATGGTATTTCAGATATGCTTAATTTTGGTGAAATTAATGATCTTTGTCTTTATTGGAGTCCAGATCTCGATTACCGGAAATCAGAGGATCTAGCTGATCCAAGAAATCTTTATGACTTTTCAAAACAAAGATATGCTGAAGTTTATTTTGTAACTTCATTTTTAGACAGGATAGGCAGAGAGATTAAATGGACTTTGGGAGATAGTTGGGATGTGATGGCAAGAAATTTTTGTATTTTGAATGTTAGCGAAATAGACTTATTTTGGAATAAATATACAAAAAAAGAGTTTAGGCATCAAAATTATAATTCTCTTCTTAAGGAACAATTTGAATTCTCAGACTGGATTATTCATCAGGCAAGAGAAACCACTCAAGCACCAGAGGACATAATTTTTAAAGAATTCAAAGACCTTTAGAAAATATAAAATTTAAACCACCACTTTAAAATGTAGATTATAAAAACATAATAGTTTCTTGTATAATCATTGAAAATCGAGGTCTTGTTAATTTGAAATCTGTACCATCTGCCCTAAAAAAAATTTTTGTAAACATTTATAAGATTTTCACATCCTTATTTTTTGATATTCGCATCGTCATTAATAAATGGAGAGGGATTCCTTATTTTATAAAGACTTTTTTCACCTATAAAAGACTGAGTGAAGGAAATGATGGATTTAACATAAACCTTTCTGCACTTTTTCCAGTTTTGCACGAAAGGTTTGAAGATGCAGGCACTGCAGAGGGACATTACTTTTTCCAAGATTTATGGGCGGCTGATTATCTTTATAAGAATAATATTCAAGAGATTGTTGATGTTGGATCGAGAATTGATGGTTACATTGCCCATATACTTCCAAAAATAAAAGTTAATTACGTTGATATCAGGCCAATTAGTAAATTTCATGAGAATTTTAATTTTTTGCAAGGCAGCATTTTAAAAATGCCATTTAAAGATGATTCCATTGAATGCCTGAGCTGTTTACATGTAATTGAGCACATTGGTCTTGGGAGATATGGAGATATTGTTGATCCAAGCGGACATGTAAAATCAGTCAATGAACTCAAAAGAGTAATTGCTTTTGGGGGCACCTTGATTCTTGGAACACCAGTTGGAAAAGAAAGAGTCAACTTTAATGCTCATAGGGTATTTCATCCAAAGACAATAATTGATCTTTTTCATCCTTTCGAACTAGAGGAACTCTCATTGATAGATGACAATGGTAAAAGTATTATCAAAAACCCAACACTAGATCAGATCGCATCATGCGAATATGGTTGTGGTCTTTTTATATTTAAGAATCATGCAAGATGATTTTTCTATTTTAGTAAATACAACAGATAGCTTTAGTGATTGCTGGGAGCCATTCTTTAGACTCTTTAAACTCTATTGGCCAAATTATAGTGGCAAAATCTATCTTAATACTGAAACAAAGGATTTCATTTTCGAAGATCTTAATATCATATCCATCAAAAATAATATTAAGGATAAATCATGGTCAAAATGTTTGTTCTATGCCGTAAATATGATTGAGGAAGATACATTCATATATATGCAAGAGGATTATTTCTTGAAAGATATGGTTAATGATAAAAAAATAAAAGAACTTTACCGCAAATATAAAAAATATGATCTTGATTGCCTTCATTTAACTGATCAATGCACTTCTGGACCATTTAAAGAATTTAAAAGAGATGAAGATCTTTTAATAATTCATGAAAAAGCCCCATACAGGATCAGTACTCAGGCAGCTTTTTGGAAAAAAAATACTATCTTAAAGGTGCTTCGACCTTGGGAGTCGGGTTGGGACTTTGAAAAATTTGGCACTAAAAGGTCCATGAAGGAGACATTTAAGATTTTTGCTGTCAATAACAAAACTTATATCAAGAATCATAGCGAGATAATTCCATATATTTTTACTGGAATAATAAAGGGTAAATGGAAAAAAGAAGTCGTTTCCTTGTTTAAAAAACATAATATAAAGGTTAACTTTGATAAAAGGGGCTTCGTTGATTTAGAGCAGCAAAGCTCTTTCACAAATAAAATAAATACTTTTAGAAAATTAATGCTTTCTTATATTAAGAACTATTATGAAAGTATAAAACTTTATATTGAAACAAATAAATGAGGCTATGAAATTGATTGAATCAAAATTTGTTCTAAGAGATTACAAAAATTATGACCATCAAGACAGAAAAGTTTATCTTTTAGAAGAACAAGATTGCGATAATTTATTGAATAAATTTTATTCAAAACTTCTTGATCAAATTTCTAAGAGAGAACATTTTCCAATAATTAGATTAGCTGATGGAGAATTCCAATTTTTACTTGGTAAAAATGAATTTAATACAAGAAAGCCTGTATTTCTTTTAATAAGAAATATTCTTGGTGAATTGTATAGAAAACTAAGAAGAGTAAATTTTGAAGCCAGGTCAAGAACATATACCTCTGGAGTTTATAGTAAAAATGATTTAGCAAATGTCAGAGAAATTTATTCAGAATGCTTAAGATTTATTTCTGAAAGAGGAATGATGGCAATCTACACGATTATAAAACCAAAATTTTACACCGAACATTATATTCCAAAGTTAATACGGTTTTTTGATGAAAATAATATAGAACTAAATAATAGTAACTATATCCCTTTTTATTTTATATACATAATTCTTACAAATAAACGATACTCATATATCTATAATGCTAAGAACATTCATTTGATTACTAGTTTTGATGAGGAGAGAAAGAGAAAGATTGAGAAAACATTGTATTCTTTAAATGTTAGGAATGTATCTTGGACTAAAATTTCAAAAGATAGATCATTATTTAATGAAATCAACAAAAATATGATTCCAAAAGATATAGATATTATTTTTATTGGAGCCGGTGTGGGAAAAGTAAATATTTTCAATCAGTTAAAAGGTATTCCTTGTCTGGTAATTGATGCTGGTTATATTTTTGAAACATGGCAAGATCCTTCCTTATGCGATGAAAGAGATTATTGTAAAACGCACAATGATGAATAAATATTTATGAAAATAAGATTTGTTGATTTAATTATCAATCTTTTAGCACTAGTATATATACTTTTTTCGATCAATCTTATTCTTAACGAGGATGCAATAAAATATCTTATTTTCTTGTCTAGGATATTACTTTTTGTTGTTTCTTTAAGTTTTATATTTTTATACCACAAAAAAAGTATTCTGATATTCTTAGCTTTTTTTATTTTTTTGCTTCTCTACGGGTTTATAAATGGCAATTGGATAAATTACATTTTTTATGACTCGTTATCATCTTTTGTTTTAGTGTTTATTCTTATTCTAACGTTTGAAAATAGAGATATACTCACAAAAAAAATTATTGAAAAAATTTCTTTGATTTTGCCAATAGGCACTTTCTGTGTTATCTACTATTTTTCTTCAAATAGTCTTGAAGCAGCCGAATCAGTTGTTAATAGAATAATTTTTGAAGTTGAGGATGGAGAAGAAAGTTTTAGACTTACAGATGGCATAGCTTTAATACAGCCATCGATTTTATTATTACCCTTTATCTGGTATTTAGACACCAAAAGAAAAATATTCCTGTTATTTGGGTTTTCTGTTTATTTTGTAGTTAGCTTTATGATAATTTCTAGAGCTGGTATAGCAGGAGCTTTTTTATCAATCTTTTTAACTTTTTTAATAGGATTAAAAGAAAAATTCATAAGATTTAATATTAAATTTTTAGCATCATCGGTACTATTATTACTCTTATGCTCAACTACATTTATTAGATATAGTGAAAATATTCTCGATATAGCAGAAATCTTTAATTTAAGATTTCAAGGAATAGAAACTGAGGACCTCTCATCAGATGCGGTTAAAGAGGAACCAAGGGATATTGAAGCTAGAGAGTATTTTAATTCTATACAATTTTATGAATTTATTATTGGAAAAGGGATGGGTGCAGCTAACCCTTATCCTTTCGGTAAATTTAGTGAAAGAGGAATGATGATGATGCATAGAGGAGAAAATAATTTAATTTTGAAAGGGGGACTTATATTGCTTTTCATCATATATGGAAGCGCAATATTTTCTTTATTTAAACTTACGATAACAAGAACTTATTTTGGTTATTCTTATGTTGCAGTTATTTTGATATTTTTGCTTTTGGAGAGGGGGCACCAGCAATTCTCACAATTATTCATGCTACTTTTCTTCACTTTAGCTATTTCTTATGCAATGAGTATTAAATCTTATAAGATGCCATTTAAAAATGATCAATCACTAAATTTAAAAAAGAAGCATTCAACTGATGAAAAGATTTAACATAGGTATTGCAATTCCTTGCCACAACAATCTAGATGTTCTTCAACAATCTTTACCCTCTGTGTATAGCGATGATTATTTTATAACTATTTTTGATGACGGAAGCACAGATGGAACGGAAGATTGGATTAAAAATAATTATACGCAAGTCAATTACTTAAAAGGGGATGGAAATAACTGGTGGGCTGGATCATTGGCAAGGGCAATTGATCATTGTATCGAAGGGGGATGTGACTACATTATTTCTCTAAATGCTGATGTCATAATCTCCAGTGAATTAATCTTTAAACTTATTGATTCATCAATAAAATCTAATCATTGTATCGTAGCCTCTTTAGTTGTTGATATTGCAAATACTAAAAATATTTTATGGTCAGGATCTACTTTTGGAAAAATACATAAATTTTTACCAATTTACTCCTCAAAATATATATTTAAGTCTGGGACAGAGATTTCAGAAATTCCTATGGGCTCATATGAAGTTGATGAGGTTCATGGTAGAGGAGTGCTTTTGCCAAAAACAGTTTTTGAAAAGATAGGAAACTATGATTTTAAGAGTTTCCCTCAATATGGAGGAGATACAGATTTTTCAATGAGAGCAAAGAAAGCAGGAATAAAAA
>MDTE01068496.1_pt1 | contig 13307 bp, 13 predicted proteins | sample 811231 | NCBI WGS metagenome assembly MDTE01 (sample SAMN05326651, study PRJNA326480) | marine metagenome | isolation source: seawater | place: Indian Ocean: Red Sea | collected 2010
CATTCGGCTCGCTCATCAAAGCCCGTAACAACTAGTTTTTGGATTAGCTTCTGTCCGGGATAGCTTCTATCGCTGCCTACTCACCGTAGGCAGCGGAGAGGTTTGCGTTGGTGTAAACGTTCGTCACGTCGTCGAGCTCTTCAAGCAAATCGATCATTTTTATGATCCGCTCACTCATTTCCTCATCAAGCTCAGCGTAGGTTTGAGGAGCCATAGTGATTTCAGCCAGGGCGGGGGTCATTCCCGCTTCATCAACCTGCGCTTTAACGTGCGTAAAAGCGTCGGGGCTGGTGATCACTGCAATTGAGCCATCGCCCTCTATTTCCACATCATCGGCGCCGGCTTCAATGGCGAGTTCAAAGAGTGACTCTTCAGAGACCCCAGGTTCAAAAAAAATTTGACCGCGCTTATCGAACAGATAAGCAACCGATCCATCCGTCCCCAGATTACCTCCAGACTTTGAAAAAATGTGGCGCACTTCAGCGACGGTTCGATTTCGGTTATCGGTCATAGTCTCTACCAAAAACGCGACACCTCCTGGCCCGTATCCTTCATAGGTAAGGGCTACCAGGTCAGCACCGTCCTGACCACCCGCACCACGCGCAATTGCTCTCTCCATGGTGTCTTTAGGCATCTGCGCCGATTTGGCTTTTTCAACCACAGTCCGCAAAGAGGGATTGTCTTCAACATTGCCGCCACCATCCCTTGCAGCGACAGTCAGTTCGCGAATGATTTTCGTGAACACTTTGGCACGTTTGGCGTCCTGGCCAGCCTTTCTGTGCTTAATGTTGCTCCATTTGCTATGTCCAGCCATACCAGCCTTGTCCTAGGTCTTTTGAGTTCGAATGGACAACTCTTTCAACTGAGCCGGATTGACCTCGCCTGGTGCAGAAGTCAAAAGGCAGGTCGCGGTTTGGGTCTTAGGGAATGCGATCACATCTCTAATCGCCTTGGCGCCGGAGAGCAACATGCCCAGCCGATCCAGACCAAATGCGATGCCGCCATGGGGTGGCGCGCCGAGAGCTAATGCATCAAGTAAGAACCCAAACTTGTCTGTAGCCTCTTCCTCTGACAAACCGAGAACTTTGAAAATAGCCTCCTGCCAGTCCGGCTGATACACCCTAATCGAGCCTCCTCCAACCTCAAAGCCATTGATGACCATGTCATACGCCCGCGAAAGCGCCGATTCTGGGTTTTGAAGCATCCCCTCAATGGTCCCAGAGGGATGAGTAAATGGGTGATGCACAGCAGAAAATCCTTTTCCACCCTGAGCGCCCTCATCTGATGCCTCGAACATTGGGAAGTCCACCACCCAACAAGCGGCCCAATCAGACTCATAAAGCGACAGGTCTTCACCCAGTTTCGCACGTAGCGCACCCATTGAGGCATTGACAACATCTGCTCTGTCAGCGCCAAAAAAGACGATATCGCCATTTACTGCACCGAGCCGCTCAAGGGTTGAGCGCACGACAGCCTCGGGGAGGAATTTCAAGATAGGTGACTGAAGCCCTTCCATCCCTTCTTCCAACGCGTTCACTTTGACATAGGCCAGCCCCTTGGCGCCGTATATCCCCACAAACTGAGTAAGGTCATCGATCGCCTTTCTGGTTAACCTTTGACCGTCTGGAAGCCTCATAGCGGCGACGCGTCCGCGCGGATCATTCGCAGGCCCACTAAACACTTTAAATTCCACGTCTTGCATTAAATCGCCGATATCCACCAACGGCAGATCAAACCGTAAATCAGGCCGATCAGTACCATAGCGTGACATCGCTTCTTGATGCGAAATGACAGGCATATCCCCAAGATCTACGCCGATGAGTTCTATAAAAAGCGTCTGGATCATTCGCTCAGCTAAGGACATGATAGCTGCTTCATCGACAAAGGCCGCCTCAATATCAATCTGAGTAAACTCCGGTTGACGGTCCGCACGCAGGTCCTCGTCTCGGAAACATCGTGCGATTTGATAGTAGCGATCGAATCCCGACATCATCAGCAGTTGCTTAAAAATCTGGGGGGATTGGGGAAGAGCATAAAAAGATCCTGGATGCACGCGACTTGGCACCAGATAATCCCGAGCTCCCTCCGGCGTTGCCTTGGTCAGTATCGGGGTTTCGATATCAACGAACTGCTCTTGTTGCAGAAAACGACGAATGAAATGAGAGGCTTCCGAGCGCAACCTGATTTTCTCCTGCATCTCCGGTCGGCGTAGGTCTAAAAAACGATGTCGTAGCCGAACATCCTCACCTGCCTCAGAGTATTCATCCAACTGAAAAGGTGGGGTTCTTGAGCGATTCAATAGCTCGAGCGATCGTCCAAGCACCTCGATTCCACCGGTCACCATCTTCGGATTTACCGCCGCCTCGTCTCGTGCTCTAACAACCCCTTGGACGCGCACGACGTATTCATTACGGAGTTGATCAGCGAGCGCGAAATGCTTCTCCGTGTCCGGGTCAAAAACAACCTGGACGATTCCCCTATGATCCCGAACATCTAAGAAAATGACTCCACCATGATCTCTACGACGATGAACCCAACCACACAGAGTGATTGGATGACCAATATGGTCCGACCGAATGTCTCCACACAAATGAGTTCTCATACTCTTCCTAGATCATCCTTTTTAGGATGCAACCAAAATTCAAAAAGCTCAGCCCTGATTTCATGACAGGGTTTAAAAAGCAGTCTCTTCACTAATCGGAAGTTTTACTGGACCGGTTGCTTGCCGAAGCGCTCGATCCACTATCACTTCCACCACCGCTTGAGCCACTCGTGCTGTCGCTTCCACTGCTGCCGGATACGTTCTTCTTGCCACCTGTTTTAAAGTCAGTTTCGTACCAACCGCCTCCCTTTAGACGAAACGCAGCGGCCGACACCAATTTCTTTAATGATGATGCTCCGCACGCTGGGCATTCGGTGAGCGGCGCTTCGGACATCTTTTGCAATTTTTCGAGACGATGCGAGCAACTTTCGCACTGATATTCATAGATAGGCATTGCAGTTTTCCTACAAGTCTTTTGAGTGGTGTCTCATTTTTGAGGCCGCAAATTATACCGAATCAGACATTGACACAACACATGCCCAAATAACGCTTCAAAAATAGGCAGTCGCCGGATATTTGCTGGAAAATTGCTTGCTACACTGGATTTCATTCGCTATAAATAGCGCGCAATCTTCGTAAGGGGTCAGATCTTGAATCCAGTCGAAGATTCCATACTGGGTCTGAAGGAAAACCCGTTGTTGGTGACCACACGAGGATAGCTTCTCCCCGGTTACTTTGAAAAAAAGACTTTGCGAAAAGATCTTTTCAGAAGCGTTGCGGGAACGGGACCGAAGAGTCCATATCTCGCCGCCAACCGGACCTAACATAGCAATTAAGCAGGAAAAGGATAAATCCATGGCAGCAAAAAGACCGCCCGCGATCAAAGAAAAATATACGAAGAGCGCTATCGTCGCCTCACTTTCAGAGAGCACTGACCTTAGCAAAAAACAAGTCACGGCGGTTCTCGACGAACTGTCAGGCCTTATCGAGCGCCACCTCAGGAAGGGCGCCGCAGGAGAATTCACAATGCCCGGTCTGATGAAGATTAAATCAGTCAAGAAGCCTGCCAGAAAAGCTAAGAAGGGCGTCCCCAATCCTTTCAAACCTGGTGAAACGATGGACGTCGCTGCCAAGCCTGCAAGCACAGCAGTAAAGATCACGCCATTGAAAGGCATTAAAGATTTCGTCTAAGTCTACGAGTCTAGTGATAAAGGCCGCATTAGCGGCCTTTTTTTTGCGTAGAAACATCTGGAGCTCATTATTCGCGGCTGGTCTATTGCAGCTTCCAAATATGTTCCTAACAATCTCTGAACAGTACCGTCGGTTCACTTGTACAACCACTTCGTATCGATCGATGAATTGATGCACTCCCTACCAATGAACTATAAATTAGAAGAATTAAAGCCACCGGTGCAGCTTTCTCTTTCCTGCTTGGTCCAGGCATTTCTTTCTTCAAGGTCATACGATTCAATCGCCTAGATCATCGATCGAAGGACAAATGCGTGATTGTCAAAGCATTTTTCTCCCAATGTTGACCGTCAAAAAGGTCCACTGGCAGCTCTCGCCAATCGATCCCTCGTACGCAACGCGCATTAACACTCACGCCGTCGGGGTTAGATCGAGGAAAGTAAAACGGTTTGATTCCACAAGTCGGACAGAAGGTGTGGCGAGCAACCCTAGAGCCAAAACAATAGATGCTGGCCTCGCCAGATACCCATTCGAAGTGACTGAGCGGCATGATCCAATGCAGATAGTCCTCGAGCTCACAAATCGAGCAATTACAGCGGAGCAGAGAGTGCGGCGGGCGCGTCGTTAAGCGAAACTGCAAGGCTCCGCAATGACACGCCCCTTCATAGCGCAACTTATCTGTCATAGAATCCGCCCCACAAATATTGGATCGCGAACTCTGCGTTGGCGATCGAGAATTTCCTGCTCCACGGAGTTCTGACGACAAAGAGTAGCCGAATAATGAAAGCATCCCAACTCACGCTGTCTACCCTCAAGGAGACTCCAGCTGACGCAGAAATCGCTAGTCATCGGCTCCTTCTCAGAGGTGGTTTTATAAACAAACTCGCATCGGGTATTTATTCTTGGATGCCCCTAGGCTTGCGCGTCCTGAGAAAAATCGAGGCTATCGTGAGACAGGAGATGGACCGGAGCGGCGCGCAAGAATTGCTGATGCCTACTTCTCAGCCAGCCGAGCTGTGGCAGGAGTCTGGCCGTTGGGGATTGTACGATGAGGGTCTATTGCTGAAATTTAAAGATCGACATGAGCGTGATTTTTGTTTTGGTCCAACCCATGAGGAAGTAATCACAGACATCGCGCGCCAATTATTAAAAAGCCACAAACAGCTTCCAGTTAACTTTTACCAAATTCAAACGAAGTTTCGAGATGAAACGCGCCCACGGTTTGGTGTGTTAAGAGCGCGCGAGTTCGTTATGAAAGACGCCTACTCGTTTCATACCACAATGGATTCACTGGCTGAAACCTATCAGAGCATGCACGATACCTACTCCAGGATTCTCACTAGGCTGCAACTGAAGTTTCGCCCGGTTGCCGCTGACACTGGCAGCATTGGTGGATCGGCCTCCACTGAATTCCACGTGCTGGCGGACTCGGGCGAGGACTTAATCGCATTTAGCAACGAGGGCGAATACGCGGCCAATATTGAGCTGGCTGAGGCGATCACTCCTTTGAAGCCGGATGCACAGCAGTGTGAAATCGAGAAAATTGCAACGCCCAATATAAAAACCATCAGCGATATTGTTGCCTTCCTTAAACAGCCTATTGAGCAAACGATCAAAACACTGATCGTGGAGGGTGCAGATTCGAAGTTAGTTGCACTCATCCTGCGAGGCGATCACTCGCTGAACCTTCTTAAGGCAGAAAAGCATCCTCTGATCCAATCTCCTCTTCGAATGGCTAGCGAGGAAGTGATTCGAGCCACTTTTGGCGCGGGCCCAGGATCTCTTGGGCCCGTTGCCAGCCCTATTGATGTCATTGCCGATCGAGCAGCTAGCGTTGCAGTGAATGTCTCATGCGGAGCCAATGATGAAGGCTTCCACTTCACCAATGTAAATATTGGCCGAGACTATACCCCAGTGGATGTCGCGGATTTACGAAACGTCGAACCAGGAGATCCATCTCCTGATGGCACAGGAAACCTCGAAATCAAAAAAGGCATAGAGGTTGGTCACATTTTCCAACTCGGCAATAAGTACAGCTCGCCAATGAAGGCCTCCGTACTCAATGATGAAGGGAAGGCAATGACCATGGTGATGGGCTGCTACGGAATGGGTATTTCAAGATTGGTAGGCGCCGCTATCGAGCAAAATAACGATGAGAACGGGATCATTTGGCCAGAATCCATCGCGCCATTCACAGCGGTGCTAATCCCCGTGAACGCTCACAAATCTGAAATAGTTCGAGACGCCGCGAACACACTTTATAACGAACTCATTGGTCTAGGCGTGGACGTGTTGCTCGATGATCGAGATAACGTTCGTCCTGGCGCTAAGTTCGCGGAATCCGAACTTATCGGTATTCCCCATCGAATCGTTATTGGGGAAAAAACCCTTGAGGATCAACAACTCGAATACACCTGCCGAGCAAATGGAAAATCAGAGCGTTGGCCTCAACTCGGCGCCGGCACAAAGTTAAAAAGCATCATAGACGCAGCCATGAAAAATGCCTTTGACTAGATGGTACCTAAGGCCCTCCCTAGGCTAAAAAAGTGCTTTCAGCCCAATCCAAGGACCCTTGGATGAACATTAACATTGCCCGCTTAATAAGCGTCTTTAACTCTTGCCTTGGATTTCGTAACCGAGAGACCGACTATAACTGCCGTCCCTACTAGGGCTGGCAAATCACTGATTAGAACGCGTTTTGGGAACTGCTGGGAATCCAAGCACGCAACGAATGGCCCATCTAATGTGAGAAGCACGTTTGAGGTCGGTTCACCCAACTCAGCGCTCATCCGGTTAACCAGCGCCAGAATCGTCCGAATTGATTCGCGCCAAAAGCGAGGCAGAGGTTTGCGGCCCTACCAAGACCTCCCTGACTTTGCCGTTTGGGTTAACCAGGATCGTAGTGGGTAATATGGTCGGCGGCTCAATGCCAAGACTGGTCGCTGGGTCAAGCGACAGAACCGGAAATTGAATTCCCATTTTTTCAATCGACGCCATCGCCTCTTCTGCCTCCGACGGCGCATCATAATCGACTCCTAGAACTATGAGCCTTTCCGAGTATCCATGAGCTAGATCGTTTAGTTCAGGAACTTCGGTAATACAGGGCCCGCACCAAGTCGCCCAGTAGTTAATAACCTGCCACTTACCCTCAATCCTTGATGATGCCACCGCGGGCCCCTGGACGGTTTGATAAAACCCCTCATTGGCAACATTACCGCAGCCGCTACTAAAGAGACCGATTAAGCAGCCGACAAAACTGAGCCAAACGGCAGTCTTTGATGAGATGGAGATCGCGGGCCCCTTTGTCGATTCAAACAGGTCATCTAAATGGCCACCTCTCGGCCTCGCTTTCGATAATATCTTGAGCACTTTTACTTCCTCTCAACAACCGAACCTAGCGGGTCAGATGTTAGGTATATTCTCAACAGCAGTCGGCAGATCCCCACCAAGCAATGGTCCAACTGCTCCCGATAGACGCTTGCCTTAGATGCCGGTCTCGCATCTTTACTCGAGAATTGATTCATTGGAGTAACAACTTCCCATTCCATTACGTTTACGATCCCAACGCGCCAACTGTCCTATTTCAGCCTAAATATAGTCGCCGCTAAATTGACTAGCCGCAGCTTGGATGATCTCAGTTACACTAGGATTCGAATCACGCACCGATTAACCTTTTTAGCTTGATCAAAAGGCTCGTTATTACGGTGACAGATACGACCATATTTCATAACCCTCTCTGTTCGAAATCAAGGGCAACCCTTGCTCTGCTTGAAGACGAGGGGATCGATTTTAGAGTTCAATTGTATTTGGAAACCCCGCCCTCCGAGCAAGCACTGCATGCGCTCGCAGATCAATTGATCGATGGTAAGGTGGCCATTTTGCGTACCGAGGACGTCGCCAAAGTCGAACCCTCCGTTGACTCTTCCTCTCTGAACCCTAGCGAACGAATCGCACTGATAGCGCGCCACCCCGAATTATTGCAGCGACCCATTGTGCGGTACAGAGGCAAAGCAAAAATCGGTCGACCACCCGAGTCAGTGCTGGCGCTGTTTTGTTCCTAGGCGCTAGGATGCTCAGCGGTTTGGGGACCACATCGATAAGTATGCCCACGCTTGGATAGATAACACTTCACACCCTATCAGCTATATTTAAGCGGGGCATTACCTGGGCGTTATCGAGATCCGTTTTCAGGGGAAAAGATAAAGTCAGGCATTCGACCGCCCACGTTCACCCAGCCGGGTGCTAGTGAATTATTTTGGGCACGGTTTGCTCAGGCATCGACGATTGCTTTGACCTTCTGGTCGACTGACGTGACGTACGGGCATCTCTCTCACGACTCCTGACCTCATAACGCCTGGTCATGATCTCACCGTTAAGCACCTCTGGTAACTCACTCAGAAAGGTCTCCATATGTGGGGTCTCAAAGTGATCTTGGAGCGCGTCAACAGATTCCCACTCTTGGAACAATAAGAACTCCGTATCCGAGGAAAGCGCCGCATAGAACTCGTAGGTTAAGCAGCCCGGTTCTTTACGAGACAGTGAAGACATTTCTTCCATTAGGGCGAGCGCTTTGGATCTAGCATCCGCTCTGATAGGAAATATGCCGTGAACAATAATCATGCGTTCAGTATACCACTCGTCACGGGCCAGACGCACGGGTCACAATTCCCGGTGGACAGCGAAGGGAGACCAGGATTGCTCAACCGGCATCAATTCAATCTGATTGATATTGACATGCGCTGGCCGTAACGCAACCCAAACGATGACGTCAGCAATGTCCTCGGCAGACAGTGGTTTCATTCCCTCGTAAACTGCAGCCGCTTTGCTCTGATCTCCACTAAAGCGCACGACTGAAAACTCGGTCTCACACATTCCTGGCTCGATCACCGTGGCGCGAACACCTTTACCCAAAAGGTCCGCATGGAGGTTACGCGTAAATTGTTGGACAAACGCTTTGGTACCGCCGTAAACATTACCTCCGGGATAGGGCCAATTGGCAGCAACAGAGCCCATGTTAATGACGTGACCCCGACCTTGTTCTACCATCATCGGCAAGCAAGCACGTGTGCAATACATGAGGCCCTTAATATTTGTGTCCACCATCGTTTCCCAGTCGTCAAGATCCACAGCATCAGCACCGCTTAAGCCCAGCGCCAGGCCTGCGTTATTGATTAAGATATCCGGCTGATGAAACAGCTCTGGGAGCGTTGCAAACGCTTCCGAGACCGCGCTCGAATCCCGCACATCGAGTTCCACCACATGACATTGCGCCTCTTCCTCGAGAGAGGAGGCTAAATCAGTCAATCGTTCCAAACGGCGGGCCATCAGAACCAAGCGGTATCCTTCGCTGGCGAACCGCTTAGCCGCCGCTCTCCCAAACCCCGAGCTCGCACCCGTGATCACAACGGTTCCTTTACACGCTTTCATACTCCCTCTCGGTGCCCTAAACCTGCTGCAGTTAGCACATCGGTAATCTCATCGAGTATCACTGGATCATCGATGGTGGCCGGCATATCTACTGTTTGACCATCTGCGATTTGACGCATGGTCTTTCGTAGAATTTTCCCGGATCGAGTTTTTGGCAACCGTTGCACCACCACGTACTTCTTAAAATTCGCAAACGCTCCAATATTCGAGCGAACCAGCTGGATGAGCTCCGAGCCAATCGCACCCAACGTTGCTTCGGCTCCATCTTTCAAAACCAGCAGACCCAGCGGTACCTGGCCTTTGTCGTCGTCCTGAACACCGATCACCGCGCATTCGGCAACGGCAGGATGAAGGGCGACGACAGCTTCCATTTCACCGGTGGACAATCGATGACCGGCAACGTTAATCACATCATCCGTTCTACCCGTGATAAAGAGATATCCGTCCTCGTCAAGGTAACCCCCGTCACCTGTGTGGTAGTAGCCGGGGTACTCAGTCAAATAAGCATCAATAAGACGATCATGATTGTTCCATACAGTGGGCAAACACCCGGGCGGTAATGGCAGCGACAGTACAACCGCTCCCGTTTCGCCAGGCGCACAAGGCGTTAGTGATTCATCCAGAATCTTGACCTCGTATCCAGGAAGCACCGGCCCAGCGCTGCCCACTTTGACCGGCAATGGCTCATCTCGCCCCTGAGGCACGCCAGCCACCGGGCTGCCCGTTTCGGTTTGCCACCAATGATCAACGACAGGCACAGGAATTCTTTCGACTAACCAATGATAGGTCGCCGGATCTGTTCGCTCTCCTGCCAAAAAAAGTGACTTCAATGCGCCAAGGTCGTACTGGTTGATGAGTGCACCGTCAGGATCTTCCTTCCTAATCGCACGAAAAGCGGTGGGAGCCGTAAAAAAGATATTGACCTTGTGTTCGGCCATCACTCGCCAAAAGGTTCCGGCATCAGGCGTGCGTACAGGCTTCCCCTCAAAGAGAACTGTCGTACACCCCATTAGGAGTGGTGCATAGACAATATAAGAGTGACCCACCACCCAGCCCACATCTGACGCAGCCCAGAAAACATCTCCTGGTTCCGCACCGTACAGCACCTCCATACTGTGCTTTAACGCGACCGCATGACCACCATGGTCACGAACGACGCCCTTAGGCTTCCCGGTCGTTCCAGAGGTATACAGGATGTAAAGCGGATCGGTTGCTTTGACCTCAACCCAAGGCGCGGCTGGGGCCTTTTTAACCTGACTCCCCCAGTCCACATCTCCCGAACTTAACGCGTAAGTCGCTTCTGGCCGTGCCAAAATCATTCGTCCATCAACTTGGTGTTCAGCCAAACGGCAGGCTTCATCTACCAGCGGCATGTAGGGAATCACTTGGTCAAATTCGATGCCGCAGGTCGCGGTCATCAGCACTTTAGGCGTCGCATCATCAATTCTAGTGGCCAATTCTCGTGGGGCGAACCCACCAAACACCACCGAGTGAATCGCACCGAGTCTCGCGCACGCGAGCATGGCAAATGCCGCCTCCGGCACCATCGGCAAGTAGATAATGACCCGGTCTCCAGGCCCTACCCCCATGAGAGACAAGGCGCCCGCCACCTGCTCTACCTCGGCTAACACTTCTCGGTAACTGAAGTGCTTGATGGTATGCGTCACTGGCGAGTCATAAATGAGTGCCGTTTGATCGCCTCGACCTAGCTCGATCTGATGATCAAGCGCAAGATAAGCTGTATTGGTTGTTCCATCGGAGAAATAATCGGCCAGCCCGTCAGATCTCTCGTCGACAATAGCGCTGGGCGGCGATAACCAAGGAAGTTGTTCGGCTTCGACCCGCCAATAAGCCTCGGGATCGTCCCGCGAGGCTATATATCGCTCAGAAAAGGATCTCGGCATTATTGCGCCGCATCCGATGCCACTTGACTACCAATCAGTCGATCAACCTCACCCGCATCATATCCAGCGATTGCCAGAATATCTCGAGTATCTTGACCCGGCTGACGCGATGCCGTTGATAACGCAGGAGCGGTTCGTGAAAACCGCGGAGAGGGCGAGGGTTGCATCACCCCGTCCAAGGACTGAAATGTCTGTCGCTCGGCATTGTGTGGATGGGACGCCACTTCGCTAATGGATAGGACAGGCGCAAAGCAAACGTCTGACCCCTCCATAATAGCGCACCACTCGTCTCTCGATTTAGTTTTGAATACCTCGGTAAGCCGGGCTTGCAATTTTGGCCACTCGCTTTGATTCATTTGCGGTGCAAATTCTTCCCGGTCGAGACCAGCCTTCTCGATCAAGAGTGCGTAAAACTGAGGCTCAATGGACCCTAGCGAGATGTACTTGCCATCTCCTGTCTCGTAGGTCCCATAAAAATGTGCTCCGCCGTCTAGCATATTGCTGGCGCGTTCCTCCTTGAACACCCCCGCAGCATGCATGGTGAAAAACATCGCCATCAGTGTCGCTGAGCCATCAACCATGGCCGCATCCACTACCTGTCCTTTGCCTGACTTGTTCGCTTCGAGCATTCCACAGGCGATACCAAAAGCCAGCAGCATTCCGCCGCCGCCAAAATCACCCACAAGGTTAAGGGGCGGAACAGGTTTACCGTCTTTTGGACCGATGGCGTGCAGCGCACCCGCGAGAGAGATGTAGTTAATGTCGTGACCGGCCGCTTGTGCCATGGGTCCTTCTTGACCCCACCCTGTCATGCGCCCGTAAACCAATTTTGGATTTCTGGCCATACAATCCTCTGGTCCAAGGCCTAAACGCTCGGTGACGCCAGGTCTAAAGCCCTCAAACAACGCGTCCGCGGATTCGCACAACTTAAGCACAACATCGACTGCTTCCGGATTCTTTAAATCCAGCGCAATGGATTTGCGTCCGCGGCCCAAAACATCTTGACCCCTAGCAGTAGCTCCATAACGATCTATACGGATCACCTCAGCACCCATATCCGCGAGCATCATCCCGCAAAATGGGCCAGGGCCTATCCCAGCGAGTTCAATAATTCGATATCCGGTTAACGGTCCCATGCCGTGTCCTCCCTCTCTAGTTGCTTTCATTTAGGCACAAGTGCTGAGGTCTTCGCAATCAATCGCCTAGGCGGAATCTGAGGATTAGGGAACTAGGGTTCAGCCGCCCCTCCAGTCGCGGTATCCTTAGCGCTCGATTGCCACATGAGAGGCGCATCCCATGCTAGAGACCGTCGTCATTGAGCCCGAACAACCCGCACGAGGCGCGGTGATCTTCCTTCATGGATTGGGCGCGGACGGACACGACTTTGAACCCATCGTGCCAGAGTTAGGCGTTGACGACCTGGAATTGCGCTTTGTTTTCCCACATGCACCAGAGCGGCCGATCACGATCAACGAGGGCGAGCCGCTCAAGGCTTGGTATGACTTTGTGCCTCACTCGGAACATGCAGGCAGCGACGACATCAAGGCCTCAGCGCTGTCGATCAAGACCCTCATTCAAGCCCAAATCGATAAGGGTATTCGTCCCGAGCGCATCATCCTTGCCGGTTTCTCCCAAGGCGGCGTAATGGCATTGGAAGTAGGACTGCGCTACGAGCAGCGAATCGCGGGAATCATCGCTTTGTCCACCTATTTGCATGACGCCGCCGCGACCGAGCAAGAGCGCACCGATGCCAATCTCGCGCTCCCCATCTTTATGGGTCATGGGACAGCGGACCCAATGATCCCGATCATGCGAGCTGCGACCTCTCGGGAAAACCTCATCCGCCTCGCGTACGACATCGAATGGCATGACTACCCCATGGGTCACCAAGTCTGCGTCGAAGAAATCGAAGACATTGCTCGCTTCATTCGCCGGTGCCTTTGATGCTCAAAACCGCTTCAGCACAAGACTGGCTGGACGCAGTACTTGGGTCATTTGACGAATTCCTTCTCGACCACGCCGCCAACGAGCGCAAAGCCTCTGCCATGGCCATGTCGATGGTGGCGCACTATCCCGATCGACCCCGACTCGTGACGGAGATGATCGATCTAGCGCTCGAAGAGATGAACCACTTCAGGCAAGTGTACCGACTCATCGAAGCGCGAGGATTGATGTTGACTGCGGATGATAAAGATCCCTACGTCAATGCATTGAGACGGCGAATGGACAAAACGCGAGAGCCTTAC
>MDTE01153039.1_pt1 | contig 13307 bp, 1 predicted proteins | sample 811231 | NCBI WGS metagenome assembly MDTE01 (sample SAMN05326651, study PRJNA326480) | marine metagenome | isolation source: seawater | place: Indian Ocean: Red Sea | collected 2010
TTTAGAGAGGAAATAATTTATGTCACAAATTGACAAAAGAATACAAGTCAATACTATTATTGAGAATCAGTTGCCTGAATTTTTGGTATCTGATTTTCCTAATGCCACTGAGTTTTTAAAACAATATTATCATTCACTAGAGTTTCAAGGTGGTGCAGGTGATTTAATTAATAATTTAGATCAATATATTAGATCTGATAATCTAGTTCCTGAAGTTGTTACTGGTGTGACAACCACTACATCTGAAATAGATTCATCAGACACTGTAATTAATGTTCCTAGTACAATAGGTTTTCCATCAGAGTATGGTTTATTAAAGATAAACGATGAGATTATAACTTATACTGGTATCACTTCAACTTCATTTACAGGTTGTGTAAGAGGTTTCAGTGGAATTACAGGATACAACGTAGGTATTTCTTCATCTTTACTCGAAATTAATCGTGAGAGTCTTGAGTTTGATGAGACTATTGCAGCATCACATGTATCAGGTTCATCTGTTCAAAATTTATCTGTTCTATTTTTACAAGAATTTTTCAAAAAGTTAAAGAAAACATTTTTACCAGGTTTAGAAAATAACGATTTTGCAACAACTTTAGATGTAGGTAATTTTATAAAGTTTGCTCGTTCATTTTATCAGTCTAAAGGTGTTGAAGAATCAATTAGAATATTATTTAAAGTATTATATGGTGTAGATTCAAAGATAATTGACTTAGAAGGTAACTTAATTAAACCATCAGACGCTGAATTTATACGTCGTGAAGTAATAGTTGCTGATTTAATCACACCAACTGGAGAACCTCAAAATCTAACTGGACAAACTATTTTCAAATCTACTGATATTAATACCAATGCATCAGTGTCTGAAGTTGAAATAATAAAAAGAGAGGGAAGAAATTATTATAAAATTGCTTTATTTGTAGGATTTAGTGATCGTGACCTAATTGAAGGTGTATTTACAGTACCAGGTAAAACCAAAGTTGTTGGTGGAGTTAACGCAGGTGCTACAATTATTGACGTTGATTCAACTGTAGGTTTTGGAACAACAGGAACTATTATTTCTGGTGCAAATTCAGAGATTAATTATACCTCTAAATCAATTAATCAGTTCTTCGGATGTTCAGGAGTCGGTGTTGGTATTAATACTGCTGCAGATTTACGTTCAGATGAAACAATATTTGGATACGAAAACGGTGATTTATCAAAAAGAGTTGATTTAAGAATTACTGGTGTTCTATCAGAGTTAGTTCCAATCACTGATATTAGTCTAATAAATGAGCAAGAAAATTTATTTGTTAAGAATATAGGTGAAAAAATAGAAAATGATGGTAACAACTATAAACAAATTTTTGCAAACTCATGGATTTATAATACAGCATCAAGATTTCAAGTAGAAATAACAGGTTCAACTTTTAAATTAAATACAAAAATTGATAAAGCATATTTAAAAGAAGGAGATAGATTTGAAATATTAGAGAGAAACGAACAAGTCATTGCTGGAAGTGGTCAGATTGGTAGTATTGACGTTACGTTAAATCAAATTAATGCAACAAACATAGCTGGATTCACACCTCAAGCAGGGCAACATTATGATATTAGAAGAATAGTTGAAAAAGTAAACAGCACAGGAATAACTCTCGCTCAAGGTAATAATAATATTATTGCTGATACTTTGAATGTATACGTAGATGGAAATACTGAGGGATATGTTGCATCAAACTCTTTACCAAGTTATGATATCACACAAAATATTATTGAAGAAACTCTAACTGGGAGCACACAAGCGGGACTAGAGGGATATAATCCATTAAATCAGAGATATAGTTTCATAAAATTCACACCACCACCAGGTGAGGATATTAAATTTATTCAGGGTGATGCAGTTATATACCAACCAGAAGGTGGAAATTTAATTGGATTAGATAGTGGTAGAACATATTATGTTGATCCAGTTATACCAGGTGCAAATCAAAATATATCTCAAATAAGATTATTCAACTCCACAGCACAAATTGGAACTGCTAGTACTGTTCAAGTTGGTCCTACAACATCAACAACTGATGTTCATAGGTTTGTATTGAAGGCACATGCGAGCAGAACTTTAGAAGCAGACAAAATTTTAAGAAAATTCCCTTTATCACAAAACTTATTTGTCCCATCTGCACAAGAAACACCTACAACTGATATTGGTATTTTAATCAACGGTGTTCAAATAAGATCTCCTATTTCAGATAATCAAATATACTATGGTTCATTAGAATCAGTTGACCTTTTGAACTCAGGATCAGATTATGATGTTATTAAACCACCAATAATAGGTATTGAAACAAGCACTGGTGTCGGTGCTGCTGCTGAACCTATTGTTCAAGGAACAGTTAAAGAGGTATTTGTTGATCCACAAGGATTTGATATTGATGAGGTACAAAGTATTTCATTAACAGGTGGTAATGGAAGTGGATGTGTACTACAACCAATACTAGGTGAAAGAAGTAGAGAATTATTATTTGATAGTAGAGATGTATTCTTTAACGGTGGTGTAGATATTGTCAATGAAACAATCACATTTAAAGAAAATCATAATTTACTTGATGGTCAATTAGTATATTATAGTTCAAATAATAACCAACCAATAGGTATTGGAACTGCTTTTGATTTAGAAAATAATGTTAACGGTACATTATCCGATGGTGCTCCATACTATGTTAGGGTAGTTAATCCATCTACAGTAAGAATTTTTAATACTGAAACTGATGCCATATTTGGAACTGCAGGTATTAATACAGTTGGATTATCAACGGACACAGCAGCAAGTGGTATTCACAAATTTAGAACAGAAACTAAGAAAACTCTTGTTGCTATAAAAGTTTTAGAAGAAGGTTCAGGATATACACATCGTAAATTAAGAGTCAAACCTGCTGGTATATCAACATCATCAAATGTTGTTACGTTTAAAAATCATGGATTCCAAACTGGAGAGATTGTAGAGTACTCTGCAGAAACTTCACCAATACAAGGTCTAAGCACTACCTCTTCATATTACATTAAAAAATTAACTAGTGATACTTTCCAATTGGCAGACGCTGGTATTGGTGCTACATCAACTGTTGATTTTAATAGAGGAAAATATGTTAATTTTGATAGTGCAGGTTCAGGATTCCAAATTTTTAATTACCCAGAAATAAAAGTTAATATAGATGTATCATACGGTTCAACAGTTACTGGTGATATAACAATTACCCCAGTTGTGACAGGTGAAATATTAGGTGCTTATCTATATGAAGAGGGAACAAACTATGGTTCAACAACATTAGATAAACAGGTAATTCCTAAAGTATCAATTGAAAATGGTAGATTTGCTGAATTTAAACCAATTATTGTAGATGGTAAATTGACTGATGTTGCTGTTGTTAATAGAGGTAGAGAATATAATTCAAGTCCTGAAATTAGGGTCATATCAAGTTCTGGATCTGGTGCTGTTGTAAGACCAGTTGTACAAGATGGTTTTGTGATAGATGCTATAGTAACCAATCCTGGTATTGGATACAGTAGTATTACTACAGAGGTAAGGGGATTTTCAAGAGGACAAGGTGGTCAGTTTACTGCAAGAGTAAGAAGTTTAACACTTAACAGTCAAAATAGATTTGGTGACTCATTCTTATCAACAAAAGATGGATTAATAAAATTCAGTATTTTAGGTTACTCACAAGAGATAGCAACTAATTTTGAAAAAACATTTTCAGTTAACCCTAATACGCAAGAATTTACACAAATTACTGGACACTCACCAATCATAGGTTGGGCATATGATGGAAACCCAATATATGGTCCTTTCGGTTATTCTGACCCTGATAATATTAACTCTGAACTTAAGATAATACAATCATCATATAAGACAGACATTACCAATGTCGTTAACAGACCACCAGGATATGCACCAGGATTTTTCGTTGAAGATCATGTATTTGATGAATCGGGAGATCTTGATATTCATAATGGTAGATTTGGTAAGACACCAGAGTTTCCAAATGGAATTTATGCATACTTTGCTACAGTTGGTTTAGGAACTCAGACAAATAAATTAGAGGGTAATTATCCATATTTCATTGGTAATACATATAGATCACCTTTTATAAAAGAAAATCAGTTACTCGATCAAGATTTTGACTTTAATAATTCAAGTTTAAGAAGAAATACATTACCTTATACTGTTGACGAACCTTTTGCCGACAATGATTTTGTTATTGAATCATACGAAAAGATAAGACAGTTATCAGTTATTGAATCTGTAACTAAAGGTGATGTAGATGCTATTACTATATTAAACGGTGGACAAGATTATAAGATAGGTGATTTAACTGATTTTGATGATGAAGAAACAAATGGATCTGGATTCAGTGCACAAGTTAGTGAAATTGTTGGTATTGGTATATCAAGAATCGATACCGTAATTAATTCATTCAATAACGCTGTATTCGAGTATGGAGGCAGTAACGAAGTTATTGCCCATTATAAACCTTTCATAGAAATTAATGACCAAGATGCAGTATCAATATCTGGATTAAGCACTAATATTAAGAATTTGACTGATTCTTTTAACGTTGGTGTATCTACAAACAGAGTAAGTTTAGCAGCAAGCATGACTGTTGGAAGTTCTGCTGGTCTTGTTCAAGATATTACGTTGACTCAAATACCTAGCACTATTTCAGTAGGTGGGTCAATAAGAGTTGGATCAGGTAATACAAGTGACACAGAAGAATTAAAAGTATTAAATATTTTTCCTAGTGAAAGAATAGTTCGTATTCAAAGGCATACTGGTATAGCACATACTTTAGGTTCAAATGTAGACGCATTAAATAATAAAATTTCAATACCAGTTGAGACAACACCATTTACTTCAGAGTTGAATGACATAATTTACTTTAATGGTCGTCAGTCTGTGGGTATTGGTACTACAATAGGTGGTGCTATTAAAGTAGACACATTTGTAGGTGATAAGGTAACTGAGGTTTCAATACCTACTAGAACAATAAGAATACCAAATCATCCATTTAAAAACGGGCAGAGACTAACAATTAATAAACATAGTGGTGCAAATAGATTTGATGTTGGTACAACAAATTTAGTACAAGAATTCAAGTTACCATTTGTAGGTGCTGATTCAACTGAGGTATTTGTAATTAATAAAGGAACTGATAATATTGGTTTAGTTACCAGCAAAGTTGGTATTGGTAGTACAAGCGAGGGTCTATTCTTCTACACAAATGGTTCAAACTCTGGTATAAATTCTTCTCTTTACTTCTTAGAGAGTCAGAAAGAGCAAGTAAGAGGTGATATTGATAAAATCACTACAACAGTTTCTACTAATGTTTCTGCTGCAAATACAACAACTCATAACTTAGTTGAAGGTGATATTGTTAAAATGAATGTTGTTCCTAATTTAGCAGTTGGGGTTGGAACAACTACACCAGTAAACGTAAATTATAATTTTGAATTTGATAAGTTAATAATTAATCCTCTTACATTTACAGCATCTGATGTTGAGACTGATCAAATTGATATTGCAGAGCATGGATTTAAGACAGGTGATAAGGTATTTTACCAAGGTTCTGCAACTGGATTAAGCACAGGTACATATTTTGTTAATAGAGTAAGTAGTAGAAGATTTCAGTTATGTGAAACAATACAAGATTTAAATGTAAATCCAATTAGAATCGCACCTATAACAGCAAATACAGGTGGTACACAAACTATCGCTCCTATTAACCCAAGAATTGATGTTGTTAAAAACTCTAAATTGACTTTTGGATTATCAAGTACAACTCTAGCAGACTTTGATTTCAAAATATTCTACGATAAAAATCTAACAAATGAATACCTAAGTTCTCAAGACAGTAGTTCATTTAATGTTGGCACTGCAGGAACAATTGGTATTGGTACAAATAATACAGATCCAATCGGTGCTGCTCTAACTGTTCAGTATTCTGCCTCCACTCCTGTTACCCTATATTATGGTTTAACTAAAGGTGGTTACATAAGTACCGCTGACACAGAGGTTCCAAACTATTCTGAAATAAGATTTATTGATAGTGTTTACAATGGTGAATATAAAATATCAAATGTCACAGATGATACCTTCAATTTCTCACCTAAAGTTCCAGAATTTTTATCATATACAACTGATGATTGTGAAAAAATAGAATATTCTACAAGATCCACATCTGTTCATGGTCCTATCAAAAACTTCAGGATATTATCACCAGGATTTAATTATAAAAAATTACCACAGTTCAATAAAGTAAACAGCGTTAGTGGTACAGATGCAAACATCATTGCATCTTCAAAGACAATTGGTAGAATCAAAAAGGTAAGAATCGTAGACATTGGATATGAATATTCCTCTGATAAAACATTAGGACCACAAGCATTCATATCACCAGTTGTAAATATCGATAACTTAGACGTAATTGGATCTGTCAACATTGTAAGTGGTGGTGCTGATTACATGAGCACACCTAATTTAATAGTATTCAATCCAGTTACTAATACTGTTGTAGATGATGTTTCACTACAACCTTTCGCTCCTAACCAAACAATTTCAAAAGTTGATGTACTTTCACCTGTAACTGGTTTAGATTCAGTCGTTCATAAAATAGTTTCTATAAACAACTCAAATGGTGTTGGTGTTAATTCCGTTCAGACAGGTGCTTCAGGTGTTGTAACATGTTTCCTAGAAACCCCAATAAATGGATTTGATAACCAACCATTTGCTGTTGGAGACCAAGTATTCGTTGAGGGTATACAAAGGGTTGGAGAGGCAGGAATTGGTGCTACACAAGGGGGAATATCGACTAATACAACTGTAGAAGGAACTGGTTACAACTCAGAAAATTATAATTATTCATTCTTTGATGTTATTGATTATACCGCTGGTACACAATGTATTGCTGTGTTTAGTTTATCAGGTGTAACAACTAATCCTGGTATCGCTAAAACATTCCAGTCAGGTTATGCAACTCTTGTTAATAAGAAAAAATACCCTGTAATTGAACCTGTACAAACAAGAGGTGTATTTGAACTTAAAGAAACTCTTATCATTGATAATGTAATCACTGACTTAAAAGTTATTGAAGTTAGAAAAGATTATATTAAAATTGATGGAAAATATAAAATTAAGAAAGGAGATAGAATTAAAGGTGAATTAAGCAACGTATCTGCTGAGATAACAAGTATCGTAGATAATCAAGCGAAATTTACAACTGATTTTTCTAATAGACAAGAATATGGTTGGTTAGATGATATTGGTAAATTAAATGAGGACTACCAAGTAATACCAGACAATGATTATTATCAGAATTTGTCTTACACTGTAAAGAGTTCTATAGAGTGGGATAAATTTGTAAATCCAGTAAATCGTTTAGTTCACCCATCTGGATTAAAGAATTTTGCGGATACAACAGTTACATCAAGTTTAAAAGTTGGTGTTGGTGAAGTACGTGAGTCAAATCAAACTGTAGTTCTCGATGTTGGTAATATTCTTGAATTGAAAGATAAGCAAAGAGTAGATGCAATCAACAACTTTGACTTTGCAAGAGATTTTGATACAAGGGCGAATGGTTCTAAGTTTATTACTATAAAGAACAGAACATTTACTGATTTCACTAGATGTAAGACTAACAGAGTATTACTTCATGATGATATCAGTGATGGTTTTTCAAGTGAGGGATTTGAAAGTACAAATACAATTATTGAACCTTTAGTAGAAGATTTTGGACAATATCTTATTCAGATTATCGATCCTGATTCTCTTGACGCTCAGTTCTCAGAGTTAGTTACTATAACAACAGAAAACGATGCATTTTTACTTGAAAAAACAACAGACTTTACCACTGTAAAATTAGGTAATTTTGAAACTGAAATATTAGCAAACGGTACAAAAAATCTTTTATTTGAACCAACTGAGAAATTTATAAAAGACCATGATATTAAAGTATTAAAAATAGATTTCAATACTGATTTGACTGGTATAGGCACAGCAGGTATTGGTCATGTAGATTTAGTTGGTGTTAATACAGGAATAGGTAGCACTACAATTGGATTTACAACAACATCAATTCTTGAAACACCAACCTACGATTTTAATAGTCTTCATGCTTCAATATTTGTTCAGGATAGTGTTACCAAAGAAATTAATTACAATGAAGTTATTGTAGATTTTGATGGAACTGATACAACAATCGCTGAAACTTATGTCGATACAAAATCAGGATTAAGTCAGTCATCTGTTGGAATAGTAACTGCAAGAGTAGAGAACAATTTAGTTAAATTGCAAATTGAGAATGATAGAGTAAATGTGCTTGATGTAAGAGCAAACATAGTTGGATTAGGATCAACAGCAACAGGAATTGGTACATATAGATTCTCTGTATCAGGACAACCTGCTGGTGCTGAAAGAAGTGCTAGATTACAATCAGGTTATGTAACAGGAACAGCTACTCCAATAACTTATGCTACTATCAATCAATTAATTGATACAACTGTTAAGTCAATTGTTAGAGTATCTTGTGGTGAGACATCTGCAGTTCATCAAATCATATCAATAAGAGATGAAGATGACATACTGACTGTACAATATCCTTTTGTATCTGCAGGTTCTACAACTGGTATTGGTTCTTTTGGTGGAGAGATAAGTGGAAATGATATTAATTTAAGATTCTATCCTGATGCTGAGTTTGATTCATTGGTTGAAGTTCAATCATACAATCAAATCTTATATACGGATAGTGATTTTGCAAATACACCTCCAGATTTGACTTATGGTACAGTTGACCAAAGAATATTCTTAACAACATATGATGGTGCTGCTGGTTTAAGAGCAAACAAAAAAGATTTTGTGTTAAAACATCTTGGTGTTCCAATCTATTCTAAAACATTTAATCCTGCTGGAACAATAAGCACTACAACAAGCACAATTAATATTCCAAGTCACTTCTTTAATAATAATGAAGAACTTACATATACACCAGATTCTACTTTCATAGGCATCGCAGGAACATCAATATCAATAGGATCAACAACTAACGTGGCTGGTGTGGTTACAACATTATTACCAAGCACCGTTTTTGCAAGGGTTATTGATGAAAATCAGTTTGAACTTTACACAAGACCTGAATATGTTGCATCTGGTTCTCCTGTTGTATTCACTGGAATAGGTGGTGGTAATGCTCACAAACTTGTGATGACTAAGCAACTAACAAAAACCATCTTAGGTTTAGATGGAGTTGTACAACAACCAATTACATTTACTTCTATCACACATAATATAAGAGATAATATCGGTATTGGTTTATCACAATTTGTTTTAAGTGGTATTAGTTCAGTTCAACCATCAGATTTCCTTAAGTTGAATGGTGAATATATGAAAGTAACTGAGGTTGGATTGTCTAGCACTCCAACTGGAACTATTAATGATGCAACAGATGTGGCACTTGGTATAGCAACATTACCTGTGGTTAAAGTTGATAGAGGACAATTAGGTATTGCACAAACAACACATACTGCTAATGATACTGCCAGAGTCCATAGAGGTTCATTTAATATTGTAGATAGTACAGTATTCTTTGCAGATCCACCAAAAGGTAATAATAGATCAAGAAGAGACGAAACAAACTTACCATTTGTAAGAGCTAACTTTAGTGGTAGAACATTCTTAAGAGCAGATTATACAACTAATATGCTTTTTGATGATGTATCAGATAATTTTACAGGAATAGGTAAGACTTATTCATTAACTGTGGGTGGTGCAAACACAGCATCAGGTATTGGTGTTGGTAATGGTGTATTATTCATTAATGGTGTATTCCAAACTCCATTAACAATTAATAACACTGGTAACAACTATGAATTTCAATCAGATACAACTGCTGGAGTTTCAACAGTTGTATTCTCAGGTATTTCATCTACAAACGGTGATTTCATCGTATCTGAATTTGATATCAATCAGAACCAAGTACCAAGAGGTGGACTTATTGTTTCATTAGGTTCAACACCAGGTCTTGGGTATGCTCCACTTGAGGGAGCAAAGGTAAAAGCATTTAAAGATGCGAATGGAGGAATCACAAGTGTAGTTGGTATCGCTACATCTTCAGGATTTAATCTTGGTATTCAAACTGCAGCATACGATAACTTAACAGGTATTATTACAGTTACCACTGAGAAAGTACATGGGTTTGCACTTGAAAGACCAAATACAGTTAAATTAAAAGGATTAGAGTTTAAATGTCCTAAGACAGTTGTTGGTACACCAACAAATGCAACATATAATCCTGCAACTGGTGTGTTAGTGTTAACCATTGCAAATCATGGATTAGCAGTTGGTGATGCTGTTGTTCTTGATACGGGTTCTATTTGCTTTAGTTGTGATAAAGATAGTAATGCTACAGTACATTGTTATCCTCGTGCAACAGATCCTGCTGCTGGACAATATCTAACAATTACTAATAGAACCACCAATACATTCAGAGTTAATGTTGGTGCATCTGCCCCAAGTGATCAATATGTTCATACATTTGTTTCTGCTGCTGCTGATTCAGTCAAAACAATTGGTGGTGGTGGATATGTTGGAGTAACAACAACTATCTTCCAAGACCACGAAAGACCACTATTTGTCGTTGGTATTGTTTCTGATAGAACATTTGAAGTTCAGGCAGGTACAAGTACAATACCTCACACATATCAAGGTGGTGGTCATGCATTTGAGTTCTTTGAAGATCTTACATTTGGTTCAGGATATCGTGGTGGTACAGTTGCATGTGGTGTTACAGACCAAGCATATATTCATAGATTTGTAAGTTCTGGTATTAATTCAATACGTAAAGGTAATTTTGCTGCCACAGGTGCAAATGCATTCACAGCAACAAACGCAGTTTATACTTCTCATTCAGGACAACTAGTATTAACAATACCCAATCATGGTTTATCTACAAGTGATACAGTTGGTATTGATACTGGTGGATTAGTATTCAAGTGTTCTAAGGATAATTTCTTCTCTGACCATCCATATCCTCGTGCAGTATCTAAAACAAGTTTCCCTAATTCCGACCCTATTGCTGGTATTCAAACTGCTATAATCGCAACCACAAATAACACAATTACACTAAATGTTGGTGCTGGTGGTGGCGGTGGAACTGGAGCGGAGGTAACTGCAACAGTTGGTGCTGGCGGTACACTCGCATTCACAATTACACAGGCAGGTTCTGGTTACGTAAATCCTGAAATTATTATCCCACAACCGAATTATGATAATTTACCAGTCATTGGTGTATCAAGAGTTGGAGTTGGTACAACAACAGATACTGGTAAAAATTTATTACTTGATGTTATGGTCAGTGGAGCAACTACAACTGTTGGTATAGGTTCAACCACGTTTGAAATATCACAGTTCTCAATAGCAAGACCAGGTCATTCATTTAAAGTTGGTGACAAATTCAAACCAGTTGGATTAGTTACTGCTGCACATTTATCAGCACCTCTACAAGAGTTTGAATTAGAGGTTACACAAATCTTTAGTGATAAATTCTCATCATGGCAGTTTGGTGAATTAGATTTTATTGACTCAATCCAAAACTTACAAGATGGTGCAAGAACTAGATTCCCATTATTCTTTAATGGACAACTACTAAGTTTTGAAAAAGATATTAATAATGCTCGTTCTCAGTTAATTGACTTAAATGCAATACTTCTTATATTCGTAAATGGTGTTCTACAAGAACCTAAATCAGCGTATACTTTTGATGGTGGTACTACTTTTGAATTTATTGAAGCACCTAAACCTGAAGCAAAAGTAGATATTTTCTTCTATAAAGGTCAACAGGGAGTTGATGTAGACATAGCTGATATTCAACAAACAGTTAAGATAGGTGATGAAGTTAGAATATTCAAACATCCTGTTGGATTAACTACTTCACAGGAAGCAGAAAGAACTTTGAATGAATTATTAGGAGCAAAACTTGTTGAAACTGATATTTACACAGGTGCAGGTATAGATGAAGCAAATGACAAACCATTTAGATGGACAAAACAAAAAGTTGATATTGTATTAAATGGTAAGAAGATTGATAAATCTAGAGAAATATTAGAACCACAAATTTATCCAACTGCTAGAATAATTGGTGATTTTACAACAGCATCTGGTATAGGAAATGTAGGAGGTATATTTGTTGATGATGCAAGATCATTCTTCTATGAAAAAGGAGAGCATCTATCAGCAAGTCTTCCTAACGAACAGGATGGTAATTATGATTTAGAATATAGTTCTATTGATGCTTTAGTATCTTCAGGTGAAGTAGGTGTAGGTGCTGCAGTTACCGCAATCGTATCTGCTGCAGGTACTATATCTTCATTAGATATTACAGAAATTGGTTCAGGATATAGTGGCAGTGTTTCGTTAAAAATAAGTGCACCACCAGTTATTGGTGTTGGTATAGGAACAACAGCAACAGCAACAGTTACAATATCAAACGGATCAATTACTGGAACTACAATTACAAATCCTGGTCTAGGTTACTCTGCATTTACTCCACCACAAGTGATAGTAGACCTACCAATATTTAAAACTGAAAAAATAACAGGAATTACTAATTTAGATGGATTTACAGGTATCATAACTGGTATTACTACTACAACTGGTACAAATGGTCATCCACTAGCACTTAAATTCTTCTTTAGAGCAGATATATCAGAGGCAGATACTCTCAAAGTTGGTTATCCAGTATTCATTCATGATACAACTGTAGGTAATGGTCTCACATCTGTTGATAGTCAAGATTCTTCAGTGGTTGGAATCGGAACAACATTCTGTGATAATATTTACATAGTTCATGATAGAGACACACCAAGTGGTGAAGCAGGTGCAATCGTATGTAATATTCATACAAACAGTACTTCATCAGTTCTCGGTATCGCTGTCACAGGAAACTATGATAATGCGGCTGTTGGATTAAGCACTGAATTTGGTAAAATAAGTTGGGGTAGAATACACTCTGTAACTGGTAGAAATGAAGACCCAATATCTATTGGTGTAACAGGATTGACTGTTAATACTGGTTTAACTTCATTCCCAACTATTCAGAGAAAGAATTACACCATAGGTTCTTTAAGAGGTCTTAGATCATCAGGTGCTTTAAGGGTCTTTGGAATTTGATTAGATTACCTCTATAAATAAAAAGAAAAAGTTTAAATACAATGTCAGCGATAATTACTGATCAATTTAGAATTCTGAATGCTAACAACTTTGTTGAGTCAGTAGAAAA
>MDTE01008411.1_pt1 | contig 13306 bp, 11 predicted proteins | sample 811231 | NCBI WGS metagenome assembly MDTE01 (sample SAMN05326651, study PRJNA326480) | marine metagenome | isolation source: seawater | place: Indian Ocean: Red Sea | collected 2010
CCGGCCGTGGCGCTTGCAGGCGCTGGCATTCAAGGCGATCCGCTCTCTTTACCCGGATTATCCGATCTGGCGCGACTTCCCCTATGAATACGAGTTCGACCGGCTTGCCATCGATGTCATCAACGGGGGGCCGAGCCTGCGCAAATGGGTCGACGACGGCGAGGCCATGCCCGACGATCTCGATGAACTCGCCGCAGCCGACGAGGCTGCCTGGCGCGAAGCGATCGCCCCCCACCTGATCTATAGCTGATCCGGCAGCGCAGCCATGAAGAGGCGCCCCATATCTGTAAGGCGCTGACCGACCCGATCTTCGATTTTCGACGAACGGGCTTGACGGAATCGCCTTTGACATGGAGCTTGTGCCCCAGCGACGGGCATACCCGCGCTTCGGGAGAGAGTCTTCATGGCCACTGCGGCAGCGCGCCAGACTGGCGGATCGGTCAGAGTCACCCTGTGGATTCTGCTGATCGTCTATATCTTCAATTTCATCGATCGGCAGATCGTCAACATTCTGGCCGAACCGATCCGGCTCGAACTCGGGCTGAGCGATACGCAGATCGGGCTGATGACAGGGCTGGCCTTCGCGCTGTTCTACACCATTCTGGGCCTGCCGATCGCGCGCTTTTCCGACCGTCCTACGACGCATCGGCCCAAATTGATCGCGGCGGCGCTCGCAACCTGGTCGGCGATGACCGCGCTATGCGGCATGGCGCAGAATTTCGTCCAACTGCTGCTCGCCCGCATCGGGGTAGGGATAGGGGAGGCCGGCTGCACACCGCCCGCGCATTCGCTCATCGCCGATATGGTCGAACCGAAAAAGCGCAGCTCGGCTTTGGCCTTCTACGCCTTGGGCATACCTGTCGGCACTCTTTTGGGCATGATGATCGGCGGCCTGCTTGCCGATTTCGTGGGTTGGCGCAGGGCGTTTTTCATCGTCGGAGTGCCGGGTGTCCTGCTTGCGATCGTCGTCGCCTGGGTGCTCAAGGAGCCGCGGCGGCACCTGACGCAAGCACAAGCCGCATCGAACGCGCAGCAAACCATGCCGCTGGGGCAAGCGGTCCGGTCGGTCATGGGATCCAAGGCATTCGTACTGCTGCTGGTGGCGGGGTCGGCCGCAGCTTTCCTTGCTTACGGGAAGACCACCTGGACCACGATCTTCTTTCAGCGCACTCACGGGTTGACGCCGGGTGAAGTCGGCTTCTGGTTTGGCGTCGTCAATGGCGCCGCCGGTATCGCCGGGACATTTCTCGGAGGCTGGCTGGCGGATCGCTACGGAGCCGAAAATCGGCGGCACGTTCTCACGGCGCCAGCGGTGGGCATGGCGCTGGCAGTGCCGCTCGCATTCCTTGCTTATCGGGCGGACAACTGGCTCTTCGCTCTGACACTGCTGTTTCTGCCCACACTGTTCAACTCGCTCTATTACGGGCCGACCTATTCGGCGGCGCAGGGGCTGGTGCCATTGCGCGCACGGGCGATCGCGGCGGCGGTGCTATTGTTCTTCCAGAATCTGATCGGGTTGGGGCTGGGGCCGCTGTTCTTCGGCATGTTGTCGGACTGGTTACGCCCGGAATTCGGCGAGGAAAGCGTACGTTACGTGCTTTACGGCGCGGCCTTCCTCGGTCTGCTTCCCGCCTTCTTCTTCTGGCGCTGTTCGCTGCGGCTGAATGAGGAGCTCGACCAGAAGGATTAACCGGGCTTTCGCACCGGCGAAACCAGTTCGACCAAGACGAAACTGATCAGCATCAGCAGGAACCAACTGCCGAGCTTCGCCAGGCTGACCATTTCCCAGCCATCTTCCTGCCCAGGATAGGTCCAGGCCCGTGCGAAAGTGCCGATGTTCTCCGCGCCCCAGATGAACAGCGCGACCAGCAGGAAACCCAGCAATAAGGGCATCCAGCGATGGTCGCGCCAGTTGCGGAAATGGATACGCGTTCGCCAAAAAAGGAGGATCGTTACCGCAAACAGCAGCACGCGGATGTCGGGCAGCCAGTGGTGGGCGAAAAAGTTGACATAAATCGCGGCGGCCAGCAGCCATGTGGTCCAGCGCGCGGGATAGCCCGTGAAGCGGAAGTCGAAGATCCGCCAGACGCGCGCGATATAGCTCCCGACGGCCGCATACATGAAACCCGAGAACAGCGGGACCGCGCCGATGTGGAGAACGCTTGCCTCGGGGTAAATCCACGATCCGGCGGCGGTCTTGAACAGTTCCATCACAGTGCCGACGATATGGAATATCAGAATGACCTTCGCCTCGGCCCAGGTCTCGAGCCGGAAGGCCAGCATGGCCGCCTGTATCGCAATCGCGGAGAGGGTGAGAAAGTCGTAGCGATGAAGCGCTGCGTTTTCCGGATATAAGAAATGAGTCGCCAGCAGAAGGGCCAGCATCAGCCCCCCGAACAGACACGCCCAGCCCTGTTTGAAACCGAACAGCACGAACTCGTAGAGCCAGAGCCGCCAGCCCGTGCCCGGATCGAAGCGTTCGAGGCGGAGGCGAACCGCCTCGAAGCGGCTGTGTCTCAACTCAGGCGCCTATTTTACGGCTCAGTTCACGCATGGCGTCGTCGAGACCGTCGAGCGTGAGTGGATACATACGGTCGTTGACCAGTTGCTTCATCACCTTGGTCGACTGCGAATAACCCCACTGTTTCTCGGGCACCGGATTAAGCCACACGGTCGCGGGATAGGTGTTGGTCACGCGGCTCATCCAGGTGGCGCCGGCCTCCTCGTTCATATGCTCGACGCTGCCGCCCGGATGGGTGATCTCATACGGGCTCATCGCCGCATCGCCGACGAAGATAACCTTGTAATCGTGCCCGTATTTGTGGAGCACGTCCCAGGTCTTGGTGCGTTCCTGCCAGCGGCGGCGGTTGTCCTTCCACACGCCTTCGTAGAGGCAGTTGTGGAAGTAGAAGAATTCGAGGTTCTTGAACTCGGCGGTTGCGGCGCTGAACAGCTCCTCGCACAGCTTGATGAACGGGTCCATCGAGCCGCCCACATCGAGGAACAGCAGCAGCTTGACTGCATTGTGCCGTTCTGGCCGCATGTGGATGTCGAGCCAGCCCTGCTTGGCGGTGCCTTCGATCGTCGCGTCGAGATCGAGCTCGTCCGCCGCGCCTTCGCGGGCAAAGCGGCGCAGGCGGCGTAGCGCCATCTTGATATTGCGCGTGCCCAGTTCCTTGGTGTTGTCGAGGTTTCTGAACTCGCGCTTGTCCCACACCTTCAGCGCGCGTTTGTGCTTGCTCTCGCCGCCGATCCGCACGCCTTCGGGATTGTAGCCCGAATTGCCGAAGGGTGAGGTGCCGCCCGTCCCGATCCATTTATTGCCGCCCTGGTGGCGCTTTTCCTGTTCCTCGAGCCGCTTCTTCAGCGTCTCCATGATCTCGTCCCAGTCGCCCAGGCTCATGATCTTCTCCATCTCTTCTTCGGAGAGGAATTTTTCGGCGACGGCCTTGAGCCAGTCTTCCGGGATATCGACCGGGTTCTGCCCGTAATCGGTCAGGATACCCTTGAACACTTTCTGGAAAACCTGATCGAACCGATCGAGCAGGCCTTCGTCTTTCACGAATGTCGCCCGGCTGAGATAATAGAACGCTTCCGGCGATTGCTCGATCACATCGCGATCCAGCGCCTCGATCAGCGTGAGGTGTTCCTTGAAGCTTGCGGGAATGCCCGCAGCGCGCAGCTCGTCGACGAAATTGAAGAACATATACGAGGGTCTAGCGCGTGCCTGCGGCCCGCACCAGTGCCCGATTTACGACTTTGTCTTTACCGTCCGCTAACCATCCTGTCCTACGCAGGTCGCACAAAAATCCACTCAGGGGTCACTTGGACAATGGAACTTAGCGCGATCGATGCCCCGGGCGCATCGGCACTCGACCAGATACCCGAGACTTGCGGCAAGGTTGCCGTGGGGTGCTCCGATGTCGCCGGCATAGTGCGAGACGTCATCGATTCCTTCGGGCATTTGCGCCGAGAATATGTCGAACTGCAGGGAACCGTCCGCGCGCTCGACGACGATCAGCGCAAGGTTCTGGAGGCTAGCGACGAAGCGCGCCTGCTGTCTGAACGCGCGATCGAACGGCTCAACGATGGCTCGCTGATGATCAGCAATTCGCTCAACGAGATCGGCAATCTGCTCAGTCTCGTCGAAACTCTGACCGAGCATGTCACCGGCTTTGCTGCGGCGATGGATCAGGTACGCCGTTCGAGCCAGGAAATCGACCAAATCGCCGAGACGACCAATATCCTGGCGCTCAATGCCACGATCGAGGCGATGCGCGCCGGTGAGCAGGGGCGCACCTTCGCGGTCGTCGCCAACGAGGTGAAGTCGCTCGCCAGCGAAACCCGCAAGGCGACCGAAGAAATCGGCCGCACGGTCGACATGCTCGGAAAAGAGGCCGGCCAGGTGATCGAGAAAATCGAGAGCGGTGCTGCCGCCAGCAGCCAGGCCAAGAACTCGGTCGGTTCGATCGAGGATACGATGCGCAGTGTTACCGCGCTGCTGCTCGAAGTCGATGGACAGCAGGACCAGATCGCACGCAATACCGCGACGATCTCGGATCATGTCCACAGCGTGCAGGACGTGCTCGGCAATTTCGATGGCTCGGTCAAGGAAAACGAGAACAACCTCGCGAATGCGCATGACCGGATGGAAAGCCTCGAACTGATCGCCAGTGAAATGTTCGACAAGCTGGTCAAGGCGGGCCTTTCGCCGCAAGACAGCGCGATGGTCGAAAAAGCGCAAGGCCATGCGCAGGACATTATCGTTATGGCCGAAGAAGCCATCGCCAAAGGCGAGCTGACACTCGAGCAGCTCTTCGACCGGGACTATTGCTCAATCGAAGGATCAAACCCCAAACGCTTCCGGACCGGGCTGATGGAATGGGCGAACGAGCATTGGCGCCCCGTGCTCGACGCAGCGGCAGGCGCGGAGAGCGGCGACATTCTCGGTTCTGTATGCAGTGATGTGAACGGTTATCTTCCGACGCATCTCACGCGGAACTCAAAAACGCCAACCGGTGATCTGGCTCACGACACCAAGTATTGCCGTAACGGCCGCATCATCTTCAATCCCATAGACCAGAAGGCGAAAAAGAGCGATGCGAGCTACATGATGGCGGTCTATCGTCACGAAAATGACGGCCAGTCCTATCGCGTAGTGCGCAATGTTTATGTCCCGGTTATCGTCAACGGGCGCCGTTGGGGCGATTTCGAGCTAGCTTACAGCTTCTCTTGAGGGGAATCCGGGCGGCGCCACTCTGGCGATTCCGGACCGGCCTCGAGCACCGGCATGCCATCGGGGAAGGGCGCCCAGCTTGGTGCGCTCGGCCCCCAGATTATCAGGCTGGGCGGGCATATCTCGGGATTGTCCAGCGTTCCGGCACGCACCCGCATGGGTTGTTCAGGGCCGATTCCCGTCTTGCTGTACATTTGCGAGCCGCATTGCGAGCAAAACCCCCGTTCGACGGTATTCCCGCTGTCGGCAACCAAACGCATCGTCGTCATCTCACCCGAATACGCGACCGCTTCGGAGGGAAACAGCACGTTCATCGTCGCCATGCCCGATGCGATCCGCTGGCAATCCCGGCACCAGCAGTACCGTGCGCCGACCGGGTCTGCGGTAATCTCGAACCGCACCGCACCGCAAAGGCAGCCACCCTGATGGGACATCAGCTTTGCCGCCGCGCCATGAAGGCGAGGCGTTCGAACATCATCACATCCTGTTCGTTCTTGAGCAGTGCGCCGTGCAGTGGCGGGATCGCGGCATTGGGGTTTGCATCCTGCAGCACGTCGAGCGGCATGTCTTCGTTGAGCAGCAGTTTGAGCCAGTCGAGCAGTTCACTGGTGGAGGGCTTCTTCTTGAGGCCTGGCACGTCGCGGATCTCGTAGAAGATTTCCATCGCCTTGGTGACGAGGCTCTTCTGAATGCCGGGGAAATGGACCTCGATGATATCGCGCATCGTCTCGGTGTCGGGGAACTTGATATAGTGGAAGAAACAGCGGCGCAGGAAGGCGTCGGGCAGTTCCTTCTCATTGTTCGAGGTGATCACGACGATCGGGCGTTCCTTGGCCTCGATCCGCTCATGCGTTTCGTAGACGTCGAAACTCATGCGGTCGAGTTCCTGCAACAGGTCGTTGGGGAACTCGATATCGGCCTTGTCGATCTCGTCGATCAGCAGCACGGGCAGCTTTTCGGAGGTGAAGGCTTCCCACAGCTTGCCGCGCCGGATGTAGTTCGAAATGTCATGGACGCGCTCGTCACCGAGCTGGCCGTCGCGCAGGCGGGCCACCGCGTCATATTCGTAAAGGCCCTGCTGCGCCTTGGTGGTCGACTTGACGTTCCATTCGATCAGCGGTGCGTCGAGCGCCTTGGAAATCTCGTGCGCCAGAACCGTCTTGCCCGTTCCCGGCTCGCCCTTGACCAGCAGCGGACGCCTTAGCGTAACAGCGGCATTGACCGCGACCTTGAGGTCGTCGGTCGCGATATAGGATTTGGTGCCTTCAAAACGGGTCGGTTCTGTCATCGGTTTTCCCTTGCAACTTTACGTTAGCGTTAGGGGCCGGGCACCGCTCGTGCAAGGGGGCGTTATGGGTTCAGACGCGAGGGAGATTGCATGCCTACCGAAACGATCACGATCGCCACCGATGCGGGGCACAAGCTGACCGGCTCGCTGGAAATGCCGACCGGGCTGGTGCGCGGGGCGGCGCTGTTCGCGCATTGCTTCACCTGCACCAAGCAGAGCCGCGCTGCGGTCAGTGTGGCGCGCGCGTTGTCGCGTGAAGGCATCGCCTGTCTGCGGTTCGACTTCACCGGGCTGGGCGGCAGTGAAGGCGACTTCGGCCGTGCCGGTTTCGCCACCGATGTCGCCGACCTGGTCGCTGCGGCCGAGGACCTGCTGAACCGGTTTGCGCAGCCCGTCCTGCTGGTCGGGCACAGCCTCGGCGGGGCGGCGGTGCTCGCTGCGGCAGACGATCTGGGATTCGACAAGGTCGCCGCGATCGCTACCATCGGCGCGCCCAGCGATGTGCCGCATGTGCTGGCCCGGATTGAAGGCGATATCGACGCCATCCGCGAGCAGGGGGAAGGGCCGGTCACGATCGGTGGCCGCGATTTCTCGCTCAGCCGCGAATTCATCGAGCGGGTGGAGGCGACCGACCTGCTCGAGGAAGTGGGCAAGCTGCGTTGCCCCTTGCTGTTCCTCCATTCGCCGACGGACGATATCGTCGGTATCGAGAATGCCAGTGCGCTGTTCGGCGCGGCACGGCATCCCAAGAGCTTCGTCAGCCTCGAAGGCGCCGACCACCTGCTGCTCGACCGTCAGTCGGCAGAATTCGCAGCTGGCATGATCGCCGCTTGGGCCAAGCGCTATCTCCCGCTGCGCGACGACTGGCCGCTGCCCGAAGAAGGGATCGTCGCCAAGACCGGCCACGGCAAGTTCGGGACCGAAGTGCATACCTCGAACCACAGCTTCGTGGCCGATGAACCGCGCAGCTATGGCGGCGACGACAGCGGCCCGACGCCCTACGACCTGCTCAACGCGGCGCTGGGTACCTGCACCGCGATGACAATGAAGATGTATGCCGACCGCAAGGGTTGGCCGCTCGAGGGCGTGACCGTTGAAGTCACGCATGAGCGCAACCACGCGGATCGCTGCGACCATGCCGAAGCCATGGCGGAAGGCACCAAGATGCAGGCGCTCAACCGGCGGATTGCAGTGCACGGCGACGCGCTGGATGCAGACCAGCGCCGCCGGATCATCGAAATCGCCGATAAATGCCCGGTCCACCGCACGCTCGAAGGCGAGCTGCACGTGCATACCGAAAGCACCGACTAGGCGTCGATCATCTCGCGGTCCATGTCGCCGGCATTGTTCTGGATGAAGTTGAACCGGTGTTCGGGATTGCGGCCCATCAGCTGGTCCACCAGCTCCTTGACCACCGCGCGCTGTTCGAACTCGGCGGGCAGGGTGATGCGGATCAGGCTGCGGGTCTCCGGGTCCATCGTGGTTTCGCGCAGCTGGGCGGGGTTCATCTCGCCGAGCCCCTTGAAGCGGCCGACATCGACTTTCTTGCCCTTGAACACAGTGGCCTCGAGCTCGGCGCGATGTTCGTCGTCGCGGGCATAGCGGCTCTCCTTGCCCGCGGTCAGGCGATAGAGCGGAGGCTGCGCGAGGTAGAGATGCCCGCCGCGCACCACTTCGGTCATTTCCTGGAAGAAAAAGGTCATCAACAGCGTGGCGATATGCGCGCCGTCGACATCGGCGTCGGTCATGATGATGATGCGATCGTAGCGCAGGTTTTCCGGCTCGCAATCCTTGCGCGTGCCGCAGCCCATCGCCAGCGTCAGGTCGGCGATCTCGCTGTTGGCGCGGATCTTGTCCGCCGTGGCGCTGGCCACGTTGAGGATCTTGCCGCGGATCGGCAGGATCGCCTGCGTCTTGCGGTTGCGCGCCTGCTTGGCGCTGCCGCCCGCAGAATCGCCTTCGACGATGAACAGTTCGGTCTCGCCTTCGCCTTCGCCCGAGCAATCGGTCAGCTTCCCAGGTAGGCGCAGCTTCTTGGCATTGGTCGCGGTCTTGCGCTTGATCTCGCGTTCCTGCTTGCGCCGCAGGCGCTCGTCCATGCGCTCCATGACCTGGCCGAGCAGCGCCTTGCCGCGGTCCATATTGTCCGACAGGAAATGATCGAAATGGTCGCGGACTGCGTTCTCGACCAGCCGTGCCGCTTCGGGCGAGGTCAGCCGGTCCTTGGTCTGACTCTGGAATTGCGGATCGCGGATGAAAACCGAGAGCATGACTTCGGCACCCACCATGACATCGTCGGCGGTCAGGTCCTTCGCCTTCTTCGCGCCGGTCAGCTCGCCGAAGGCGCGCAGGGCCTTGGTCAGCGCAGCGCGCAGGCCCTGTTCGTGCGTCCCGCCGTCGGGGGTGGGCACGGTGTTGCAATACCAGCTGGTCGACCCGTCCGAATAGAGCGGCCAGGCGATCGCCCATTCGACGCGCCCGGCCTCATCGGGAAAATCCTGCGTGCCGGCAAAGGGCTGCGCGGTGACGCATTCGCGACCGCCGAGCTGTTCGGCCAGGTGGTCCGCAAGGCCGCCGGGGAATTTGAACACCGCTTCGGCGGGGACATCGTCGCTGGTCAGGCTGGGGGCGCATTTCCAGCGGATTTCGACCCCCGCGAAGAGATAGGCTTTCGAGCGCGCCAGCTTGAACAGCTTCTTCGGATTGAACTGCCGGTCGCCGAAAATCTCGGTGTCGGGCACGAAGCTGACCGTGGTTCCGCGGCGGTTGGGGGTAGGGCCGAGCTGTTCGATCGGCCCGAGCGTTTCCCCGCGTGAGAATTTCTGTGCGTAGAGTTGCTTGTCGCGTGCCACTTCGACGCGCGTATCGCTCGACAGCGCGTTCACCACCGATACGCCGACGCCATGCAGGCCGCCGCTGGTGGCATAGGCCTTGCCCGAGAACTTGCCGCCCGAGTGCAGTGTCGAGAGGATCACCTCGAGCGTCGACTTGCCCGGATATTTGGGATGTTCACCCACCGGGATGCCGCGCCCGTTGTCGCTGACGACGACGCGATTGCCTTCCTCGAGCCGCAGTTCGATCCGTGTCGCGTGCCCGGCCACGGCTTCGTCCATCGCGTTGTCGAGCACTTCGGCCACGAGATGGTGCAGCGCGCGGTCGTCGGTCCCGCCGATATACATGCCCGGACGCCGCCGGACAGGTTCGAGCCCCTCGAGGACCTCGATCGAGGAAGCGTCGTAATCGCCGCTGGACGTGGGCGTGTTTTCGAACAGATCGTCGGACATGCTGCAGGAATACCGCTCTAGGCCGCTGCCTTACAAGCGGCGCGGCCGGATTTACCCACCGTACCGAGGCCGGGGCGCGCGGGCCGCGTCCATCGGGACGGGACCGAGGTCAGAAACGGGCCGGGGCGTTCTCGACCACCACGACCGCACCGTCACGGACCTCGCGGACCTCGAAGGCGCGTTCGACGAGGCCATTGGGGCCGAAGCGGAAGGCGCCGTCGAGACCGAGGAAACCGTCCTCGCTGCGCAGCGCCCGGTCGGGGAAATCGCGGCCGACGCGCCAGTCGCGCGCCACGCGCAGCGTCAGCAACACCGCGTCATAGCCGAGCGTGGCGATGCGATAGGGCTGGCTGCCGAAGCGCGCCTCGTAACTGTCGACGAACCGCTTGTAGCGATTGTCGGACACGGCCGAGAACAGCGCTCCGCGCAGCGCGGAGGCCCGCGTTACCGAGCCTTCGCCGCTCCACAATTCGGTGCCGAGCAATTGCGGTGTGCCGCCGGCACGCGGCTTGAGCACGCCGGCCGCCTGCGCCGCGAGACGCGCGCCGTCGGCGATCAGCACGGTGTCGTAACCGCCATGCGCCTTGAGCCGTTCGGCGGCGCTGACGATCGACGTATTGCCGCGGGCGTAGCGTTCGGTCCACACCATGGTGCCGCCATAGGCCGCCACCGCGCGGCGGGCGGCTTCCTCGGCACGGGCGCCATATTCGCCATCGGGAGCGATGATGGCGAAATTCTGCGATCCGCGGCTGCGCGCATATTGCACGGTGCGCATGATCGACTGCTCGGGAATGTGCCCCATGATCTGCACGTCGGGTCCGGCCGCGCCGGTATCGTTCGAGAAGGAAATGACCGGGACGTCCGCCGCCCGCGCCGTGGCGGTGATCGACGGGATGTTCGACCCGAGCAGCGGGCCGAGGATCAGCTTGTTGCCCTCGGCGATCGCCTGGCGCGCTGCCGCTTCGGGGCCCTTGGCGGTATCGTAGCTGGTAATCCGCAGATTGCTGGCATTGGTGTCGAGCAGCGCCATGGTGGTGGCGTTGGCGATCGACTGGCCCACGGCGCCGTTGGTGCCCGACATCGGCACCAGCAACGCGATGCGGTGGCGCGTTTCGTCGCTCGGCAGGCTCTGGGTCGGTTCAGGGGTCGGCGTGGTGACCACCGGTCCGGCGCGGTCGGCGCCCTTGGGAATGACCGAACAGGCCCCCAGCAGGGCGGCCAGCCCCACGGTTACCATTGCCCGGCGGTCGATAGTCCAGCGCTTCATCTTGCCGCGTCCCTCATTCTTGGTTCAAAGGAGGGGTGTGACAGATGCGCCCCCTCCCGAAACTGCCCTTACACCCGGGCTCTATATCGTCGCCACCCCGATCGGCAACCTAGGGGATATCACATTGCGCGCGGTCGACGTGCTGCGCCGCTGCGACGGGGTCGCGTGCGAGGATACGCGCGTCACCGGCAAGCTGCTCAAGCATCTGGGGATATCGAAGCCGATGTGGCGCTATGACGACCACAGCGAACACCGCGACCGCACCCGGTTGGTCGAATCGATGCGCGATCGCGCGGTCGCGCTGGTCAGCGATGCGGGCACGCCGATGGTTTCCGATCCCGGCTATCGCCTCGTCAACGACTGCCGCGCCGAGGGTATTCCGGTGACCGCGCTGCCCGGCGCCTGCGCCGCGGTCACGGCGCTCGCGCTCAGCGGACTGCCCAACGACCGCTTCCTTTTCGCCGGCTTCCTGCCGAACAAGGACAAGGCGCGGCGCGAAACGCTGGAGGAACTGGCCGATGTCGACACGACGCTGGTATTCTACGAAACCGCACCGCGACTGACCAAGTCGCTGGCTGCCATCGCCGAGGCGCTGCCCAACCGCAATGTCGCCGTGGCGCGCGAGCTGACCAAGCTGCACGAGGAACTTCGCCCCGGCCTGCCGCACGGCCTGATCGCCTATTACGAGGCGCATCCCCCGAAGGGCGAGATCGTACTGCTGGTCGGGCCGCCGCCCGAGCGCGTGGCCAGCCCCGAATACGCCGAACAATTGCTCGCCGATGCACTGCGCACGCTCAAGCCGTCGCAGGCCGCGGGGCAAGTGGCGAAAGCGACCGGGCTCGATCGCAAGGAACTCTACGCCAGGGCGCTGGAACTGCGGTCCGAATGACGCGCAGGCTGGCCGAGAAACGCGGCCGCGACGGCGAAACCCGCGCTGCGGTCTGGCTCAGGGCCAAGGGCTGGCAAATCCTCGACCGGCGGGTCAAGACACCGGCGGGCGAGATCGACATCGTCGCCAGAAGAGGCGGGGTGATCGCCTTCGTCGAAGTGAAGTGGCGCCGCCGGCGCGCCGATCTCGATCACGCAGTCGACGAACACCGGCTGTCGCGCGTGGCCGCTGCCGTGGAAGCGGTGGCGCATCGCTATGCCGGAAGCGGCGAAGATATCCGGCTCGACGTGATCCTGCTTGCACCGGGCAGCTTCCCTCGCCACATCGCCAACGCATGGCAGCCCTGAGCTCCGCTTGCGCGTCCGGTGCGCAGCCGGTGGTGAGCGGGCCAGCCGGAATTCCCTACCGTGCCCGGCACCGCCCGGACACGCCAAGCGAAAGGTAAGTGCATGTCGCTCCGCGTTGCCATCCAGATGGACCCGCTCGAAAGCATCAGGATCGCGGGCGACAGTTCGTTTGCGCTGATGCTGTCCGCGCAGGCACGCGGCCACGAGCTGTGGCATTACGATGTCACCAGCCTGGCCTATGAAAGCGACGGCACGCCCCGCGGGCGGATCACCGCGCATGCGGCGCCGGTGACGGTCCAGCGGGTCGAGGGCGACCATTACACCGTCGGGGAACGGCGCCGGATCGATCTGGCGCAGGATATCGACGTTGTGCTGATGCGGCAGGATCCGCCGTTCCATCTTGGCTATATCAGCGCTGCGCTGCTGCTCGACCGGCTCAAGGGCACCACGCTGGTGGCGAACGATCCGCGCGAAGTGGTCAATGCACCGGAAAAGATGTTCGTGCTCGATTACGCGCGGTTCATGCCGCCGACGCTGGTCGCGCGGCATCTCGACGATCTGCGCGACTTCCAGAAACGCCACGGTTCGGTGGTGGTGAAGCCGCTGCATGGCAATGGCGGGAAGGCGATCTTCCGCATCGACGAGCAGGGCACCAACCTGTCCGCGCTGTCCGAAGTGTTCGACCAGACCTGGCCCGAACCGCACATGGTCCAGCCGTTCCTCCCCGAAGTCAGCGAAGGCGACAAGCGGATCGTGCTGGTCGATGGCAAATTCGTCGGCGCGATCAATCGCTTCCCGGGTGAAGGCGAGTTCCGTTCGAACCTTGCGCAGGGCGGCCATGCGGAAGCGGCGACGCTGACCGCACGCGAGGAAGAAATCTGCGCGGCGATGGGCCCCGAGCTCGAACGTCGCGGGCTGGTCTTCGTCGGCATCGACGTGATCGGAGGCAAATGGCTGACCGAGATCAACGTCACCTCGCCCACCGGCATCGTCGC
>MDTE01024867.1_pt1 | contig 13306 bp, 10 predicted proteins | sample 811231 | NCBI WGS metagenome assembly MDTE01 (sample SAMN05326651, study PRJNA326480) | marine metagenome | isolation source: seawater | place: Indian Ocean: Red Sea | collected 2010
AAGTCATGAAATTGGTATTCCACAAAAAAATACTGAAAATCTTCAAAATAAACTTTTTGGCATTGAGTGCAACTTTGATGAATTAAATGCAATAGATTTTAAAAAAGGCTGTTACGTAGGTCAGGAAAATACTGCCAGAATTAAGTTAAAAGGTAAATTAAATAAACGTCTTCTACCAATTGAAGTAATAGAAGGCGATTTAGAAAATGACATCATATCAGTTGAGAATGATGAAATAGGAAAAATTTTAATTAATGATGATTATCCGTACGCTCTTATCAAAGTTAAAAATGAAAAATTTGATTTTGATAAAACTTTTAATTCTGGTTCTGCCAAAGTTAAAATCAAGAAACCTAATTGGCTACAAATTACTTAATAAATTTAGATAAATCCGGTTTAAAATAATTTGGACCTTTCATAACTTTGCCTTGATCGTTAAAAATAGGTTTGCCATCATCTCCAAGTTTACTCATATTAGAATTTTGAACTTCTTCAAAACAAGCATCTAAATTAATACCAAATGCATGCCCAGCACCATAGGTAACATATAAAATATCTGTTAAAGCATCAGCAACTTCCAAAAGATCTTTATTATCTAAAGCCTGTTTAAATTCATCTAGTTCTTCTTTAATTAAATTATATCTTAGCACATTTATTTTAGGAGTGCTAAATGAAGGTGATGATTTTACTTCTTGCCCAAAAGTCTCCATAAAATTTTTTACTTTTTGAAAATTTGTCATTTTACTCCTATTAGATTATTAAAAACTAGTATATAAATTATTTGGTTATTTATTCAAATAAATGAAAACAAGAAAAGAGTTTGACAGCATCGGTGGTATAAACGTTCCAAATGATAAATATTGGGGCGCATCCACACAAAGATCAAAAAAATTTTTTAATATAGGCAAAATATTCGTCCCATCATCAATAATAAGATCTATAGCAATTATTAAGAGAAGTGCTGCTATAGTTCACGAAAAGGATAAATCGATCCCAAAAAATATTACAAGATCAATAATCAAATCAGCAAATGAAGTCATTAATGGGAAATTACATCAAAATTTTCCTCTAAAAGTATGGCAAACTGGTTCTGGAACTCAAACAAATATGAATGTAAATGAAGTTATTGCTAATAGAGCAATAGAGTTATTAAAAGGAAAAAAGGGTTCAAAAAAACCTGTACATCCAAATGACCACGTTAATAAATCTCAATCAACAAATGATGTATTTCCAACTGCAATGCATATTTCTGTTGCTACAGAAACATTAGAAAAACTTCTGCCTAGTTTAAAATTATTAGAAGTATCACTAAAAAAGAAAAGCCTAGAATTCAAAAAAATTGTAAAAATAGGAAGAACTCATCTCCAGGATGCTACTCCTATATCACTTGGACAAGAATTTTCAGGATATCATGAACAAATTAAAAAAAGTATAGATAGAATAAAATATTGTTTAAATGATATTTATTATTTAGCGCAAGGAGGAACTGCAGTTGGAACTGGAATAAATTCAAAAAAAAATTTCGATAAAAAAATTGTAAATGAAATTAAAAAATTTTGTAAAATAAAATTCAAACCAGCCCCAAATAAATTTTCTGAATTAGCGGCACACGATGCTATTGTAAATTTTTCTGGATCATTAAATTCATGTGCGGTAGCACTTATGAAAATTTCAAATGATATAAGATTTCTAGGATCAGGACCAAGAGCGGGGTATGGAGAACTTTTATTACCTGAGAACGAGCCTGGATCATCTATTATGCCTGGAAAAATTAATCCTACTCAGTGTGAAGCTGTCACAATGGTTTGTGCAAAGGTAATTGGTAATCACACAAGTATAACCGTTGCAGGTAGTCATGGGCATTTTGAATTAAATGTTTTTAAACCACTGATTGCTTATAATATTTTACAATCAATAGATATTATGGCTGATAGTGTTAGAAATTTCAGTCTATATTGTGTGAAAGGTATTAAAGCAAATAAAAAAAAAATCAGAGAATATTTAGATAACTCTTTAATGTTAGTAACTGCTTTAGCACCAAAAATTGGTTATGATAATGCAGCAAAAATAGCAAAATCAGCTCTTAAAAATAACTCAAAATTAAAAGATGAAGCTTTAAAATTAGGATTAATAAATGAAAAAGAATACGATCTCATAATTGATCCTATTAAAATGATAAGTCCTGATTAATAAATTACTTTCCTAAAAGAAGCTCTTAAATTTTGTATATTTTTAATTAAAAATTTTAAATTGGAATTTTTATTATTTGAAGTGTCATTAATTCTAACATTATAAATAGTAAAATCTGTTTCTCCAATATTTTTATTTAAATCAAAATAAATTTTTTTAATATTTTTTATATTTTTTGATCCTATTTGAAAAACTTTAGCAAATTCAATATGATCTTTTATATTTAACACGTTTTTTGAAATAAATATTACATCTCCTTCAGTTTCAACAAAATCAATTTTAGAATTTAATTCACCTATTTTATGAAGATTGAATTTTGCATTATCCAATTTTATTTTTTTTTGTTTTATATCAAAATTCAACTCTCCATCTTTTATAAGCTTATTATTTATATTCTGAAGCTTTAAATTAAATATACCACTAAGATTACCTAGGTAATTTTCATCATAAATAAATAAATTTGATAAAATATGATCTATTACAGTTTCTAATTTTTTGTTATTTATTTTTAAAGATCCTTCAAAATAAAAAGGAGATAATTCTATTTTGCTTGATAAATTAAAATTATATCGATTATCGTTAGGAGTTTTTATAACTATAGTTTTTTGAAAAAAAGAGTATTCATATTTTAACTTATCTTGAAAATAATCTATAAATAACTCACCATCTAATTGAGATTTTTCTTTAAAATTTAATATATTTTTTATTTCTATATTTGGTTTGAAGAGTTCAGCATTGGTCACACTTTGATTTGGCAATTCATAATTTCTTTTCCAAGTTGATTTAAAGTCTATACCAAAAATTTTACCATCCATAAAAAAATTTTTTGTCTTAGTTTTATCATTAATTTTGTAAATTATTTTGTTTATTGGCGAAATAACTATTACTTCATCATTTTTATTTCTGACAAAAATTTTGCAATCGATTAATTTGATTGGCTTATTTATTTTTTTGTATAGATGATCTCTGAAATCTCGTAAATTTTTTAATTTGAAATCTAAGTTGGTATTTATTATTTCCATTGATACAAAGTTCTTTAATGATCCAAGATAAATATCTCTTAATGTAATAAATATTTTTAAATTATTAGTTTTTATCAGGTGATTTTTTGATTCTTTTTCTAAATTGAGTGTGGCTTTTTCAACTAGAAAATGAGGTTTTGGAAAAGGTTTGTACGAAATGTCACCTGATGATTTTAGGTATATTTTAAAATTATTGTAAAAATTTTTTTCTATTTTTGTAACTTTGCTTTTATAATCAAATAAAACTGGTAAAGATAAAATAATTAAAGATGAAAAAACAACAGAAATAGCAATAAGTATTAAAGAAAAAGTAATTTTATTTTGTTTAATTTTATTCATTAAATTCTTATGGCTTATACTATAAAAACATAAATGTTAAATTCAGATTATTTATTAAATTTAAATGAAAGGCAGAAAGAAGCTGTTTTACACCTAAATGGACCTTTGCTAATTGTGGCGGGTGCTGGTTCAGGTAAAACCAAAGTTCTTACTTCAAGAATTGCACATATAATTAAAAGCCACAAAGCTTTTTCTAATCAAATATTGGCTGTCACTTTTACAAATAAAGCAGCAAAGGAAATGCAATATAGAGTATCTAAATTGTTAAGAAAAGAAGCTACTGGATTACCATGGCTCGGTACATTTCATTCTGTTAGCGCAAAAATTTTAAGAAAACATGCTGATGCAGCAGGATTAAAATCAAATTTTACAATTTTAGATCAAGATGACCAAGTAAGATTGATAAAAAATATTTGTAAAGCAGAAAATATAGATATTAAAAAAATATCTCCGAAATATATTTTAGCCATTATTGATAAATGGAAAAATAAAGGTCTTTATCCTAATGACGTTATTGTAAAAAAAAAGGATGCTTTAGAAAAAAATTTCTTAGAAATTTATAAAATTTATCAACAAAAACTAATTGACTTAAATTCTGCCGACTTTAGTGATCTTATATTACATTCGGTTAAAATATTTAAAAATTATAAAGATATAAGTTCTTTATATTCAAAAAAATTTAAATATATATTAGTAGATGAATATCAAGATACTAATTATATTCAAAGTGAATGGCTAAAGTATCTAGCCAACGAAAATAAAAATATTTGTTGTGTTGGTGACGATGATCAGTCAATTTATAGTTGGAGAGGAGCTGAAATAAAAAATTTTTTAGAATTTGATAAAATTTATGAAAATACAAAAATAGTAAGATTAGAAAAAAATTATAGATCAACTCAAAATATTTTAAACGTTGCTTCAAAATTAATTGAGAATAATCAAAATAGAGTGGGTAAAACTTTATATACTAATCAAAAAGAGGGTGAGCTAGTTACATTAGATTGTTTAAGAAATGGTAAAGATGAGGCAATAGAAATAAGCACTTCTATAGAGAAATTTAAAAAGAAATATTCTTTGAATGACATTGCTATACTCGTAAGAGCAATATTTCAAACAAGAGAATTTGAAGAAAGATTTTTAAAAGTTGGTATTCCATATAGAATTATTGGTGGGATAAAATTTTATGAAAGATCTGAAATAAAAGATTGTATTGCATATTTAAGATGTATTTATCAACCTATGGATGATTTATCTTTTGAAAGAATAATAAATGTTCCAAAAAGATCTATTGGTAATACTACTATTAAAATGATATCCGAATTCGCCAAAAAATATACTTTATCATTAGAAGTGGCCTCAAGAAAATTAATTGAAAAAAATATAATAAAACCAAAAACTAAAATTGGTTTAAATTCATTGTTAAATTTATTAGAAAAGTGGAGAAACGATCTTAAAAAAAAAATTAATCACAATAAACTTTTACAAATTGTATTAGATGAGTCTGGATATAGTGAGATGTTAAAAAATAAAAAAGATTTGGAAAATGAAAATAGACTCGAAAATATAAAAGAATTATTAAACGCTATGAAAGAGTTTGATAATTTAGAGAGTTTTTTAGAGCATGTTTCTCTTGCAACTTCTTTAGATCAAGACTGGGAAAGTGAGAAAATTAACTTGATGACACTTCATGCCTCAAAAGGATTAGAGTTTGATGTAGTTTATTTACCTGGATGGGAAGAGGGATTATTTCCTCATCAAAAAAGTATAGAGGAAAAAGGTGAAAATGGATTGGAGGAAGAAAGAAGACTTGCTTACGTAGGAATTACAAGGGCAAAAAAAATCGCAAAAATATCTTTTTCAATGAATAGATTTTATCAAGGAGATTGGATGAATAGTATGGCTTCTAGGTTTATCGATGAACTTCCCGATAAGTATATTAAGAAGAATAACAATTTTAGCAATGATGAAGACAATGATTTTGAATTTAATCAAGATATAGAATTTGAAAGCGAAGTAAGAAGTCCTGGTTGGTTGAGATATCAAAAAAAATTGAGATGATTAAAAATATTAAGAACTTTATTATTAATAATAATTTAGATGGATATATAATTCCAAAAAATGATATCTATTTTACAGAATATTCAAATATAAATAATTTGAGTAAAGTAACCAAATTTACTGGTTCAGCTGGCTTCGCTTTAATCTTAAAAAAAAAAAATTATTTATTTGTTGATGGAAGATACACTGCTCAAGCAAAAAAACAGTCCGGGAGAGAATTTAAAATATGTGAGATACCTTATATTTGGCCAAAACATATAATAAAAAAAAATCTTCTCAAAATCGGATTTGACCCAAAACTTTTTACAGAAAGAAATTTAATAAATTATTTTGATAATAAAACTATTTTAGTTCCTATTGTATTTGATTTTAAAAAAGTAAAACAGAAAAAATTAAAAAAATTTTATATAATAAATAAAAATGTAACAGGAGAAAGTTATAATAGCAAACTAAGAAAAATAGATAAATATTTATTAAAAAAAAAAATTGATTATTTATATGTAAGTGCGAGCGAAAACGTATGTTGGTTATTAAATGTTAGAGGAAAAGATTTGCCAAATTCACCTTTAGCAAATTGTAAATTATTAATTAGCAAAAAGAATGGTTTATCTTTATTTACTAATTTAAGTAAAATTTCAAATATTAGAAATTTTTTTAAAAAAAGAATAAATTTTTATCCAGAGGAAGATTTTTCAAAAGTTTTTTTAAAACTTAAATATGGAAAAATTTGTATAGATGAAAACACATGTTCAATATTCGAAAAAAAATTGATAGAAAGTGTATTAGATATTAAGTCATCTATAGATCCTATTTATAGATTAAAATCAATAAAAAATAGAGTTGAAATAAGAAATACTATTAATTGTCATATTACTGATGGAGTTGCATTAACGAAATTTCTTTTCTGGTTTAAAAATTTAAAAAAAGTAACAACAGAAAGACAAATTGATCAAAAGTTAGAAAAATTTAGAAAAAATTCAAAAGAATATTTATATCCAAGTTTTGATGCTATAGTTGGATCGGGTCCAAACGGGGCAATAATTCATTATAGATATAATAGTCGTACAAATAGAAAATTGTTAAAAAATGATATTCTGTTAATTGACTCTGGTGGACAATATAAATGGGGAACAACTGATGTTACAAGAACAGTTTGCAATGGTTCAGTATCAAAAAAGATAAAAGACAATTTTACCAGAGTTCTTAAAGGTCATATAGCAGTAGCAACTTGCAATATTACCAAATACTATAATGGTTATTTAATTGATAAATTAGCCAGAAAATCTCTGAAAAATGTTAATTTAGATTACTCACATGGCACAGGTCATGGAGTTGGTTTTTTTCTAAATGTTCATGAGGGCCCTCAGGGAATAACAAAATATAATAAAGTTCCGATTGAAAATGGTATGTTTCTAAGTAACGAACCTGGTTATTATCTTAATAATCATTACGGTATAAGAATTGAAAATTTAATATATGTGAAAAAAGAAAAAGAGAAATTGAAATTCGAAAACTTAACCTACGCTCCAATAGATTTAGATATGGTAAATTTTAAATTATTAAATAAAAAAGAAAAAAAATATTTATTTGATTATCATTTAGATGTTTACTCTAAAATTTCACAATACTTGGATGTTAAGGAGAAAAAATGGTTACTAAATTTAATTAAGTAATTTAATTAAGTCATCTTTAAAAATAATTTTTACTCCAATTTTATTGGCTTGATCAATTTTTCTTTTTGTAGACTTTTCACCCACTACTAAATAATTGAGATTTTTACTAACATTGCTTACTGTTGTTCCAGAGTTTTTTTCAATTAAAGATTTGGCCTCTGCTCTACTAATTCCATCTAATTTACCAGTAAACATAAAAGTTTTATTTTTTAAAACTCCTTTTTTATTTTTTATTTCATCTTCAATTTTTAATATTGAGGTTAAATCATTAAAAATATTAATATTGGTTTCATTTGAAAAAAATTTTTTTAAAGAGTTGATTTGTGTCTCACCTATACCATCAATATTTAGAAAATTATCAAATTGTTTTTCTTTAATGAGTCTATTTAAAGAGCTTATGTTTTTTACATGCTCACCTATAATTTTGGCATTTTCTAAACCTATATGTCTAATTCCTATTGAATAAATAAATCTTTGTAATGATACAATTTTGGCATTATTTATAGAATTTTTTAAGTTGTTTGTAGATTGTTCACCCCATCCATCAAGATTTTTAATAATATTATAATTCAAACTAAAAATATCTTGAGGCTTTTTTATTAAATTTAATTCCCAAAATTTCTCTATGACCTTTTTACCAAGTCCATCAATATTTAAAGCCTCTTTAGAAATAAAATGTTTTATTTTCTCAATTGTGATTCTTTCACATCCATAACCATCATTCGTACATCTTCTTACCGCATCAAACTTTTTTGTTATTTTATTATATTCTTTAATAGTGTTTGAACCACATGAAGGACATTTTATAGGAAATGAGAATGGTCGAGAGTTTTTGTTACGTTTAGTCTTATCAACTTCTATTACATGAGGAATTACATCTCCTGCTCTTTCAATTTTAACCACATCTCCTATCCTTATATCTTTTCTTAAAATCTCGTCTTCGTTATGCAATGTTGCATTAGAAACAATTACCCCTCCAATATTAACAGATTTAACTTTTGCAACTGGAGTTAAAGCTCCGGTTCTTCCAATTTGAATTTCTATATCCAAAATTTTAGTATTTGCATTATGTGCTGAAAACTTATGAGCTATAGCCCATCTTGGTGAATTAGATGTAAAGCCAAGTCTATTCTGAATTTTTAAATCATTAATTTTATAGACAAGTCCATCTATATCATAATTTAAATCGAACCTTTTATCTTCAAACTTTTTGTGAAATTTAACTAATTCATCAATATTAGACAGAACTGCATTTTCAGAGTTAGTTACAAATCCCCATTTTTTTAACTCTTTTAAAAAATCAGATTGATAATTAAACTTATTATGATCGATATACCCATAAGTGTAAGCAATGAAATTTAAAGGTATTTTTTTTGTTTCCTCTGGATCTTTTTGTCTTAATGATCCCGATGCAGCATTTCTTGGATTTGCAAACTTGTCTTTAATTTTAGAAAAATCTTTTTTTTTTATAAAAACTTCTCCTCTTATTTCAATCTCTTTTGGAAAATTTGAATGTTCTATTTCAAGAGGTATGTCTTTTATTGTCTTTAAATTTTCAGTTATATCTTCTCCTACTTTGCCATCACCTCTGGAAACACCTTTGACTAGTTTTTTATTTATATATGTTAAGGAAGCAGAAATTCCATCTATTTTGGGTTCAACACTATATTGTGGTTCAAAATTTTTATTTAAATAGTTTAAAATTTTTTTTTCAAAATTATTTAAATCATTTTTATCAAAAGCATTTGATAGAGATAGCATTGGTAATTTATGTTCATATTTAACAAAAATTTTTGATGGTTTATAACCAACTATTTTAGTTGGCGAATTTTTACTTTTCAAAAATTTATATTTGTTTTCTAAATTTAGAATTTCTTTCTTTAACAAATCATATTTTGCATCAGATATTTCTGGAGCACTAAATTCATGATATAATTTATTATGTTTTAAAAATTCTTTTATTTTTAAATTATACTTTTTTTTTAGTTCGGTCTTATTCATGAAATTCTATTTGAATAAATTTCTAAATTTTTTTAGGATAGTTTCTCTTTGATCTTTATCTTCTTTTTTTGCAGTTACATAATTTTTATTTAATATTTTATAGCTTTCTTCATACCATTTGCTAGATCCGTAATTATAACCTAAAATTACCGCGTATTTCTCTGCTTCTTCCACTAGACCCATTCTATAGTGCAACTCAACTAGTCTATGTAAGGCTTCTTCGATATAAATTGTTCTATCATATTCCTCAACTACAACTTTAAATCTATTAATAGCAGGTATCCATTTTTCTCTCTCAATATAATATCTTGCTAAATACATTTCTTTTGATGCTTCAATTTCAGTAATAAATTCAAGTTTATATTTTGAATCTATTGCATAATCAGTATTAGGATAATTATTGATAATTATGTTAAAATACTTTTTAGCTTTTAAAATCTCATTAAGATCTTTTTTTTCATCAACTATTTGATCGTAATGGCATAAAGCTAACAAATAGTATGCATAATCAATTTGCGAATGGTTTTGATATTTTATGATAAAACGTTCTAATTCATTTATTGCGTAGGAATAATATCCTTGTGAAAAGTATCCATAAGCTGCCATAAGTACAGATTTGGAAGCCCATTTAGATTGAGGGTAAATCAACTCAACCTCATTAAATTTTTTACCAGCAAAAATTACATCTCCCCTTTCAAATTCTTCCATAGCTTGTTGATAAACTTCAATCATTTGCGTTTCTAAATTTTTTTCTTTTAATACAGTAACCTGATCCTCTTTTTTTGAGCAAGAATGATTTAAGAAAATTAAAACTATTACAACAAAATATGAAAATATTCTCATATGATTGTTTTATCAGATTAAATCTAAATTTCTAATTATTAAGCGATTGATCTTAGTTTTTGATAATTAGCAAAAGAGTGCGGTAATTGCTTCCCTTTGATTTCAATCAATGAATAATTTGATTGATTTTGAAATATTTTTCTTAAAAGTTTATTTGTAAGATTGTGTCCACCTTGAGAACAGCTTATAAGTCCAATTATTTTATACCCTGATAAAAATAAATCACCCATACAGTCTAGTATTTTATGATTTACAAATTCTAATTTATTTCTCAAACCTTGACTGTTAAGTATTTCATTATTTTTTACAACTATTGCATTTCCTAAACTTCCACCTTTGCCTAAATTATTTCTTTTTAAAATTTCGATATCTTCATACAAACAAAATGTTCTAGAATTGTAAATATCATCTAAATTGTCTTCAAAAATATTTACTTTATTTTTTTGATGATTGATAAGCTTATTCTTATATTTAATTTCAAATTCAATTTCTCCTGTAACATTTGATGAATCGATTGAGATAAATTTGTTTCCATCTTTGACTGTTATTTTTTTATTAATCTTTATTATTTTAATTGGCTGATCACTTGAACTTAGGCCTACTCTTTTAATTTCATCTACGAATATTTTTGCCGATCCATCCAATATTGGCACTTCTTCTGTATCTATTTCTACTAATGCATTATCTACTCCCATCCCGTAAAATGCTCCCATTAAATGTTCAATAGTAGATACTTTGATACCGTATTCGTTTGATATTGTCGTACAAAGAGTTGTATCAGAAACATTATTATACAAAGGGTAAATGATATTATTTTTTTTTAAATCAGTTCTTTTAAATATAATTCCAGTGTTAGCAGAAGCTGGTTTGATTTTGATTTGAGATGGTTTTCCTGTATGTATCCCAATACCTTTAAATGAGATTACATTACTTAGAGTATTTTGAGATAATATAGACACGGACCAAATATATAAAAAAAAACCGAAAGTAAGTACTCAACTAATATTACGAGAAAATACAAATTTTATTTGCTGAAAAAGTTGAAGAATTTTTCAAAAAAACCTTGTGTTTTCGACCTTAATTTTGGAGTTTCATAATTGTTTAAAAAATATATCAGACCAGAGGTGCAGATTTCACTATCTTTTTCCTCATAGACTTTAATAGATTTAAAATCAAATTTATCATTTAGTTGAAAAGAATTATCATTAAAAAGTTTTGATCCTTCCCCAATCAATAAAAGCTCTATTTGTTTTGAAATTAATATATCTGGGTTGTTATTTAAATTTTTGAAAATTAAGTCTATAATCTCTTGAATTCTATACAAAATAACCTTTTTCAAAATATCAATTGATATATTTTTTTTTATAATTATTTCTGGAGTAAATTTTTGATTTTCATAGTTTTTATAAGAAAATTCAGTTTCAGATTTATTAAATAGTCTTTTTATTTCTTCAGCTTCATCAATGCTTATCTTAAATATTTTTGAAATATCCTTAGTAATATGGGACCCTCCTATAGGTATTGAATACATATAGTTTAGTTTTTTATTCTCATATATCATAATAGAGGTTCTCTCCAATCCAATGTCTAGAAAAGACAGACTTTTATTATTTATTTTTTGTGAATAAAATAATGATTTTGTGTAACTAGTGCAGAATATTTTTTCGACATTTAAGCTTAATTTTTTAAATTTATTTATAATTTTTTTATTTAATTTTTTGGGTAAGCAGATTGTGGTGAAATGAACTTTTATATCTTGTACATTTTTTAATTCTTTAGGAATATTATCGTATATTTTTCCATTTATTATGCATTTATTAATTATTATATGCTTCACTTCGTGATTATTATAATTTGAATTTATTATTTGAGTTAGTTCCAAAATTAAAGAATTATAGATATTTTTTAATTCAAAATTAGAGTCTAAAGATTTATTGAGAGAAATATCTATAATATAAATATTGCTCGTATCATATATCAAGATTACATCCTCTATATGTGTTGATATTTTTTTTTCAGCTTTTTTTATTAATTCTCCAGTTTTTATAAGATGGTTTGAGAAATTTTCATCTAAATTAACTGCAACAGAATCTGAAAATTTATTCTTAAGATTAGAATCGAATATTGAAAATCTTATTTTTGAAGAACCAAAATCTATAACATTAATTAATTTATTATCCATTACTTAAGATTATTCTGTTTTTTATTCTTAAATCTATTATTGAATTTGATAAAATTTTATAATTACTCTCGAAGTTTTTGAAATTTTTTAATGCTTTATTTATATTTTCTTGAGGTAGCAAAATTATTTTATTATCATAAAAATATAAATCCCATCTTTTATTTTTATGGAAATTATATTTCAAAATTTTTTTTGGATTTATATCGTTTTTTTTTAATATTTTTTGTAATTTTATATAATCTTGAATTTCAAATTGACCAAAAATAATAGGTAAATTTTTTTTATCTTTGAAATATTTTGAAGATATAAAGTTACCATTATTTCCTACAAAGTATTTTTTCTGATCTATGAATGTGGAAGCTAATAATTCAGTTTTAATAGCATTAATAACTATTCTTGAAGGATATTTTTTTTTTACTTGTATGTTCTCAATAAAATTTAATTCTTTAATTTTATTTAAAATTTCATTTTTATTAATAAAAAATATGTTTTCATTATTTAAATAATCTAACTTTGTTTTTATCTTATCATCAATTTCCTTTGAGTTTGTCTGAATATTAATTTGATTAATAATGAATTTTTTTTTAATAATATTTGATAAATCATTATTTGATATTGTAGTTAGAAAAATAAAAAATAATAAATATAAGTAAATTTTTTTTTTATTTATTGATTGAAGCATCTTCCAAAATTTTTATTATCAAATTTTTGAAAGTAATGTTATTAAAATTTGCTATTTCAGGCACTAGTGAGAGTGAAGTCATTCCTGGTTGTGTGTTAGTTTCTAGTAAATAAAAGGAGTTTTTATAATACCTAAAATCTGATCGTGTAACCCCTCTGCAATTTAAAATTTTATGTGCTTTTAGAGCAATTTTTGTTAATTCCTGATATTTTCTTTTTGAAATTTCTACAGGAATTATATGCTCAGTTCTTGCTTTTGGGTTATATTTGGCTTGATAATCATAAAATTTTCTAGTTGGTCTAAGCTCAATGGCTCC
>MDTE01057882.1_pt1 | contig 13306 bp, 15 predicted proteins | sample 811231 | NCBI WGS metagenome assembly MDTE01 (sample SAMN05326651, study PRJNA326480) | marine metagenome | isolation source: seawater | place: Indian Ocean: Red Sea | collected 2010
ACATGGTCGGCCGAATCCGACTGCCAGAATAGATTGGAGCCACAAACCCGGCAAAATGCTCGCCTGGCGATATCCGATGAACGATACCAGGCAAGATGGTCTTCCGATTCGAGCTTGAGCTTGTCTTTTTGGCTCGCGGAGGCGGCGACAAAATGACCGCTGGACCGGCGACATTGCTCACAATGGCAGTAGACGATAGGCCGCAATGAGCCGCTTACGGTAAACCTGACCGCCCCACACTGACAACCTCCACTCGCGGTTGTCTTGTCGCTTGTTGGATCGCACATGTCCTCAGCTCTCATTCATCGTGTCGCTGCTCATACGAGGCATCCAGACTTTACGATCCCAGAAGCGGTGCCTGCCTGATCCAGGCTCTGGATTCATCTGTTCGAGCGCCTCCGCGTAGCTGCTGTGACAGTCGGTGTAGAACGGTTGACTGCGCAGGTTCTGCCTCCAGGCCGCGAGGTTCGGGTAAGGCGTTTGGTCGAGTTCGATCAGTTCGAACGGATCTACGGCGGCAAGCAGAATAATGTCTGCCAGTGAGAATGCCGACCCCGCAACATTGCCGTGATTGCCAATGCGGGCATCGATAATGGGCAGGAACCGCGCCAGCCATTCGCGTCCCTCGCGCAACGAGCGTTCATCGATTTCGGCCCCCATCCTCGACGCGAAGTAATGGTTGAACAGCACCTTGCAAATGGCGACGTAGATGTGGTTTTCGGTGAAGTGAGCCCATGAATCAACGACGGCGGCGGCTTTGATGTCGACTGGATAGAGCGACGAATTTACTTTGCGGGCCAGGTAGCGACAGATTGCCACGCTCTCGAACAGGGTGAAGCCGTCATCGTCGATTGACGGGACTTTCCCTGCGGGGTGTAGCTTCATGTACCTATCGGTGTGGTGCTCGCCTTGCAACATGTCGACCAACACGAACTCGTAGTCGAGCGCCAGATAGTTGGCGGTGAAGCGGACACTGTGAACCGGCGGTGACCGCGTCGTACCGTAGACTTTCAACATCAGTCTCTCTCCTGCCCCTCCGTCTTGGAGGTCACTATAACGTCACCGTTGCGCTGTCGACCATCCGGTACCTCTGTTTGTTCAGCGCATTTTCAGACCGCCGTCGAAGACAATGGTCTGACCGGTCACGAAAGAGGTGGATTCCGACGCCAGTAGCCGAACAAACGCTGCCGTCTCCGCGTATGTCGTCATTCGCTTCATGGGTGTGTCTTCGGTCACTCGAGTGAGTTGCTCGTCAGTGTAGAGTTCACGCACCAGCGGCGAGTCCACGAAACCGAGAGCGATGCCATTGACGCGCACCTTGGGTCCAAGCTCCAACGCCATGCACTTGGTGAGCATGTTGAGGCCAGCTCTGGCTGAACAGTGGTTCGCCGCGTTCAATCTGCCGTAAAAGGTTGTGTTCGCGGAGATGTTGACGATGACACCACCTTCTCCGGCCATCATGTCTCCAGCCACTGCCTGAGACACCAGGAAGGGTCCCTTTAGATTGACATCTTGTACACGGTCCCAATCCGCTTCCGTCATTTCGAGAAAGGGGCCGTCTATGCTGAGACCGGCGTTGTTGACAAGCACATCGATTGGTCCGAACGCCGCTACTGTGGCGTCGACCATCGACTTGACCGCGTCGGAGTCCGCGATGTCCGCCTTGCACGCAATCGCTTTGCCCCCCGCGCCCCCTATCTGAGAGACCGCTTGCTCCGCGCCTTCGGCCGAGCGCGCATAGTTGACACAGACGTTGGCGCCTTGCGCGCCAAAGTCTTCAGCAATCTGGCGACCGATACCGCGGCCAGCTCCGGTGACAAGGATTGTCTTCCCACGAAACTCAGTCATTAATCTCTCCAGGTTGTGAATTGCTGATTCGGGCAACAGACTCTGACGACACGGCGCCATACTCAAGGGTACGTGAACTTCTGATATCTTTGTGGCGTTGCGTTGGGGACGGTTGGAGGTGGCATGCGATCTTTGAATATCAGATTCGGTGAGGCGGGCGCAGCGTGTCTGACGGGGTCGACTCCTACGCTTCTGTGCCAGCGTGTTCAACCATGATGGCCGGCTGGCGCGAAACCCTGCGTGGCATGGCTTTTCCGAGTCATTGCGACCACATGGGGCATGTCAACAATCGCTGGTATGCGCATTTCTTTGATGATGCGAGCATGTCGCTGTGGAGCACGATCGGCCTGAGCGAGAGGGCGCTGCAGGAGAAGTTCGACACCAGCGCGGTCATCGCCCACACCGGGATCGATTACTTGCACGAGCTGGTGGCGTCGGATCAGTTCGTCGTCGAGAGCGCGTTCACGCGTCTCGGCGGCAAGAGCTTGACGCTCAAGAGCCGGCTCTATCATGTCGACACCCGGGTCGAGTGCGCGCGCCAGACCATGGTGGCCGTGTTCTTCGACATCGAGTCCCGGCAGTCGGTACGGGTTCCGGACTCAATTCGGGCGTTGATCGAGCCGGAGCTGGTCAGCGACGACGTAGATAACTGAGCGGTGTCGACGCTTCTGCCCGTGTCGCTGGCTTCGCTACCAGTTGCTGCCGGTCAGGTAACACTGCCAGCCATCGTTGCTGACGCAGGCCCCGGTGCACTCAGCTTCTGAGCGCGCCGAGCACGATGCCCGACGAACTCTGCCAACCCCGAAGCCATTGTTGATCTCGACGAGACGCTCGTACTCGAGCCGAGGCTTCTGCGTGGGCGGCATGTCGTTGTGAAAATACCGGTAGTCCGTATCCGCCTCGGTGATGAAAACCCTGTGCCCATCGATGTCGATCGCCGGCATGGAGGTCTCCAGCAGATAACCCACTGGCGTCAGCTGCAACTTCAGCTCGTAGACGTGCTCAGGTGGATTCAAATGTTCGATAAAGCGCCGGTCGATGGATTCACCGGAGCCGAGGTAGGTACGTAGCGCGGAAAGCTCGGTCGATATCAAAGCCATCGCATGAGTGTTTACCGCGAGTTCAACCGGGCGCAATAACATCAGTGGGAGAATCAAAGCGGCGAACCAAACAAAGGTCGTGTAGCTGCGGCGAAACGCGCCGGGGTTGAGCCAGGTGCCGATGAGCTTGCCGGCGGCAAGTAATGCCAATCCCATGCACGGCCAGAACAGCAAATAGGGCCCGAGACGGAATGTCCGGGTGGGTGACAACCAAGGGGTCGCCACGGCCGCGACGGCCGCGGCCAGTCCGACCAGCAGCGCAATCAGCCAGATTCTTGTCTTGTTCAAATTCAGGTCCGTTCAGAAGCGAGTGAGACGTCGCAGCGCAGCATTGAATGTCAAAAATGTGCGAATAATCACAGAATCACAACCTCGGTTTGGGCATGCTAGAAACCGTTGCTGCAGTCTAATCTTCCCTTGAGGCTCGCGCTCCCCTCGTGGGCCTTTTTTCTTTATCAACAGCGCTGGATTGCGGTTTCCGAGCCCGGGGTTGAAGGAAGTAGCCACGACTGCAGATAACGCATTCACAGATTGAGAAGGAGTCTGCCGAGATGGATGAGCAAATCACCCCCGAGGGCCTTGGCTACACCTGGTTCTTGTTTGGCGACCTGTCGGCCGGTCATACCGGTGCACGATTCTGGCAGTCCGGTCAGATTCGCTTCGAGGGCTATATCGTCGGGCAGTTCGATGGTGACGAGCCGCTGTCAGATTACGGTGCCTCACACGGCTGCGTGACCATTCAGTGGGAACGCGACACTCGTCACGACTGACCCCCACGTGCTATGACCTGGCTCGATGTAGACGACAACGAGAGCCTCCTGTTGCCGGGTATTGCTGCTAGAACTGCCGAGTTGCTACTCCACCTCGAGGGGAGCTTGAGTCTTCCCTGCGTGGACGAAGTGGTATTGCCGCCGGTCGAGACTAATCCCTGCAAAGACGCAGAGTTCGCTCTGGTGGTTTTGGGTGACGGTAGCGTGGGTGCGTTTTACACCTGGAACGACTCTGCTTCACCGGGGCTGGTTCCCGACCTGCGCCAAGCAATTCGGGGCCGCTCCGCCTGTGAATTCCTGAAAGACATCGATCACTCTGAGGATGACAGACGTGCTTTTGCCAGCGGTGTGCTGAATGCGTTGTCACAAAGCGTGATGAAGCGAGCAGGGCTGAAGCTCGAGTCATCAACCTCACTGGGCGGTATGTGTTTCGATTCGGGCGACCGGGTTGGGCTGGTCGGGTTATTTCCGTCTCTGGTCAGGCAGTTTCTGGGTGTGGGCGTCGACTTCGTGGTCATCGAGCGTAAGCAAGCTTTGTTGAATCCTGAAGCTGGCTATGAGATCAGCTTGGACCCTGCGCGGTTGAAAGACTGCAACAAAGTGTTGATTACCGGAAGTACATTGCTGAACCGAAGCCTGGATGAGGTGTTACATCATTGTCGGCACGCCTCACGCGTGGCGGTTATAGGTCCAACGGCGAGCTGTCTTCCGGACATGGCATTTGCCGCTGGCGTGCATTCCATGGGCGGCATCGTGGTGCGCGATCTACCGTCATTGCTCAAGCGGCAGGGCAATGGTGCAGGGTGGGGTGACGCGGTCGACAAATACCTACTCGATGCCGATAGCTATCCGGGCTTCGAGCTGCTGGCCGAACGACTTCAGGGAGGCGAATAGAGTACCGGCACGGCGGGGGAGCCGTCAGCGGCGTTGTCTGGGGCCGTCAGGGCCCATCATGACGGCGCCGATGTAGAGCCACAGCCCGGACAGGATGCCGAATAGCGACGGCAACACAATGCCGGCGGCGACAAAACCCATGGCGACAACAATCATGGCCCGATAGCCAATCGCGGTCATGACCACCACCACCAGGACCCAGATCAGGAATTCCATTGCTCAAACAGGACTCCGCCGCGGTTCTCTACACCCTAGCTCAGCTGTTTCGGGTCATTCAAGCCGTTGTGTGGCTGGCGTCACACATCCAGCACCCGTCGAAGCCGCTGGTAGCGGGCCCAGACGTCATCCATGCGCAGCGGCTCGGCAAGCTCCGGATCGAATTCCGCCATGACTTCGGCCACGCGTGGGGTGAACCGGACCGTGCCGTCGTCATCGATGGCCTCGATGCCGTCTTTGCGTGCCATGCGTTCGTTGTAGGCCCTGGCATCGTCCAGGGTTACCCCCGGCGGTAGGTCCAGAGAAATCTCCTGGGCATCGATTCTCAAAGGATAACCGCCCGGCAGGCCATCGAAACCCGGCATCGAGGCACGCAGATCCGGGCCTCCCGGCAACAGCGCCAACAGCACAGGCCAGCTGGCCGCGGTGGTGGACACATTGTTGAGCATGCCGCGGCCGAGCGAGGGGCCTGCGTAAGCGAGTTCGTCAGCGCGAGTGCCTTCCTCGCCGAGATAGACCCGACAGCGATCCTCGGGGTCTTCCGGCAGGTCCGACATCATGGAGACACCGGTCTGGATGTGATGTGCGATGACCCGAATCAAGGGCACTTCATCGATACTGATGTCGTCCCGAGCCAACAGCGCCGCTCTCACTCGGAGCTGCACCATGCCTGAGTTGCCAAGACCGACCGTGGGAGCCAATCCAAGCTTCGCCAGCACCGGATTGGTGATGTCGGGTAGTGACAAGTTGACCACTGGACGCTCGAAGCCGACTGCTTTCACGGCGCGCATGGTGGCGGTCACCACCGGAAGCTGTGCAGGCAGCTGTGGACCCAGCCCTACGCTGAACAGACGCGCCGATCGTTCGTCGCCACGTTCTACCAATGCCCAGGGACCGATCAACGACGCATTTTGCAGGATGAGTGTCGGCTCGGTCTGCTCGATGATGCGTTCCACCGCGTCTTGGTCAGTGCCGTCGAGCTCGATGAAACGGTAGCGACAGGGATGACAGGCTGCCGCCAGATCGGCCACTGCCTGACCTCGTTCACGATTCCGGCTTGCGAGAATCAACTCGTCGACCAGTGGTGAGGCACCGAGCCAGTGAGCAAGCTGTTGCGCCATGTCTCCGACACCGATGATCAGGATTTTTGCCGCCATGGTTGTGGATCTCGTTGTTGTTGGTATCAGTAGGGGCGTTCACCGGCGGCGGTAGTGCGATGCATGAGCCGATGGATTTCGGGACCGTAGTCTGGCACCACGTAGTGCATGGTGCAGCGATTGTCGAACATCACCACATCACCGATCTGCCATCGATGCCGGTAAATGTTCTCGACCTGCGTCGCGACCTCGTAGAGATGATCGAGTAGCGGAGCGCTCTCGGCTTCGGTCATGTCACACAGCCGGAGTGTGTAGATGGGGTTCACGAACAAGCCGCGACTGCCATTGCCTGGATGCGTGCGAACCACCGGGTGAGATACCGCTTTCGGTACTGTCTCGATGGGTACGTTGTAGGGCCGTGAGTTGTTGATTTCTACCATCCGGATCGCTGAGTGTTCGGCATGTAGGGTGTCGAGCGTGCGCTTGAGCCCCGGCGATAAGTTCTGGTAGGCGCTACGCATACTGCAGAACTGGGTGTCGCCAAGACCGGTCGTAGCCTGCCTGCAATACAGCACCGAACCTAGTGGTGGCTCCTCGGCGAAAGTGATGTCGGAATGCCACATGTCGTTGCGGCCGTTCACGTAGCGACCGTCTTTGTGGTCGATGACCAGAATCTCGGGATGGCCGTCCAGCGCGGCGCTTCTGTATAGCGGATGCCTTGCGACCGGACCAAAGTGACCGGTGAATCGTATCTGCTCGCTCGGGCTCAAGTCTTGGTTCGGAAACACCAATACCGAGTACTCGTCGAATGCATGACGAATGGCGTCGACCTCATCCGGTCCGCAACTCGCGAGATCGATGTTGCTGATGCGCGCCCCCAACGTGGCGCCGACCGGCTCGACCTCTAGAATCGATGACGAATTGGTTACAGACCTGGCGTCGAGACTGGACATGCTGACTCCGATGTGGATGCTCGATCGGCAGTCTACTAAATCGACCCGATTAGTGCTGCTGGGCGTGTAGTCAAGGACAAGAGCTGAATAATCGCACCGGCAGCGGGCCGGAAGCCCGCTCGGTGATGTATCCGATGATGCGAGCATCGGTGTAACCCGCAGTCCGAAGCTCAGAGAGACAGTCATCAGCGTGCGATTCAGCGACACCGGCCAGCAGCCCCCCGGCTGTCTGCGGATCGAACAACAATCGATGGCGCGGGTCTCTCGAGTTCATATCAATCGCATCCACAGAGCGCTCGAGCTTCAGGTTCTGAGGTGTCAATGAACTGCTGATGCCGGCGTCAGTCAAGGCTGCGGCACCGGGCAGCAGGGCCGCTGCACTGATGTCGATATGGCCCATCAAACTGGTCGCCCGCAGCATTTCCAGTACATGCCCGATGACGCCGAAACCGGTGACATCCGTGCACGCCCTGGCGCCGGCGGCCGTCAGAATATCCGCCGCATTTGCGTTCGACTGCAACATGCTGTCGACCGCGCTCTGTACCCATCGTGCTCTCGCGCGATTGCGCATGTGCGCGGCGAACACCACGCCGGTACCTATGGCCTTGGTCATGATGAGCGCGTCGCCTGGTTGCAGTGCGCGTTTTCTCAACACGTTGTGCTCATCAATGAGCCCATTGACGGCAAGTCCCAACGACAGCTCCGCGCCCTCACCGCTGTGTCCGCCGGTCAGCGTCACGCCGGCGGCGGTCAGTGCCGCGGTAACGCCTTGCATGAGGGATTCGAGATCCATCTGTACTTTTTCTTCTGTGGCGTAAGGCAGGGTCGCAATGGCCATGGCCGTATGCGGCTCGGCGCCCATGGCATACAGGTCACCCAGACAGTGATTGACGGCAATTTTTGCAAACAGATAGGGGTCATTGAGCATGGCTCGAAAGGAATCGACGCTTTGCACCAGCAGCTTGCCGGCAGGTACTCGAACAACGGCGGCATCGTCTGGTTCCTCGACTCCGATGACGACTTCGTCAGCGCGAGGGGTGGTCAGGCCCGGCAATACGCGGTCGAGCACATCGGCTGCGACTTTTGCGCCACACCCACCGCATCGCATCGGATCCAGGGTCGCAGTGGCGACCGGATCCAGTGCCGACTCCAGTGTCGGTGTTTCAGGCTGTGTCATCTCCGGCAGCTCGTTGAAACGCTGCACGAACCGCCGGTCAATCCAGTCCTTCCAGCGCCACACCCAGGCGCCTTCGAGGATTGGGCTGGCGCCACGCGAGGCAATGGCGTACTGGTCTCCGGTGCTTATCAGCGACAGGAAATTTCGTTGCGGGCGGTAGTGAATCAGTGGCCGTTGCTTCAGGGCACGACGCAGATTGGTATCCAACGTGGGGCCTTGCCGAACCGCGAACACACCGGCCTTCGGACGTGGGTGCGCAATCAGGGCGGCACAATCTCCTGCCGCGAAAATGCCCTTATGGGAGCGCGACTCGAGTGTCGGTTGAATGGCGACAAAGCCGTTTTCGTCGACTTCCAGGCCGGACTCGGCGAGCCACGACTGGGCGCCGGCTTCGGTCACCCAGATGACCTCGTCGACATCATGCTGCTGACCGTCAGCAGTGCGGACGATGGAGCTCCCCACCTGCTCGACCCGGGCCCCGGTGTGCAGCGCAATGCCTTTTTGACCAAGGATGTCCTTGAAACGTCGGCGTACCGGTGCCGGATATGACTCCAAGGGATCGGAGCCGCTTGCAAACAGGTGAAAACTCAATCGAGTCGCGTCCTGTCCCGCATGCTCGAGCTGCTCGCGCAATCCGTGCTGCAACGCCAGTACCAACTCGGTGCCACCTGCACCTGCTCCGACGACACCGATTGAAATCGGAGCAGTGCTCGAGCGAATCCGCGCCACCAGCGCTTGCCAGCGTGCAACAAAGCTGCTGATGGGCTTCACCGGCACCACTCTGTTGAACTTGTCATCGACCTGTCCTAAGACGGGTGTCGCGCCGACGTCGATGGAGGCTACGTCGAATCGCACTGGTGGGCGGTTCGCGAGCGTGATCTCCCGGGCTTCCACGTCCAGGCCGATTACCTCGCCATGATACAAACGCGCGCCGGCAAAGTTGCTGAGAGGTCCAAGGTCGATGTGAACATCATCGTAATCATAGTGCCCGGCAACGAAGCCCGGCAGCATCCCCGAATAAGGCGTGTCTAGCTCGCGACAGATTACGGTCAGACGCACACCGGGCATGGGCCGCATACCAAATCGACGCAGAACGATCACGTGGGTATGACCGCCGCCGATGAGAACCAGATCTTTGACTATCGGTGAAGTGTTCATCACATTCGGGAGAATTCGACCGACGTCAACGGCTGGAGTTCATCCGCTTCGGGGTCAGATCGGCTGGCTGTCGGCAAAGTCTCTCATGGCAACGACGCTACGATGATGAAAGCCTTTCATCACAAGCACATCGTTCTGATAGATCTCGTTTCGAAACAATAATCGCCGACCTCGTGTTCCGGTGAATTCGGCTCTGACATCGATCGGCGTTCCGACCCAGGCCGGTGCGACATGATCCACCTCGACGCGAACACCAACCGTGGCTTCTCCCTGTTCATAGTAGGGCGCCGCCAGTGTGCCGCAAGCTTCTTCGATGAACAGAATCAGCGCAGTGGTCGCGACTACCTCGATGCCGTGGTTACCGACCGCGGCGGCGGTGTGTTTGGCCTGCGGGACAATATCCAACTTCAGCTGGGTGCCGGGCTCAATGACGCGCATGACCGCAGCTCTCAGCCCAGCACCAGAGGAAACTCCGGGGCGTTGAGCGCTGCGCCGTGCTCGAGCGTGACCTCTCTAAACGGCGGCGAGGTCACACCGTCGCGCCGGGCGAAGCGGCAGTCGTCACCCACCCAGCGACTCGAAAATGCGCGTCGTCGCTCACCGCTGTTGTTGACCGGCGCACCGTGCACGGTCATGAACGTGAACGCGATGGCGTCTCCCGGCTGCAGAGCCCAATGACGGATGTCGTACTGGTCCGGTTCAGCATCGATGTCGGGGACCGTCTCGAGACCATCGTCCTCATTGAGGGGGGTCTTGTTGAAGCGTTCCGGCCGGAAGAACCGTTGCCAGCGGTGGGAGCCGGCGACGAACTGCGGACACACTTCGTCGACGACCGGATCCAGGGGCATCCAAAGACTGCAGGTCTGCTGCCCATCTACACAGTAATAGGGTTGATCCTGGTGCCAGGGTGTCGGCACCTCGGTTCCTGGCTCCTTGACCAACACATGCTCGTGGAACAGTCTGATCTGTCTCGAGCCCGTGAGTGCCGCGGCCACCGACGCGGCCGGCGAGTTATAGACGAACGAACGATAGGCATCGAACCGGTTCCAGTTACAATAGTCTCCGAAGAACAGCCCGGAGCCGTCGTCATTGTGATAAATGCGAACGTCGGCGCTCGGGTCGGCCATGTTGGCCTCTATACCTTCGGCCAGAGTCTGCACCCAGCCACGGAACACACCCCGGAGCAGCAACACTCCGTCGTGTTGAAAGTCGTCCACCTGCTGGGGGGAGATTTCGGGCAAGCTCATGGATCGTAGTCATCGGCAGCACATCAAGCCCGGTATACTACCGGAAACCGCGTCAGGCACATCACTGCTGAAATAGGGGGAGAGCATGGGTACTCGCGCAGTCATTGCCATGATGGAGCACGAAACCAACACATTCTCACCGGTGCCTACACCACTGTCACGATTTGGGTCCCCCGAGGTGGCGACGGGTCGCGCAGTCTACGACCAATTCAAGAGCACCGGCACTGGGCTCGGTGCCTTCCTCGATATCGCCACGGAGGCAGGCATGGATATTGTCACCCCAGTGGCCGGCAATGCCGCCCCCAGCGGCCCGGTGCACACGGATGCCTATGAGTTCATGTGCAACGCCATTTGCGAAGCTGTGCAACTGGGTTGCGACGTCTGCATGCTGGACCTGCATGGCGCGATGGTCACCGAGACTACTTCCGATGGAGAGGGCACGCTGCTTGCCCGAATCCGCTCCATCGCGCCGGATCTGCCCATCGCAATCAGTCTCGATCTGCATGCCAACTTGACGGATGACATTATCGATAACTGTGATGTGCTGGTCGGGTACAAGACTTATCCGCACATCGACATGTATGAGGCTGGAGAGCACGCCGGCCGCATCATGGTGCGCATGCTGAACGGCGAAGTGCGCCCGGTGATGCGCTGGGGCAATCGGCCAATCCTCGCCCAGACGCTACGAATGGGGCATGACGATGCGCCCATGGGTCCACTCATCGAGCAAGCCCGCGCACTCGAGCAAGACGGGCTCCTCGCCGCATCGGTATTTGGTGGCTTTCCACTGGCCGATATCTGGACCGCGGGCCTGTCGGTGGTCACGGTTGCGGACGCAGATGCCCAGCGTGCCGAGCAAGCCGCCGAGCAGCTGCTCGATGCGGCCTGGGACAGCCGCGCGGACTTCGTGTTCGACTCGGCGCCTCTTGAAGACACCGTCGCACAGGCAAAGTCGCTGACCGACGGCCCGATCATCCTCCTAGATCATGCCGACAACTCAGCCTCTGGTGGTACCCAGGACACCATGGCCGTGCTCGAGGAAGTCATCGCTCAAGGCCTGGAGGATGTAGCCATGTTTGGTGTCTGCGACCCGCAAGCCGTCGATCAAATGATCGACGCCGGTGTCGGCGCCGAGATCACCGTTACGCTGGGCGGCAAAGTCGACATGCCAACCATTGATCGCGTCGGCGAGCCTCTGATCCTGACCGGCCGAGTCCGTGCCGTGACCGACGGTGATTTCGAAGTCACCGTGCCCATGGGACGGGGCACCATCAAATCCATGGGTAAGACCGCAGTGTTCGAAACCGGCGGCGTGCAGATTGTGGTCATTTCCAGACACACCGAGCCACACGACCTGGGCTGCTTTCGAAGTGTCGGCATCGAACCCACGCGTAAGCGCTACCTGATCTTGAAGTCGCGCATCCACTACCGCGCCGGCTTTCGGGCCATTGCCGCACACGAGCTGCCCTGCAACGGCGTGGGTGTCACCAGCAGTGACAACAGCTTGTTCGAGTTCAAGAAAGTCAGACGCCCGATCTATCCGCTGGAACTGGATACCCCAGCACGTCCGAACTACCCGCACGCACCCGGTGCGCCGGAAGGAGGTGGTTGAGATGACCGTGACACCGCAGGACCGCATAGACGATATCGTCGATCTCGATCGGTATCCCATCCATGACCTCGGAAGTCCCCGAGGAACCGATTTGGTGGAGCAATGCCGCCAAGCGTTCTCAGATGATGTCAGCTGCCAGCTGTCCGGCTTCATACGCAGTGATGCGGTGGCCGAGCTGGTTGCCGAGATAGAGCAGCGCGAGTATCGCGCCGTGCTGTCTTCGCGTTATCGAAGTCCCTATGGCACTTATACACCGGCGCATGATGAAACACCTGATGACCACGCGGCAACCGTCGCCCACACCGCCCCACAGCGCCGCCATGTGCACTATCTGGCCTACGACGAATTCGAGACCAACTCGAAGCTGCACCGGCTCTACGAATCACCCGCCGTCGCTGCCTTCGCCGCCGCCGTGCTGGATATTCCCGCCCTCTATCACGCCGCCGATCCTCTCATGGGCGCACCCGTGACGTTTCACTACCCCGATTGCGAGCTCGGCTGGCACTGCGACACCCAGGAATTCACCATCACCGCTCTGTTTCGTCCGTCGGCGTCCGGTGGCGAGTTCCAATATGTGCCAAGCGTCGGACCCGACGATGAAAACTATGCCCGAGTGCCGTCAATTCTCGACGGCGATGAGCAATTGATCCGAACCGTGGCCTTCAATGCTGGTGACATCATCATTTTTCGCGGCGCCAACACCCTGCATCGCGTGACCCGCACCACCGGCGGCGAACCCCGGCTGCTCGCCGTGCTGCATTACGAGCGAACCCCCGGTCGAATCTTCGACGATCAATTCAAGCTCGACGTGTTCCATCGCACCGAGCCCCGCGGCAGTCAGGCTAATGGCTGAATCTCCCACCCGCCCATCCATGGGACGACAGATCACCTGGGTGTACACCCACGATCTGGATTGCAGCTGCCACTTCTACGCTGACGTATTGGGTTTCGAGCAAATCGTCGATGAAGGTAGCGCCCGGATATTCGCGGTCTCCGACTCCGCATCGGTAGGCGTTTGCCTGGCCTGGGGCGACCGCAAAGTCGAACCTTCAGGCACTTGCCTGACACTCGTGACCGATGAGGTCGATGCCTGGTACACCTATCTCAACAGCGCCAGCGTCGAGCTGGAAGGTGAACCCCACGAACTCCCCCAATTCGGCATCTACACCTGCTTCGCCCGCGATCCGGCCGGCTACAGAGTGGAGTTCCAGCAGTTTTTGACGTAGTCCCACCG
>MDTE01087079.1_pt1 | contig 13305 bp, 12 predicted proteins | sample 811231 | NCBI WGS metagenome assembly MDTE01 (sample SAMN05326651, study PRJNA326480) | marine metagenome | isolation source: seawater | place: Indian Ocean: Red Sea | collected 2010
CGATAACAAAAAAGAAAACAACGCTGCTACAACAATTCCCGGAAATATCGCAGGCCATGTTACATAACGAAAATTACGAATAGGATTAGCGCCTAGCACGCGCCCCTGCTCTTCAAATTCGGGATTGTAATTTGAAAAGACTCCCCACATAACCATCGTCGCATAAGTAACTGAACTAATTAAATGGACTAGAATTACCCCCGTATAAGTGTTAGCGAGATGGTATCGCAAAAATAATCCATGAACACCAAAGACTGAGGCGAGCCCTGGTATAATGGTGGGAGCTAATATCAAAAATTCCATCACCCGCTTTCCTCTAAATTGATATAAGCCTAAAGATCTCCCTGCTGGTATTGCTATCGCCACCGACACAACGGTAACTACAACAGCTATAATCATCGAATCAATTGCGGCATCTAAAACACCGGACGAAGGTTTCAGGAGATATAGCCAAGCTCTGGTGCTCCACGCTTCGGGCAGAAAGGAGGGGAATCTCCATCGGAGGCTAAAAGACCAAAGCCATAAGGGCACAAATGGTGCCACGACCCAAATTATAATCATAAAAAGTGCGAACCATCGGACGACTCGACCTAAACCTATTTTTCTTTTATCCATTTCTTCGTGTCTTCAAATAATTCGTGTTTTTGTCTCTTAAAAAAGGCTATCCATCTGATCTAATAAATTTTCGATTCAGCCACATATAAACAAAAACTAATACAGTTCCTATCACGGCGATGACCAACGCTTGTGCTACCCCGATAGGATGATTCCTAAGATCGTAATGTGTGTAATCTTTGACCGCTTCGACTGCCAGTACTGCGGGATACGTCTGACCTAAGATCGTTGGAATCACAAAATCCCCAAAGAAAAATGCCATCACAGCAACCGAAACTATAAGAACACCTGGAAGGACAAGCGGTAAAAGTACGTAGCGGAACCGCTGCCATCTGTTAGCACCTAATGTCTGTGCGACTGCTTCGTAGTCCTCCCCTATTGATTGGAGTATTGCTAAAACTATAACCCCGATGAAAGGAGTTTCTTTCCATACATATTCAATTATGATTCCGATTGCCCAAGCATCGTTCACTAATATCGGAAAATCTGACGGCGCGTCCATCCAACCCAAGGCGTGTCCGATTCGGGCAAAAAAACCACTTTGCGAGAACAACATTAAAATACCTATGGCGCCGACAACATGCGGAATAGGTAAATTAAATGAAAACATAAAGGTAAAAAACTGTTTTCCACGGAAACTTTGTCGCAACACTAGTCCGAATGCTAATGCCAGAGCCACTGATAGTATTGTCGGTGTTATTGCAACATGCAGTGTAAGAAACAGAGATCTATAAAAACCAATATCTGTAAATATTGCTCTATATGCATCAAGATTAGGTTCGGTGAGGCCAATTCTAGGCATGTAATTGAGGCTCTCTGCTATGCCAAACCCGAGACCTCCAAGAAACAAGAAGAGAACTAATATTAATGCGGGGCTAAGCAATATCCATGGGCGACCTCTAGTGTAGATACGACTCCATCCCGAATAAAATACTGATCTCATATTTTTTTACTCAAATCTGAATTACTTTTTCCATCGTCAAGAAGGTAGTACGGGCTATTAAATAATAAGCAGTGGGCAAACATCGCCCACTGCTTATAACCTATAACACAAACCAAAAGTTTTACTTCTCTACGACGTTTTTCTGCCACCCTTCTTCTATCAACTTAATTAACTCTGTGCCGATTCCAGGAAGAGCTTTATTCATATCTTCCGGCGTAAGAGCTCCGGCACCAAAATCGAGTGCCCTGAATTTAGCTGCCACAGCTTCAGGTAGCAAATCAATAGATACGGCAGGGATATCACCGCGAGTTGCCGGGTCAGCATAATAAAGCTGTACTTCAGGGTCTTGAAGTTCATTAGCCAAGACTAACGCGCCTGCTTTGTTTGGCGAATTTGCCATAATGCCAACATAATGGGTATCCGATACGGTTCCATCATCGAAGACCATCGCAACTGTACTAGGTGGGAAAATCCCCTCCGCTGTTCGAGATGCCGCTAAAAATGCTCCAGTGGCCATGCCGAAATCAACTTCTCCGTTAGCATACAGTTCGTCTAGAGGAGCACGATCGGTAGGATAGGTGGATCCTTCTCTCCAAAGGCATGGTTCCATCTTGTTTAAAGCATCCCATAAAGCAGGTGATTTTTCGTCCCAATTTGCCTTCATAGCTGGAGAAAACTGCCCTATCCATTGATCAACACCACCGGTAACGCGGTAGAAAACTTCTGTCACAAAGCGTCGCCCTGTGAAAGTTGGTAGTACAGGATAGGTGAAACGTCCTGGGTTATCGCACACCCAGGTAATTAGTTCATCCACAGTGCCGGGGGGGTTGGCTACATTTGCAGAGTCATAGAATAGAATAAATTTTCCGTGACCCCAATGTGATTCATACCCTTCAACGGGATTACCGAAATCCTGTGTCCAACCAGGATTATCAGCCGCGATGTATTTAGCATTAGGCAATTGAGCTGCGTAGGGTCCAAAAAGCAAATCAGCTTGTCTTAAGGTGTAGTAAGAATTGCCATTAATCCAAATCATATCTATTGAACCGTCATCGGTTCGACCAGCATTGAACTCACCAATAACTTGGTTAACGGCAGCCATTGTTGACTCAATCAAAATACAATTGATGCCAACATTGTATTTATCCATCAATCGGTTGTGTAAATATTCACATACGAAAGCGTTGTGCTTAATATTTCCACCCCAAAAATGAAAGGTCACGGTTTGACCGCTTGCCTCCGCCAATACTTCATTCCAATCCATACTGCTTGTCGCTCGAGTTATGATTGGCCAGTCTTTGTCGACTGTTTTCCCGCCAGCAAAAGTCGGCAAAGAAATCGCAAACACCAACGCGGCGATCAACAACTTGATCCGAAATGCCATCTTGATCCTCCTGTTTGGATTTTAAAGATTAAAAATTCGAAAAATTTGAATGCGAACTGCTCTAAGGTTTAAACGTCCACCAACGTGTTATTCTAACTCGCAATTATCCATTGTTGGCCAGAAAAATTGCACTATTAAGATAATAATCTGTGCTTAGAATAATAATATTCAGGTAATATTTCAAAAAATCTACCAAAAACATGTTTTTTTTGATTTTTAGCCTAGCCAAAAACTTAATTAGTCTACAATTACGACGTTAAAAAATAATAGAAAAATTTGGAAAATTGAGTATTTAACTGCATGAATGAGAATCAAATTAGAGCCAAATGGGCTCAACAGAAGGGAATTATTGTTGCTTGGGCTATGCTGGGAAGCCCAGAGACCAGCAGAATCCTTGCTCAAAGTGGGGTGGACGCTGTAGTCCTAGACTGGCAGCATGGCTTAAAAATAAATGAAGTGACTATAGTTGAGTGCATTGAATCGATTTGCAGACAAGAGGCCGTTGCCCCTTTGGTTAGAGTCCCAAGCATAAATGATTATCAAATATCACATGTATTAGATTCCGGTGCTTGCGGTGTACTTGTCCCTATGGTTAGCACACCTGAAGAAGCGACTCGTGCTGTAAATGCCTGCAAATATGCACCCGTTGGCCAACGAAGCCTAGGCTTAATGCCGCACCAAATAGCTGGTGAATCTATTACTAATTATGTCAAGAGAGCCAATCAAGAAATTATTTGTATGGTGATGATCGAAACAAAAGAAGGCGTAAATAATATTGAGGAAATCTGCAGTGTAACTGGTTTAGACGGTGTGTATATTGGGCCATATGACCTTTCTCTAGATATGGGCATTCCTTCTGAACAATTTTTGAGCCATCCAAAACATATTGACGCAGTTCAAAAAATATTCGACGCCGCCAAAAATCGTGGGATAGTGGCAGGTCATCATGGGTTCAAAGTTGATGACACGCTAAAATGGATCGAAATGGGATCGTTGTTTTCCCAGTTTGGATCCGACCTGTCATTTATTCATTCAGCGGCTCAGATTAATTTAAATAGACTCAAAAATAAAAAAACCTAATTATATTTTTACCCTATTTACATATTATTAATTGGAGATCAATCCACATGACTGAAATTTCATATGATCAACTAGAAAAGTTAAAAACATGGGATACCCCTACTATCTGCAATGGTCTTGAGGCGATTGATACTAAACATGCTCAATCCGGTTTTACTACCCATCACATGGTATGCTCAAATCCCGATTTTGGATCTATCGTAGGATTTGCCAAAACAGCAACTATTCGCGCCAGAACACCCTCTCCTCTTTCTAAGTCAGATCAAGAAAATATCACTCAAGATTACTACAGATATATGGCAGAAGATCCGCATCCTAGTGTCGTTATTATTGAAGATCTTGACTCTCCTCCGGGATTTGGAGCTTGGTGGGGTGAAGTTCACACTACAGTTCACCAGGGATTCGGAGCAGTCGGGGTGGTGACTAACGGTTCAATTCGGGATCTAGATGCCAATCCTTCAAATTTTATGATGTTAGCCGGAAACATTGGGCCAAGCCACGGACACGTGCACGTTGTGGATATGGGGCTCGATGTTTCCATATTTTCAATGAACGTTAGACCAGGAGCTATTATTCATGCCGATCGCCACGGCGCAGTAGTGATACCTCATACAGCTATTCAGGATTTACCAGTGGCGATAGAGGCGCTTACGGAGCAAGAATCACGTGTCATTGACGTAGCTAAATCAGATGATTTCTCGCTCGAAAAATTTTTCGAAGCGCGTAGGAACGTTAGCACAATGCAACGGTGACTATATCTTTAATACTCGCCCTAGTTGAGATTAACCTTCCAACCTTTACAACTGACATCAGTTGGAAAACCTTTTGAATGCAAGAGTCCCATTGGTTCCACCAAAACCAAATGAATTAGAAATAGCATACTCAATCGCGACATCCCTCGCGCTATTAGGAACATAATCTAGATCACATTCAGGATCCGGATTATTAAGATTTATTGTCGGAGGAATAATTTGATGAAAGATTGATAACACAGTTGCAACAGCTTCAACACCACCAGCGGCACCCAATAAATGCCCTATCATAGACTTGTTTGAGCTAATAGCTAAGCGTTTTGCATTCTCTTCAAACACTGATTTGATTGCTAGAGTTTCAGCGATATCACCTAATGGAGTAGAGGTTCCATGGGCGTTTATATATTGTATTTCCGCCGGGTTAATATGGCCATCATGCATCGCATTACGCATGCATCTTGCCGCGCCCTCACCCCCCGGAGCTGGCTGCGTCATGTGGTTAGCATCCGCACTCATACCAAAACCAACTAATTCTGCATAAATATGAGCACCACGTTTTTTTGCAAATTCAAAATCCTCTAAAACAATTACGCCAGCTCCTTCGCCAAGCACAAAACCATCTCGCTCGAGATCAAATGGTCTGCTAGAAGACTTGGGATTGTCATTTTTACGACTAAGCGCTTTAGCCGCAGTAAATCCCGCCACAGTGCCAGGAGTAACAGACGCTTCCGCTCCACCTGCAAGCATGATCCTTGCGTCACCAGTAGCTATCAATCGTGCAGCGATTCCAATGCAGTGAGTTCCAGTAGTACAGGCTGTAGTGATAGCGAGATTAGGACCACGTAGTCCGAGTTCAATCGATAAATCACCTGACACCATATTAATAATACTTGAGGGAATATAGAACGGAGAGACCTTTCTGCTCTTTTCTAACATAGCTTTAGTGGTATCCTCGATTGTTTCAATACCACCGATTCCAGCCCCAATTAAAACCCCTGCTAGATAGCTTTCTTCTTCGGATAAATCAAGGCCTGAATCCTCAAATGCCTCCATTCCACTGATCATCCCTAATTGGATGACCCGATCCATTCGACGTAAAGCCTTTCTGCTAAGTTTTGGTTCAGCGGAAAAATCCTGAAGCTCGCCGGCTGTCTGAGAAGGAAGACCTGACGGGTCAAATCTTCGGATGAGCCCTAAACCACTAATTCCCTCAATCATAGAATTCCAAAACGAACCGACAGAATTACCATTGGGGGCAACGCACCCTAATCCTGTTATCACAACTCTGCGTGGCTCTACCGATTTCATCAACGTCGATGAAAATTTCCGCTCATGATAGACATGCGTAGTTAAAACTTAAAATACTCTCTCTCATATTCAAGTTTTATCAACTAGTCTTTATGCGCCTCCACAAAAGCGACCGCTTCTTTTACTCGAGTGATTTTCTCTGCCTCATCATCGGGAATTTCCACATCAAATTCCTCTTCGAGAGCCATCACTAGTTCGACAGTATCTAATGAATCAGCTCCCAAATCATCAACAAACGATGCTTCAGCTGTCACTTGATCACTATTTACACCAAGTTGTTCTATAATTATTTTATTAACACGCTCTTCTATGCTGCTCATTCTCTTTAGACCTCCAATTCTGTCTGCTGCAACGAGGTTTAGACGCAATGCACATTTGCACCGCCATAAAAAATTCTGTAGATATTCTTGAAGGCCGAATTAAACAATATTAAGGTGTCTAAGTCTAGAAACATTAAACCTTATGTGTCTATCCAGAAGTTTCTAAAAATACATTCGGATTACCATTTCTGACCATCGAAGAAGTCAGTTATAAATAAGGTATATTCTTTAAAGGTTTTATAACTTATTGTTTTAATGGGACATATACATGCCACCATTTGCATGTACAATTTGTCCGGTTAAGTATGATGCCTCCTTTGATGCCAAAAAAATAATTGTAGAAGAAATATCATTCGTGTTTCCCAGACGACCTATTGGAATCTTTGAAATAAGGTGGTCGCGCCATTTTTTTTCTAACCCAGCGGTCATTTCTGTTTCAATGAAGCCAGGTGCTACGGCATTGACTGTAATGCCTCTACTAGCGACCTCTAGGGCTAGGGATTTTGTGAATCCTACTATTCCTGCTTTCGAAGCAGAATAATTGGTCTGACCGATATTGCCGACGGCACCGACCACCGAAGTTAGATTAATAATTCGTCCATTTTTTTGGCGGATCATATTTTTAAGGCATGCTTTAGTTACGCGGAATACTGAAGACAAATTAGTATTTATTACCTCGTCCCATTCCTCATTTTTCATCCTTAATAAAATATTATCCCGAGTCACTCCAGCGTTGTTTATTAGGATAGATATATGTCCATGATTTGCTTCAATTTTACGAATTAAAGACTCAACACTTTCGATTTTTGTAACATCTAAAATTTCTCCATGGCAATCAAGGTTCTTTTTTCGAAAATCAGTAGTTATATAGTCAGCACCTTCCTTGGTAGTAGAAGTACCTATTACAGATGCTCCCTGTTGGGCAAGCGCACCCGCAATAGAATAGCCGATGCCGCGACTTGCCCCAGTTACTAATGCAATATTATCGTCCAATTCAAACATAGTTTTCCTCGGTGTTAACTTCTAATTTCTCTTAGTTAATTAATTTTCTGTTGCCTTAATGTTGGTTGCTGTAATTCTGTCTCAATATGGGAAATAACTTTACTCTCAACGGCTCGGTATGCAATATCAATCGCATTTTCATATGCCAAACTATCTGCTCCACCATGACTTTTGACAACAATCCCGCGCAATCCGAGAAGCGTTGCCCCATTATATCGACGATGATCAATTCTTTGAAAAATTGTACCTAAAACTGGTTTTGATAATATTCCAAATAATTTAGAAGAAAAATTAGCTTCAAATCCTTCCTTTGTGATTTCTATCAACATCTGCGCAAGGCCTTCGCTGGTTTTCAAAGCTACATTTCCCGAAAAACCGTCACATATAATTATGTCAACAGATCCAGTAAATATATCACTCCCTTCTACAAAACCTTGGTAATTTAAATGAGATTGCTGCAATAATTCAGAAGCATCTTTAATATCTTTATTCCCCTTAATATCTTCTATTCCCACATTAAGTAATCCTATAGATGGTTGATCAATGCCATCTAAGTAACGAACTATGATTGTTGCCATCATACCAAATTGATACAACAGTGACGGTGGGCATGCCAAACTAGCCCCTAGATCCATCATTCGTACTTTTCCATGGGCTCTGGGTAGTACACCACAAATCCCTGGCCGATCAATTCCAGGGAGCGTCTTTAAAACAAACTTAGAGGTTGCCATCAATGCTCCAGTATTACCCGCGCTAACACAAGCATGAGCTTCGTTATTATTGACAAGATCAATCGCTATTCGCATAGACGAATCCTTTTTAAATCTCAATGCCGCACTCGGCGGCTCATCCATTTCGACAAATTGTTCCGCATTTTGAATACGGAGTCGCGGATGATCTTGATTTTCTCCTAACCGATCTCTTAAAAGATTTTCAGATCCGACTAAGATAATGAATAGATTTGGATTTCTCTTTAACGATGAAATCGCTGCCGGCACGGTAACGTTGATACCACCTTCACCACCCAATGCATCCAATGCCACAATTATTGACATCGAAATTAATCTCAGTTAGGGATGAAAAATAAATTTGACGGCCGAGCAACTGGCGAGATTAACTGTCGTCGGACTCGGCATCATCGATAACTTTTTTACCCTTATAATAGCCATCCGGGCTAATATGATGCCTTCGATGCAATTCGCCCGATACAGGATCTGTAGATAATGCGGGCTTTGAGAGTCCATCGTGCGATCTCCGCATGCCCCTCCTAGACGGAGTCTTCCGACTTTTTTGTACTGCCATTGAAATTTCTCGCTAGTATAGTTAAACCCTAAAAATTTAGAGGTCGTGTACTTATTTAGGTACAATTTGTACTTGGATGATATTCTTTTGGAGGAAAAGTGTCAAAAAACACCATGAGCCGTAATATCGTTTTAGCTTCTTCATCAGTATTTCGAAAGAAATTGCTTGAACAATTAAGGATCAACTTTGAGGTAATTACTCCAAATATTGATGAATCTCCAAAACCTAACGAAGCACCCGAGATTCTCGTTCAAAGATTATCGGTCGACAAGGCTAAATCGGTCGTCACTCGATTTCCTAACCATCTGTTGATCGGCTCTGATCAAGTCGCTGTGCACGATGGAAAACCAGTAGGAAAGCCAGAGAACTACAATGATGCAGTTAGTCAACTCACCTGGTCCTCCGGAAAAAGGATAACACTGTACACTGGCGTGACTTTGCTAAACAGCGAAAATGGAAACATTCAAACAGATGTTGTTTCGTATGTAGTACGTTTTCGAAATTTAACAAAGAAAAGTATCGAGAATTATCTCGAAAATGAACAACCATATGGATGTTGTGGAAGTCTACGAGCAGATGGCCTGGGAATAGTTTTATTAGATGAGCTGGTAGGTCGGGATCCAACAGCTTTGATAGGCCTTCCTTTAGTCACCCTGGTAACAATGCTCTCTAACGAAGGTATCAATATAATTTGATCTACCTCCTGTCTTCTATCTTTTTTTAAGCAATTTTTCTCACTTTTTGATTTGATGAAATGTGTATTTCTGATCGTTTAGCATTACGACCCCTTCGCTTTCTTCTATAACCAGACTTTCTAATGCTCTCCCATTACATGGGCCACCTGCACAAGAACCTGTGTCCGGTTCATACAAAGCGCCGTGTGTGGCGCAAACTAGAAACTCGGCATCCTCATCAAAAAAATTTCCTGAATTCCAATCTAACTCCAAAGCAAGATGACTACAGCGATTAATGTAACCGGAGAGTCCATTCTTATGCCTTATCAAAAAAGCAGGCCATATTTTTCCCTCTTCATCTTTTATATCAAACTTTAGTCCGACACCGCCAACTTCGATTCTAGTAGAATCACAAATTCTATTAATTAATTCCTTATTGGATGCGTCGGAAAACAATTTACTCATAATAATTTCTCCATAAATAGTTTTAGGTCGGCTGGAAGTGTTGATTTGATACTCATATATTTTTCAGTTGTGGGATGAGGAAATTTAACCTCCGTTGCATGAAGAAAAAGTCTTTTCAAGCCCATTTTTCTGTATTTTTTGTTGGCGACTGAAGATCCGTATTTACGGTCTCCAATTACAGGATGTCCAATAGCCGCTGCATGTGATCGGATTTGATGCATCCTACCAGTTTTTAATTGCACTCTGACTAACACCGACCCATTGTAATAACGTATAGGTGTGAAGTTAGAAATTGCATGCTGGCCATTGTCATCTACACTAGTTTTCTTGTCACCTCTTACATCTATTTTTTTTGTTAATTTCAGCCGAACCTCGCGAGGTCCATTGATCCAATCTCCTGACAACAGTGCCAAATAGGTTTTTGAAATAGAACTAGTTGGTTGGCTTGCGAAGGCTTTATGCAATTTTCTTAAAGTAGGCAAATTTTTTGCTAAAATCAAACACCCTGACGTATCTTTATCAAGCCGGTGAACGAGCTCTAGAAACTGGTCTGCTTTCCTAAAATGCCGTAGCGAGTCTATGACATTGGCAGCAATTTTTGTGCCCCCATGTACTGCAATTCCGCTGGGTTTATCAATCACTAAAATACTGCTATCTTCGTACAAAGTACATTCATTTAGAATTTTTGGGTGATAAGCCTTAGATGCTTGATCTCTATTACTTAATCTTACTGGCGGAAGACGTATGGTGTCACCTGTATTTAGTTTTTGTTTAGGCCTACAGCGTGAGCCATTAATTCGAACGTTCCCTTCCCTAATTAGGCGATAGATATGACTCTTAGGGACACCCTTCCATAATTTGATTAAATAATTATCTAAACGCTGAAGATTCGCTAATTCCGTTACTTCTATATACCGAACTTTTGTTGTGTTTACAGGATTTTTGGCGTTATCCATATAATATTTGATGCTTGAGCCATGAATTGCTATATTTAACGCTAGCCTTTATGTGTTAAAACAGGTTGGCGACACTATTTTGAAGAATTTTACATAAATTAAGTTCGTATTCGTAAATAATATTATATTAGAACTATTCGATTGGCTAAAATACGGGCCCACAGAATGTGGCTGTTTAGAATAAGTGTTGTGAGAAATAAAAAATAGGCAGCCGACCAATTCGTAAATTGGCGCTGACCTTAAAAAAAAATGGATATTGAGAATTTGAACGAACTCCGCAAGAATGGCATTTACGGAAAGGGTTAACCCTGATAGCATTTATTTTGGCCCAAAGTGCCCACAATTGCCTATTAAGTAGCGACATAGCTGGCAAAACTGGAGATGTGGTACCACCCTCAATTTTAGAATCGGTGTTTTTTGTTAGGTATGGTAGCTGGACACCATAACTAATCGTGCAAATTTGTCTCTATCCTCTTGAAAACATTATGATGCGGTGCTTTTATACAAAGCAAAGGCACCCGTAAATTATATCGATTAAACATTATTTCGACATCAGGTAAATAGGTCAAACTGCATCGGTTTATCCCGACGTTTTGAAGCTTTTCAGTCGAAATTTTTAGGAACTTTTTATGAAACGTATGTTATTTAATGCTACCCATTCGGAAGAATTGCGGGTAGCAATTGTAGATGGACAAAAATTGGTTGATTTGGATATCGAATCAGCGATCAGAGCCGAAAAAAAAGGTAATATTTATAAAGCTCGAGTTACCAGAGTTGAACCTAGCTTGGAAGCAGCGTTTGTTGACTTTGGAGCTAATCGCCAAGGTTTTTTGCCATTTAAAGAAATCTCGCGATCTCATTTCCAAGATGTCCCAGCAAAAACCCCAATGGCACAAGTTCGTATCCAAGACGCTATACGCGAGGGTCAGGAATTACTAGTACAAGTTGAGAAAGATGAACGTGGCACAAAAGGGGCAGCTCTAACCACATTTATTGGTCTTGCTGGCCGATATCTAGTACTGATGCCTAATAATCCTAAAGGCGGAGGAATATCTCGCAGAATCGCTGGAGAGGAGCGAATCGAACTTCGAGACAATTTAGCATCTCTAACTCTTCCAACAGAGCATGCATTAATCGCGCGAACCGCAGGTATAGGTAAAACCCAAGACGATCTACAGTGGGATCTTGATTTTTTACTCAGTCTTTGGACCGCAATAGAAAATGCGAGATCGTCCGTTGAGACACCATCCCTTATGTATCAGGAAAGCAACTTAATAGTCCGTGCTATAAGAGATTATCTTCGAACTGATATTCAAGAAATTCTAGTAGACCAAAAAGAGGTCTACGAAAGGGCTGAGAAATTTATGCGGCAAGTTATGCCTCATAATGTTGGAAAATTGAAGTATTACTCTGAACAGATTCCTCTTTTTTCACGATATCAAATAGAACAGCAAATAGAGGACGCACACTCTAGAACCGTACGTTTATCATCTGGAGGTTCCGTTGTAATCGATTATACAGAAGCATTAGTTACTGTTGATGTAAATTCTTCACGTGCAACTCGGGGCGCTGATATTGAAGAAACAGCACTTCAGACTAATCTTGAGGCGGTAGAGGAAATAGCCCGTCAACTAAAAATACGAGATCTGGGAGGTTTAGTGGTATTGGATTTAATTGACATGACCTCCACAAAGAACACACGTTTAGTGGAACAACAACTACAAGATGCGATCAAGTCAGATAGAGCAAGAATTCGGACCGGGCGAATCTCTCGATTTGGGATTCTTGAACTATCAAGACAACGTCTACGGGCGTCAATAAGTGATGCTAATTACAGTGTTTGTCCTCATTGCGATGGTACAGGACGAATGAGAAATTTGACCTCGGCCGGGTTGAGCTTACTTAGAATTGTTGAAGAAGAAGCGTTGAAAGAAAATACAGAGGCTGTTTATGTAGAAGTTCCAGTAGAAACGGCCGCTTTTTTATTGAATGAAAAGCGTCATGAACTAAATCAAATAGAAATACATCTGGGCACTAAAGTGACTATCATGCCTAGTACTACATTGAAAGGACGCCAATTTGAAGTTAGACGTCTACGAGGTGAAGATCTAGATCCTTCTGGCAATATAAACGTAGATCAAATTAAAAATGATCAAAAAAAGGATGCAAAAGATGCTCTTCTCAAAAAGGCTCCTCAAAATCTAGCACAACATCAGAAGGCCGCAGTTAACTATAGCGAAGTTACTACACCTCAAAGACCCGCAAATCGAGACAACAGAAAAAAGAAGGATTTTTCACCACCAAAGCTAGTATCACGAATATTGAAAAGGTTAACTGGGAACGAAAGCACTAAGGATGATCAAAACAAAGATAATTCATTAATAACAAAAAATACTGGTTCCGAGCCGTCTCGCTCCAGAACAAAAAATCGAAATATACAGGCAAATCGAAATCAGAATCGCCAACGAAGAAACCGAGAAGAAAGCCAATCTAACAACGAAGGA
>MDTE01076832.1_pt1 | contig 13304 bp, 8 predicted proteins | sample 811231 | NCBI WGS metagenome assembly MDTE01 (sample SAMN05326651, study PRJNA326480) | marine metagenome | isolation source: seawater | place: Indian Ocean: Red Sea | collected 2010
CCGCCACGACCCGCAGCGTGCCGCTCATCCGGCCGTGTCCGGCGCCGCAGAACACGCTGCAGGTGATCTGGTACGTGCCTACCTGGCTGGCGACGAAGTCGACGGCCACCGCCTGTCCGCCGGCCGGCACCGTCAACGACAGCCCGAGATCGGGGATGGCCAGTCCGTGCTCCACGTCGCTGGAACTGACGAGGAGCCTGACCATCTCGCCGACGACCACCTCGATCTCGGCCGGCGAGAAGGCGAACTGCGAGGCCGTCACTTCGATGACGCGGGGCTCCTGACCGCCCGCCTCGCCGGAAGCGAACAACCGCTGTCCGCCCGACAGCGCGAGGGCAATCGCCAGCACTCCGCACCACGCCGAGCTCCACCGGTTCGATCCGCTCATGTCGCTACCCCGTCTCGGCGCTAATTGAAGGTCACCGTGTGGGAGTGGCCGGCATCGACACTCGATTCGACGGTGACGCGCGTGCCGGCGCCGATGGCCATGACCTGCGCCGCACTCAACGAAACGGTGTGCGGGTGATTCGACGTCCCGGTGATGTCCACCTCGACGTCTCCCCCAGCCGTGATCTGAGCGTTCGTGATCCGGCCCGAGTGCCCGTGATTCGTCCCTATCGACGCGGTCACGCCTCCGGTGTCGACGGTCGGCGTCGTCGGTGATCCGGAGTTGCCGTCGCTGCCACCACAGCTGCTCACCGTAATCGTGACTCCGCCCAACAGCGCCATCACCGATGCCACGGTGAACTCGCGCCGATTCAGTTTCTCGTTGTCGCCCATGGTTCTCCCCTCTCCAAGACTCTGGTCCGGCGATTGGACAGGTGTCCCGTGTCACTGCATAAACCCCGCCAGGGGGGCCGGTATTCCAGCTTGCCGGAAGAGACCTGATGAAAGGGCGGAAAGGCGCCGAAATCACGGCGTCCCTTCCGACTCGGAGCGCGGAAGGAGGGTGAGACCGGGACCCTGTGAGGCCGAAGGAGCGGTCAGGGAATCCAGAAACAGCGATCCGGGATCCGGGCTTCCGGATCAGGGCCGGCGGGCGACGTCGAGGACCTGTTCGGCCACGCGTGCGCTTGCGCCCGGACCGCCCAGGGCGTCGCGCACCGAGCGCAGATTGGCACGGGTGGCCTCGGCATGAGTATCGTCGGTCAGGAAGCGCACCGCCTCGCGGGCGACCGCCTCCGGAGTGAACTCCTCCTGGAGCAGCTCCGGCACGACCGTGCGCCCGGTCACCAGGTTCACCATGCCGAACGCCCTGACCCGGACGAAGCGCCGGCCGATCCAGTAACTGAGGGGAGACAGCCGATAGACCACGACCATGGGTCGCTCATGAATGGCGGTCTGCACCGTGGCGGTCCCCGACGCCGTGAGCACGACGTCGGCGGCGTTGAGCACTTCGTTGCTGGCGGACGAGACCAGCGGCGGGGCGGGGCTGAGATCGTCCAGCGGAACAAACAGCTCATCGGGCAGAGCCGGCGCCCGCGCCACAACGAACTGGGCTCCCGGTATCTCGTCTCGAATCAGGCGCGCGGCGCCGACGAGGTCGGGCAAAATGGTCCGCAGTTCGTTCGGCCGGCTGCCAGGCAGGAGGGCTACGAGCGGCGCCCTCTGGTCCAGCCCGGTCTCGGCGCGGAACACCTCCCGGCTCCGAACAGGGCGAGTGAGCTCGAGCAGGGGATGCCCGACGAACGACACCGGGATCGCGGCCTCCTCGTAGATCGACGTCTCGAAGGGAAAGATCACCAGCGCCCGTGACACGAACCGCCGCATGGTCGCGAGCCGGCTCGCCCGCCACGCCCAGACCTGCGGGCAGACGTAGTAGACCACCGGCACCCCCAGCGCGGCCACGGCCTGGCCGAGTCGGAAGTTGAAGTCCGGGTAGTCGATGAGCACGAGCACGTCCGGCCGCTCGGACCGGGCGGTGGCGACCAGCCGCTTGTAGACGCGCCACGAGCGTGGCAGCACCGAGAGCACCTCGGACAACCCGGTGACGGTGAGTCCCTCGTAGCTGGCGACCAGCCGGCCACCCGCCGCCTCGAACCGCTCGCCGCCAAGGCCGAACACCTGTGCCTCGGGATCGAGCCGTCGGAGCTCCGTCGTCAGCGCGCCGGCATAGAGGTCGCCCGACGGCTCCCCGCAAGAGAGCATGACCTTCACGCTCGACCTCGCTGAGCGCTCATCGACGGCGACTGCGTGGGTCGGTTCAGGGGGCGGCCGCGACTCCAGCGGCCGAGGGCGGGCTCGGCTCCCAGGTCTCGAGATCGGCGACCGAGAGCACTTCGTAGTCGTCGAAACCGACCCGCGTCAGGTCGTTCAGGAACGTGCGGGCCTCACCAACCAGAACGATCGAGAGCGCCTGTGGCTGGAGATACTCGCGCGACACCCGCTGGATGTCGTCCACGGTCACGGCGCTGATCCGATCGGGGTAGGTTGGAAGCTCTTCGAGATCGAGACCGTAGACCAGCGCTTCGAGCACCTGGGCGGCGATCGCATTCGGCGCCTCGATGGTCAGCGGGAAGCTGCCCGCCAGGTACGCCTGCGCATTCTGCAGCTCGAATGGCCTGACACGTTCGCGCTGCAACCGAGCCACCTCCTCCACCATCAGCCGGAGCGCCTCAGCCGTGGCGTCCGAACGGGTGTCGGTCTTGGCCATGAAGTCGCCCCCGAACCGTCGACTCACGACGTCGGCCGAGGCGGAGTAGGTCAGGGACCGCTCGGTGCGGAGCACGCCGCCCAGCCGGTTTCCCCCCTCGCCGCCGAGGATCTTCATCGCGACGTCGAACGCCAGGAAGTCCGGGCTGGTGCGGGCAAGCCCGAGGTGCCCGACCCGGATCGCCGTCTGGGTCGACCCCGGCTTGTCCACGATCACCAGCCGCTGGTTCGGCTCGGGTAGCGATGGCGGTGTCGGCTCGGGCAAGACCTTGCGTTCCCAGTCGCCGAACGCTCGCTCAGCGGTGGCGAAGGCGGTCTCGGCGTCGATATCCCCCACGATCCCGAGCAACGCGTTGTTCGGCGCGTAGTGCGCCGCATGAAACGCCTGCAGATCCTCGCGGGTAATCGCCCGCACCGTGCGCTCGTTACCGTTGTGCGGCAAACCGTAGGGGTGCGACCCGTAGACCAGCCGGCCAAAGACGATGCTGGCCAGGTAGGTCGGATCGTCGTAGCTGACCTGCAACCCCGACAGGACCTGCTGACGCTGCCGCTCGACCTCCTGCGGCGCGAACGACGGACGGCGGACGATGTCGGCGACCAGGTCGGCAGCCAGATCGAAGCTGTCACGCATCACGAGCACGTTGACGAAGCTCAGATCCGTGCCAGCGCCGACGTCGAGGATCCCCCCGACATAGTCGATGGTCTCGGCGATCTCGGTGGCGGTCCTCGTCGTGGTCCCTTGCCCCAGCAGCTGGGCCGCGAGGCCCCCCACGCCCTTCTTGTCGATCGGATCGGAGGCGGCGCCGGCAGCCGTGATGAACCGCAGGTTGACCGCCGGCTGCTCATGGTGCATCACCACGACCACCTGCAGCCCGTTCGACAACGTCCGGATCTCGTAGGGCGGGAAGGTCGCCTGGCGCGCCGGCAACGGCGGCGGGGGACTTTCCCGCGGCCAGTCGGCGGCAGGCTGGGCGACCGCCACATGCGCGAAGCCGATGACGAGCGCGCCCCACACCGCAGATCTGAGTCCTCGCATCAGTCGTCGTCTCCTGGACGCAGGAACGACCGACCCGAGGGCGCCTGCGGGGGCATGATGGTCAGCACGAGACGGCTTTCATCGGTGAAGTAGGTCTGCGCCACCCGCTGGACATCCTCCTTGCTGATGTTCTGGAAGATGTCGAACTCCGCGTCCGCGGTCGTGATGTCATCGTGGATGACCGCCGCGTGCGACAGGTGGCTCGCCTTCTGCTCGACCGTGGCTCGGGAGAACACGTAGTCCCGGGCGAACTGGTTCTTGGCCCGCTGCAGCTCCCGATCGGACACGAACTCGGTCTTCAGGCGTTCGAGCTCGGCAAGCAGCGCCGCCTCGGCCTCCTCGGTCGTACGCCCGGGTTGAACGACCGCCACCGCATAGAACAGGTTCGGATCGTCGATCAGGGTGCCATTGCCGAACGCCGACACCGCCACCTGGTCGTCATAGATGAGCCGCCTGAAGATCCGGGAGCTCTCTCCGTCCGAGAGCACCTTGGTCGCGATATGCAGTGGGTAGGCGTCGGGGTGGCCGTCGTAGGTGATGTGGTGTGCGACGATGACCACCGGGAGCGGCCAGTTCTCGCTTTGCGACAACGTGATCCGACGCTCACCCGTGGCCCGCGGCTCCTGCGGGATGTCCCGCGGCACGGGCCGCTTGGCCTTCGGCACGCGACCGAAGTACTGCTTCACCAGCGCAAGCGCTTCGGCTGATTCGAAATCGCCAACCAGCGTCAGATAGGCGTTCTCCGGAACGTAGTAGGTCTCGAAGAACTCACGCACATCGTCGATCGAGGCCGCCTCGAGATCCTCCATGCTTCCGATGGCCGTGTGCTTGTACGGATGCACGTTGTAGGCCTGGTCGTACATGATCTCGGTGAGTAACCCGAACGGCGTATCTTCGTAGCGCCACCGGCGCTCCTCCTTCACGACCTGCCGCTCCGCTTCGAACGTCTCTTCGTTGATCCGGAGCGTCGCCATCCGATCCGCCTCGAGCCAGAGCGCCAGCGGGAGATACTGCGCCGGGAACGTCTCGTGGTACTCGGTGGTGTCTTCGTTGGTGAAGGCGTTGCCATCCCCGCCGACCCGCGAGATCAGCGACAGGTGAGAGTCGGGGAGCACGTTCTTCGACCCCTTGAACATCATGTGTTCGAAGAGGTGGGCGAACCCGGTGCGGCCGGGACGCTCGTTCTTGGACCCCACCTTGTATACCAGCCGCAGATGCACAATCGGCGTCGAGTGGTCCTCGGAGAGGATCACGGTGAGGCCGTTGTCGAGCGTGTGCAGCTCGTACTGGAACTTTGGGGGGCGGACCGCGGTCTCGACACGCGAGGTCGCGGCCAGTACACCGAGGACGGCGGCGGCAACGCCCACCCAGGGCAGCCGACGGGCAAGAAAGAGCGGCATTCGACTCATGGCCGAATTATGGCACAGCGGGTGCAGTCGCACCCCGGTCGGTCAGTGGCTCAGGAAGCGGAAGCCGAGCATGGTGAAGGTCGTCGGCTGGAGGTCGAACGAGTCCTGATCGATCCGCCGCTCGCGGGCGAGAAACACCTCGCCGGCGCCGGCCAGACCGGGGAACCGGGCCCCAATCTCGAAACGGCTGCCTACCTGCCGCTCTCGACCGAAGTCGGCGGCGTCGACCGGAACGAGCGTCACCTCGCCGCCAAGCAGCAGGGACATCCGAGGATGTACTTGACGATAGGCGGTGGCGCTCCCGCCGAACTCGCCGAGATAGTCGACAAAAGACCGCCGGACGGTGGCCATGGCGCGATAGCTGAAGTCGAAGTCCCAGCCTCGATAGGCCATCACCGACGTGTACTGGAGGCCCAGCATGTTCCAGGCGATCGCGAACTCCTTGTCGCGGTCGCTCAAGTGCCGGGACACATGGTGAAAGACCGCGCCGACCTCCGCGTTCTCGATGATTGAGCGCCACCAGGCTGACAGGGTGATGACGTAGTTCCCCTGATTGGGGTCGATGGCCCGAATCTGCTCCCCGATGATCCCCTCGTAGTTGACGAGGAGATTGCCGCGGAAGTACTCGAGGTCGAAGATGTCGATGTCACCACCGAAATCGGTGTCCCAGACGAAGTCTTCTTCACTGGACACGACCCCGAAGGCGTTCAAATGGAACCGGTAGTTGGTCAGGAACCCGAGCTGCGCATCCGTCTGACGGGCCGTGGACGCGGCGCTGCTGGTCTGGGCCCAGGCCAGCCCTGGCCAGGAGACCAGGACCACCGCCAGGGTGAGACGAACCAGACGCTCTCGATGCATGTGGTCGGTGACGGACGTCGTCTGGCCGTGAAACCGCTGAGAAAATGGGTGCACCGGGCGAATTGCGCCGCGAGTATAGCACGCAGGTCGCTCGCCCCCGGCCGCGGCTCAGTACCCTTCCGGCAGTGTGCGCTCGACGAACCGGGACAGATGTTCGAGCTGGAGCTGGTCGGCGATCTCGCGCAAACGCCCCCGGCGTTCGGCCGGCGGCAAAGACAGCACCTGGCGCATCTCCCGTAGCGGCTCGGATGGATCGACCGACCACTCGACCCCAGTTAGGCCCTGCCGGGCGCCTCGGAAGGCCAACCAATGGCCACCCATCTTGCCCGCGAAGTACCACGAGATGAGATTCGGACCCGGTACGAAGAAGAACAGGGGACCGAAGACCAGGACCGCCACGCCGTCGACCACCATCCACACGCGGTGATGATTCTGATCTCGCTGGAGCATGCCACGAGCGATTGACCAGGCCCGGTCGGAGGGCAGGTCGGCGGGGTGGATCAGTCTGGCCGTCCGTTGATGACGCAAGTGCCAGAGCAGCCGCTGCTCGGCGACCCACTCGGCCAGACCGCGAACGAGGCTCGCCTTCGCTCGGGCCACCCATCCCGTCTGGGTCCGGGCCGGCCCGGGCGCGGAGTCCTGCTGGGCCTGCTCGGCGGCCATCAGCTCACGCAGACGGCGCAGCAGGCGTCCAGCCATGCCACCGCGCTTAGCCTGCTCCACTTCGTGCGGCTCGCAGTAGAGCTCGTAGCGACCTTCTCCGACGGGCACCAGGAAGACGTCCATGATCGACTACCGAGCCTCTTGTTGTACTTGACGATGGCGTTGGCAGGAAAGTGCCCGCCGGCAGGTGATCGGCTCGCACCGCTCCTGTACCATGCACGAATAGCCGATGCCCCGAGGGACCAAACGCCATCCGACGCGCGCACTCGCTCGAACTGCAACCCGGGCTGTACGACCTGCAGATCACGCGGGAGGGCGTTGATGACACCGCCAGCGTCGAGTGGCACGAGCGCCTCTGGATCCAGCGGTATCCTGACGAACGGGCCGGGCACCTGGAGGTGCTGAATCTCCAGCCGGCCTTCGGCGCGCTACTGGTCCGTCCGCCGCCGCCCTGGCTGGAAGACGGGCGCCCCTGGCATGTGGGTGCCTTCCTTTCCGAAGGCGAAGGCCGTTCAGGATTCGAGCCGGTCGAACCGGAAGCCCAGCGACTGTTCATACTGCCGGCCGGAGACTACGACTTGAGGGCCCGCCTCGGCGCAAGGGAACTACACCGGGCACGGGTCGAGTTACCGGCCGGTCACACCCGCCTAGTCTTTCTCTCCCCGTAACGAAAAAAAGGGCGCCGGGGACCAGGTCCCCGACGCCCACAGACGCTATCCGGAATGTTGCCGGCCTAGCGGGCCAGCGGATCCGGTCGGAGCTGGAAGTGCACGATCTTGCTCTTCGTGCCCTTGCCACCCTCGGTGTGCCAGATGTAGTTCGAACCATAATTGGCCCAGAGCCCGCGGCCCTTCCACCCGGCGTTCGGGTCGTCGATGCGGCCGTCGAGACCGCGCGAGTAGAACGCCATCGGGTACGGCACCCGCAGCACCAGCCACTCGCCGGTGTCGGGGTCGAGAGCCAGCAGCGAGTCGGACGTCGACCCGTTCGCAATCGGGATGTTGTCGCCCATCCCAAGAGTGTTGTACTGGTCGACCCAGCTGTAGTAGTGGAAGTCGGCGCCGACATTGCCTTCCACGCCACGCATCTTCGGACCCGGCATCGGGTAGAGGGTCCATCCCTCGGGGCAATGCTGACCGGTCGCGGTCGGCCCGTTCGTCACCGCGCACTTGCTGCGGTCGAAGCTGGCCATGTGGCTGCTGCCCGAGAGCGCCGCCCAGATGATGCCGTTGCGGTCGACATCGATTCCGCGGGGCGCGAAGCCGGTCTCCATCGGGTCGAGATCGGAGTTCTCGATTGACGGCGGCTGGTACATCTCGGCGATACAGGTCTCGGGTGGGTTGTCTCCCCGGTCGAGTCTGACGATCGCCCCGGGGAACGGCCCCGTTCGACTGATCCAGGCGGCGTGATCTGTCGGATGCGCGATGATCCCATAACCAAACCCGGACACCCGTGTATCGAGCGACGGGTCCGGATTCTCTTCCCGGGGCTCGTTCCACGGCTTGGTGATGACGCCGTCACCGTTGGTATCGAGCACGGTCGGGCACCAGCCCTGCGAGAAGCGCTCGTCACCAGTCTCGTCATACAGCTCGGTATTGAGCCAGCCCACGACGTTGCCGTCGCCGCTGAACCAGAGCGTGTGATCCTCGTCCTCACCGAACTGCAGGTGGTGCGTGCCGTAGCAGGTGTCCACCAGCACGAACCGCTCGCGATCCGGGTCGTAGTAGGACGCGTGACGACCGGAGCGACCGATCGAGAAGTACTGGGCGTAGGGATTGTCCGAATCCTCTCGGCACCAGTCATCGTTCTGGAACGGCCGGATCGTCGAGGTCATCCAGAGACGGCCCTGGTGGTCCATCATCGGGTTGTGCGGGTCCGAGCGCTCGTTCGCGCCGACGCCCCAGAGCTCCTGATCGCCCCAGTAGTACGACGGCGTGATCACGTCGGGGAACCGAGTCGGCATCATGTCCGGGTCGGGCCGCACGGGGATGGTCAGCTCGGTCGAGGTGTTGGCTACCGGGTCCACCATCGTGATGGTGCCATGCCCGGCCGAGACGCCATAGACCGGACCGTCCGCGTTGATCTGCGGGTCGCGCTTGTCGGTGACGATCTCATCGTGGATGAAGGAAGTGTCCTGACCCCAGTCCCACAATGTCACCACGATGTTCCGCTCGGCGCCAGACGGCCGCGGCGGCGCCTCGGGCACTTCGCCCGACGCGATGCGGTCGGTCCAGTCGGCGAACATCTCGAGCGCCGGCTGACGCCCGAAGCGGTTCATGGCGTTGCTCATCTGATTGCCACGCTGCCCGGTCTGGACACGGTGATCCCAGGCTTCGACGGTCGAGTCGAACTGGTCGCGCTCCTGCACGACCCGGGTCGCCTCATTGCCCAGCTGGTGACACAACTGGCAGCCCTGCTTCATGTTGTCCACGAAATGCGACTGCGTGGCCATAGCGGGATTGATCCCGTTGCCCCCATTGCCGGTCCCCGGGAACTCGGTCGCCGACGGTGGCTCGAGCAGCGAGTACCAGTAGTTGCCCGGGTAGACCTGAGCCGCCGCCCGTGCGTCGGGGGCGATGACGGCCGCCAACTCGACGCCTTCGGCCCCGGTCGTCAGCTGGACCTTCTCCGAGTCGACGAGCCCATACCCACGCACCCATACGTCGTAGGTGGCCTCGGGCATCTCGGGCAGCACGAACCGTCCCTGATCATCGGTGACGACGATCTTGACGAACTTGGTCTCGAGCTCTTCGGTCTCGGCGATCACCCAGACCCCGGCCTCAGGACCGTTGCCGCTGGCCACGGTCCCGGCGATCACGCCATCGGACATCGACGCGCCCTGACGAGCAGAGGCGGTTGCGGTCCAAATGGCGACACCGAGCACCAGCACGAGCATCGGCGCGAGCGAATAACGCTGGCGGATTGCGGTGCGCATCTTCCTTCTATCCTCCCCTTACGGGCCGCGGACGGCCCGGTCTATGGATGCGGTATCCGCGCACACTGTAACCGAGGGCCAGAGAGCGGTCAACGCCCCCTCCCCGGGATCGGGTTAGTGCTTGGCGAGGTGGGGGGTGATCTGTATGATCTTGGGCTTGTTCCAGCGCCCGGTGCCCGCCTTCGTCAACGGCACAGCACTGACGCAATTCTGGAGGACTGACGAGTTTCCGTCATGACGCCGCAGTCTACGAGCGCTCGACCGACCCGCATGGTCCTGTTGGCCGCCCTCGCCACTTGGTTGGGAGGCGGCGCCTATGTGATGCTCGGTGCGCAGCCCGACGCACCAGAGGAGTCGCCGGTCGTCGAGACCGAAACCGCCGCCGCATCCACTGAGCAACCGATCGCCTTCAGCCACGAACACCACGTCACCGAAATCGGCATCGAGTGCCAGTTCTGCCACGCCTACGCGCGGCGTGGACCGGTCGCCGGGATACCGCCGGTGCAGACGTGTGCCGGCTGCCACGAGGTCGTGCTGAACGAAGCGCCCGAGATCCTCAAGGTGCTGGAGTACTGGGAGAACGAAGAACCGATCCCCTGGGTGCGGGTGCACGACCTCCCGGACTATGTCCGGTTCTCGCACAAGCCCCACATCCGGGCCGGCGTGAACTGCGCCGATTGCCATGGTGACGTGGGGTCGATGGAGGCGGCGGTGCAGGTCGAGTCGCTCAGCATGGGCTGGTGCGTCACCTGTCACGAAGAGCAGGACGCCAACAAAGATTGCCTGGTGTGCCACTACTGACCTGTCGACCGGCCGGTTGGGTGCACGACACCAGGATGCGCGGATGGGCCGCGCGGGGAAGGACCCCTTGAGCAAGGGCAACGACAGTCTTATCGAGGTCGTAGAACGGCGGACGTTCCTGAAGGTACTCGGCAGCGCCGGACCAGCCGCGGCGGTAGCGGCCTGCTCGCCAGTCCCGCCCGAGAAGATCATCCCGATGGTCGTACCGCCCGAGGACGTCATCCCCGGGATCGCGACGTGGTACGCCTCGGTCTGCGGTGAGTGCCCGTCCGGGTGCGGGATCCAGGTGCGAACCCGGGAGGGTCGCGCGGTCAAGATCGAGGGCAACCCGGAGCACCCCGTGAATCAGGGTGGTCTGTGCATCCGGGGCCAGTCGTCTCTGCAAGGCCACTACAACCCCGACCGGATCGCAGGGCCGCAGGCACGCCGGGTGACCAACGAGGCGGCGGGTCAGAGCGTCCTGGAGCCGACGACCTGGGAAGAGGGGCAGCAGGCGCTCGGCGATCGTCTGCAGGCGCTCCGGGACGCTGGTCAGGGCGATCGGGTCGCGCTCATCACCCCACCCCTCACCGGGACGATGGCCTCGCTGCTCGACACCTGGGCCGCGGTGGCTGGCGGCGTCCGCTGGGTGCAATACGAGCCGTTCGGCTACGAGGCGGTCCGCGATGCGCATCAGCGGCTGTTCGGTCGTCCGGAGCTACCCCACTACGATTTCAGCCGTCCCGACCTGGTCGTCTCGTTCGGCACCGACTTCCTGGAGACCTTCGGTTCGCCAGTGGGCTACGCCAAGGCCCACGCCAACCGCCGCCGGCTCGACGGCGGCGACGCGGCGCGGTTCGTCCAGATCGAGTCGCGGTTCTCGATGACCGGTTCGAACGCCGACGCCTGGCATGCGGTCGCACCCGGCACCGAGGGGCTGATCGCCGCCGCAATGGTGCAAACGATACTGGCCGAAGACCGCGCCCTGGGCATCGACCCCGAGGCGCTGGCTCAGATCGGCGATCTCGTCGCCGATGCCACGCCGGAGAGCGCGGCCGCAGCCAGCGGCCTGCCGGCCGACACCATTCGCGAGCTCGCCCGCGAGTTCTCAGATCCAGCCGCCGGCGCCGGACGCAGCCTCGCGGTCGGCGGCGGCGTGAGCGCCTCGGGCGAGACCGGCGCCGACGGGCAGCTGGCCATCACGCTGCTGAACTACGTGGCGGGCAACATCGGCGAAACGGTCGACTTCGACCGGGCCTCCACGCTGAGCTCGTCGACCTACGCCGACATGGTCGAGCTGGGCGACGCCATGCGGTCGGGCGACATCGAGCTGGCCATCATCGTCAACGCCAACCCGGTCTTCGCCATGCCGGCCGCGGCCGGCTTCGGCGCCGCGCTGGCGGCGGTACCCTACGTCGTCAGCCTGTCGACGCAGCCCGACGAGACCTCGGCCCTGGCCGATCTGCTCCTGCCGACCCATAGCTCGTTGGAGTCGTGGGGCGATAGCAACCCGCGGCAGGGCGTCTGGGGATTGATGCAGCCGGTGATGCAGCCGGTGTTCGACACCCGCCCGCTCGGCGATCTGCTGCTCGACGTGGGCCGGGCACTCGGCCCGCTCGAGACCGAAGCTGAAGACGCGCCGGCGTTGCCGGCGCGCGGCGACTTCTACCGGTATCTGCGTGACGCGTGGGAAGCCCGTCAGCCGGTGCCGGAGTCCGACCCCGACGCCGAAGACGCCGAGGCGGAGAGACCCGACTTCGAGGACTACTGGGAAGAGGCGCTCCGTCGCGGCGGCGTCACGACGCCGGTTGCGTCGAACCCCGTCGCGCTCGATCCGACCCTCTTCGAGACGCCGCTCGCCGGGCTGACTCCCGAGTCCACCTCTCGCGCCTTGCGCCTGGTGGCATACCCGTCGCTCCACTTCTTTGACGGACGTGGCGCCAACCGGCCGTGGCTACAGGAGATCCCTGAACCGCTGCTCAAGACCACCTGGGGCACCGGGCTCGAGATGACCCCGGCCACGGCCGAGGGCCTCGGCGCCAACGAGGGCCAGCTGGTGTCGGTCGAGTCCGACCACGGGCAGGTCGATGCGAGTGTCATCCTGAACCCGCATCTCGCCGACGGCGTCGTCGCCATGGCCATCGGCCAGGGCCACACCAACTTCGGCCGCTACGCGACCGACCGTGGCGTCAGTCCGATGGCGATTCTCGCCGCCGCTCCGGCGCCCGGCGGCGGACCGCGCTGGACCGCCACGGGCGTCGACGTCGTGACGCGAGACGTCGTCCGGCCGATCCCGCGGCTGCAACGCACGTTCGACCAGGAACACCGCGAGCTGGCGCAATCGGCCTCGCAGACGGCGCTCGACGCCGGCGAGGTACACCCCGAAGAGCACCATTTCAGCCTGTACCCCGAGCACGAGCATCCCGTGCATCACTGGGGCATGGCGATCGACCTCGATGCCTGCAACGGCTGCAACGCCTGCGTCGCCGCCTGCTACTCCGAGAACAACATCCCGGTGATGGGCGCCGACCAGATGCGCCGCGGCCGGACGATGTCGTGGCTTCGGATCGAACGCTTCGAGGAACCGCCGTTGGAAGGATCGTCGGGACCGGACAACCGCTTCCTCCCGATGCTCTGTCAGCAGTGCGACCACGCGCCGTGCGAAACGGTCTGCCCGGTGTTTGCCACTTATCACACCGACGAAGGCCTGAACGCGCAGGTCTACAACCGCTGCGTCGGCACCCGGTACTGCTCGAACAACTGCCCCTATAAGGTGCGCCGGTTCAACTGGCTCATGCCGGAGTTCGAGTCGCCGCTCAATCTCCAGCTCAACCCCGACGTGACCGGCCGCAGCGACGGCGTCATGGAGAAGTGCACGTTCTGCGTGCAGCGGATCGCCGACGGGAAGGAAGCCGCCAAGGACGAAGAACGGCCGGTCCGGGACGGCGACATCTCGCCCGCCTGTGCGCAG
>MDTE01085311.1_pt1 | contig 13304 bp, 13 predicted proteins | sample 811231 | NCBI WGS metagenome assembly MDTE01 (sample SAMN05326651, study PRJNA326480) | marine metagenome | isolation source: seawater | place: Indian Ocean: Red Sea | collected 2010
AAATAACCTTGAGGCTGCCTCCCCAATCCCCCTAGATGCTCCTGTTATTAGGACTGTCGACAATGAATTACTTAATTAAGTCCAAATTCTAACTTTAAGCCCTAAACCTGAGTCTGTGTTGGGCTCTGCTCCAAAACTCTCCCCATAGCCCTAAATTTTCCATAACGAGATTCTCGAAGTTGCTCGATTGACAATTTTGAGAGTTCATTGAGATGTTTTTCTATGGCTTGTTTTAAAACCTCTCCAGCTTGAAGAGGGGCCCAATTATTACCTCCAGCTGGTTCTTTCAATACTTCATCAACTACACCAAGACTCAAAAGATCCGGACCAGTAATTTTTAGCGCAAATGCAGCTTCAGGAGCTTTTGCAGCATCTCTCCAAAGTATCGAAGCACAAGCTTCTGGGCTAGCAACGGTATAAACACTATGTTCAAACATTAACAACCTGTCTGCTACGCCTATACCTAAGGCTCCGCCTGAACCACCTTCCCCAATTACTGTTGCAACTATTGGAACACGTAGTCGAAACATCTCTCTGAGATTTACGGCAATAGCCTCTCCTTGGCCCTGCTCTTCAGCAAGTACACCTGCGTAAGCACCTGGAGTATCAATAAAAGAAATTATCGGCAATTTAAAGCGATCCGCATGTTCCATAAGTCGAAGAGCTTTCCGGTATCCACCTGGTGTGGCCATACCAAAGTTCCTAGCCACATTTTCCTTCGTATCTCTTCCCTTCTGTTGGCCTATCAATAGGACAGATCTTTCCCCAATTCGACCAATCCCCCCCACTAAAGCTTGATCATCACTACCGTTACGATCTCCATGCAACTCAACCCAGTCATCACAGAACATCTGGATGTAATCCAAAGTGCTTGGACGTTGTGGATGACGAGCTACTTGTATTTTCTGAGCAGGAGTAAGTGCTTGAAATATTTCTTCCCTTCTTCTTGCGGCTAGTGTTTCTAACTGAAGAAGTTGTTGACTTACGTCAACTTCAGAATCTCTAGCCAACTCACGAATTTGCTCAATCTGCTTCTCAAGCTCTACAAGTGGCTTCTCAAACTCAAGCAAATAACGACGAGCCATAGTAATAAACGCGAGAAACTAAATAGTCAGTTCAGGCTGCAGCTACCTGAAAAAAATCATCAAGCTTCAATGTAGAGAAACCATTTCTCACCGAAGCCTCTCCAATAAAATCCATTTTTTCAAGAGTGATGTTATTACGTCCCCAGCTGAAATTAGTGTGGCAATTTTCAAATTCAAGAATCATTGCCTCAGCAAAGCAAGCAAACATCTGCCTTTGAGGTTTTTCCATCTCTGCAAGCTCCATCATGCTCCAACCGATGTCGTTAAAGAACTCAACTATTCCTCCTTTTAAAACATGGACACCTTCTGCTGAAACCTTTGAATCAAGGTTCTTTGGGTAACCGCCATCAATCATCAAACAAGGATTACGAAGCTTTGAAGAATCTATTTGAAGAGTTCGTGGCATACTTGCCACCCAAACAACTGCGTCCGCCTCAGGGAGAGCCTCTTCAAGACTTAATATTTGCCCGCCTCCCAAGTCATTTTGCAAGTCAAGAAGAGGTTTCTCTTGCCTCGCAACCAAAAGAAGTTCAGCTACACCGGTACGCTTTGCAAGCCATCGACAAACGGCGCTACCAATATCACCAGTGGCTCCCACTACAGCGACCTTAGCCTTTTTAAGATCTATTCCAATAGAAGGCGCATTAATTTCAAGTTGGCGACATATAACCCATGCGGTATGAGTATTCCCAGTAGTAAATCGTTGCCATTCAAGTGTTGTGTTTCTTATGTGCTGATGCTTTAGAAGATTGAAATTCTCAAAGATGATCGACGTAAATCCTCCCAAAGCAGTGATATTGATACCCTTTTTCTGAGCTAACTCCATTGCATTTAGGACTTTTCTACGAGCTGTTTTAAACCTGCCAAGCATTTCTGGAACGAAACATGAGTCGATATAAGCTCCTTCAATTGTTTTACCGAATGGGTTAACTACCTTTACATTCTCAACTAGTTGAGGCGGGGCACTACACCAAACATCCAAATCTCCTTCAGCAATATGGTCATATCCAAGCTCCATGGCCTTTGACCTGGCGTCCTTAAAGCTTGTCGAGTGTCCGATCAATCCAAACATTGATTAACTAAGACAAAGTAATCGGAGCAAACAACTCACTTAAGCATCCGAACCGGAGATTAACCCATCATGATCCGACCAAATGACATTTCTAAACAGCTCAATTCTCAAACTTAATTAAAAAATCGAAGCTGTTTAGAAGTTTCCTCTCATCAAACGACTGCTGCTAGGGCCATTCGAGCTATCTCACGATTATCCAAACCAATCTCATTAAGTGAATCCTGATAAGCAATCATGAACTCTTCCATGAGCTCCTCTTTATCCATATGCAAAACAGAAGCATCTTCTGCCACCTGATCAAGCATTGACCTTATTAAGGGAAGATTGATTTTATTTGCTTGCATCAGCTCCTCTTTGCACTTGATTAGATTGGCCTTTAACCATTCCTGGCCATAGTTCAAATGTAAATATTCGTCCTGAACTACACCTTCAGTAATTTTCTTAGCAAAAGGGTCTGCGACACGGATGTATACGTGATATGCCGAGATGGCAAAAGCTTCGATCAGTATTGCTTGTATAAGAAAGCATGTGGTCACATTGCCTTGAGCTAAGGCTTCTTGGAAATTGTTATGTAAAGGAGCAAAAAACTTTTTTGCAAATGGCATATCTGCTTCTACAGAAAGGTTCTTTCCGCAGGCAGTAAAGCCTTTCATATGTTTAAGCTCCATTCGAGCCAATTTCTTAAGCTCTTCTGCTTCTTCAGGGATTAGCGTCCCGATTGAGATGTAATTGTCATGAGCTTCTTTCTCACCTTCAATGACAATTGCATTGATCCTGCTGTAAGCATCTTTGTAAGATTCAGCCGTGAAGTCAGGCAATTCTTCAAGAGATCCATCAGGACGATCCAGAACTGCAATCTCAGCCGATTTGAAGGTCGAGACCATAGATTTATTAAGTAATTTGAGCAATGTCGGAGAGTTTACCCCGCTATCGCTAAAAAAAATATTTTTTTTAGGCAACTACTTATTCTGGCAGAAATCTATTACTGATTAACTGGTGGCCATTGACTCTCCATCAGATTCGCAAAAAGTTCTACCCAATGTTTAATTAAAGCTTTTTCCAATTCATTCCCTAACGCTTGCGTCGACTCCCTGCTATCTCCAATAACTCCAGATTCACTTAGATCTTTAGTCAACCAAGCCCAAGGAGCTGCTCCTTCCAAGCTCCAACCATTAGGTGGCGTTGCTAAATAACCTTTAGAGCTGTGCTCTCCATCCCAAGGACGCTCTGGCCCAACCAACTCGGGAGCCAAAGCCAACATCAGACTTGTTTCAGCAAGGCCTGCATGAAGTCCATCCTGCCTCTCTTTAAGTGGAATCAATTCATTTAAAGATGGAATTCCACTCCATAAAAAGCATGGCAGCACAGCCATAACAGGACATTCAGCCCTTAGTTGCCTGGCAGCAGCCTGTAACAATCCAATTTGCCCACCATGAGCATTGAAAATTATGAATCTACGAAAACCAATTGAGGCTGCCTGCTGGCCAACCTCCATAACTAAATCCAACATTAGTTTCGCCGAAAGCGAAAAAGTACCTGGGAAAGACTCATGTTCTGGAGAAAATCCCAAAAGTTGAGAAGGCAGCATCCAGATAGGTTCTTCCGCAGGCAATCGATCCAAAACTGTCGTTAAGATTTTTTCCGCAAATAAGTTGTCAGTTGCCAAAGGCAAATGAGGCCCGTGTTGCTCACATGCACCAAAAGGCAAAACCAACGTAGAACCATCTCGCTTTGCCGCCTCTTCAGCCTTTGGCCAACTGAGATAATCAAAGCGCCGAGGTTGAGAAGTCATAGACATCACCACCGCGACCGTAAATAAATTAACTTCGCCTGTCAGAATGACCCATCGATGACCACAGGGTCCCATGGCCGGATCAGGCATTCAACAGCCTAATAGACCAAAGAAACCTGTCAGGCAAACTGCTGAGACACCTCGCAAGCCCCTGCAGGTAATGCACATTAGTCGCAAAGAGCAGCAAGAAAGTCTTGACGAGAAAAACCAAGAAAAGACGATTGACAGTTCGAAAGCTCAATCCGAAACATCTCTTCTCAAAAAACAAGTTGCCCCGACAAACAAACAAAATTCCAATATTGGAATGCCCATTGAAAGAAATTTAGATTTAGATGATCTTGAAGGGGTAAGCATGGGGGACCTTTTAGGACCTCCAGATAAATCGAGTTCTTTTGGCAGAAATAGCAAAGGAGACCATTCAATAAATAGTGATCAAGCACGCAATAATCAAACAAGAAGCGTGGATGATTTCGATTTTGATGAAGATGCCTTCCTAGCGGCATTGGATGAAAATGAACCTATTGGGAATACGGGAGAGAAAGCAAAAGGACAGGTAATTAGTGTTGAAAGTGATGGTGTATATGTTGACATTGGGGGGAAAGCTCCGGGCTTTATGCCCAAAAAAGAATGTGGTCTTGGCGTAATAACTAATCTCAAAGAACTCTTTCCTAAAGGGTTAGAAGTGGAAGTATTAGTTACTCGTGAGCAAAATGCTGATGGGATAGTGACAATTAGCCTTAGAGCTCTAGCACTCAGAAAAAGTTGGGAGAAAGTACGCCAACTTGAATCAGAAGGCAAAGTTGTTCAAGTAGTCGTAAATGGATTCAACCGGGGCGGCGTCACATGCGATTTAGAAGGTTTAAGGGGATTCATTCCTCGCTCTCAGCTAGAAGATGGTGAAAACCACGAAAAACTTGTAGGAAAAACTCTTGGTGTGGCATTCCTTGAAGTCAATCCAGAAACAAGGAAGCTTGTTTTATCGGAGAAAAAAGCAGCTATTACTGCTCTGTTCTCTAAATTGGAAGTCGGTCAACTAATAGAAGGACAAGTCGCAGCAATAAAACCATATGGCTTTTTTATTGATTTAGGAGGGGTAAGTGGCCTGCTTCATCATTCAATGATTACCAATGGCAGCTTTAGATCTTTACGAGAAGTGTTTAGGCAAGGCGATTTAGTCAAAGCAATGATTACCGAGCTTGATGCAGGCAGAGGAAGAATAAGTTTGAATACCGCTCTATTAGAAGGCCCTCCTGGAGAATTACTAACTGAAAAAGACAAAGTGATGTCAGAAGCAACAGAACGTGCAAAAAAAGCACGTGATCTTTTAAAAGAAGCAGAACAAAAACAAGAACAAGAAAATGAGGAGAAAAAAGCTTAAAGATGTCTACGCAGCCTTTTGGAGAAAACTTACCGAAGCTCAGGAAGTCAGATTGGGAGCTTGATTTTTACTCTCGACCAATCATGGAGCCTGATGGAAAAAAACGTTGGGAATTACTAATTAGCAGCTCAGAACCCTTTAAAGGTGAAAAACCATTTCGTTGGGAGAAAAGATGTCCAGCAAGTGAAGTCAATTCTATTTGGCTTTCTAAAGCTCTTGAAGAAGCTATTGATGCTGCGAAAGAAGAGGGATGGGAAAAACCATTAAGACTTCGATGCTGGAGAACATCCATGAAAACTATGATCGCAAAAGCTGCAGTAAAAGTAGAAATAGAAGTTGTTTCAAGTAGGAGGACATTTTCACTTCTTGATTGGATTATTCAACGAGAGAAGGATTTATATCCAAATCAAGAGGGGTATATCACAGGTCCCATAGCCCCTCCTCCTGCCCAAATAGTCAATCAACCAGAACCTCTCCCAGAAGCAGTTCGAGGCGACGCTTTGAGTTTTGCATGGCTTCCTCTTGGGATGCTTCTCGAAGCCGACGAATGGCCAATTGAATTCAGTGGACTTTTACCAATAAAGCAGACTAATGATCCATCTCTAAATATTCCTGGATTACGTCTATTCAGCAAAACTCGTGCTCTTGCCTTGGCTGGATGGCTTGGTGGCTTAGAGCCTGTCAAGCTACTAATAGAAGGCAATCAACTCCTTTTGGAAGCGGGGCAAGATGATCGTTGGCTAGTTACAGATATGTCGCCTCAAGCAGCCAATGAAGCAAAACAAGCTTTCACAACTTCAAGAGAAAAAGCTGGAGGGATTCAATTCATATCTGTACAGACGACACCTCAAGAAGAAAAATTTGCAGGATTCTGGATGCTTAGAGATATGCCTGACTACTGATTTGTCTATATAAAAAACCTTTGCGCTTGCGAAACACACAACACCTAAAGGAAATCAAGGATTGGAAACTTATCCAGGCAGATGAAGGTGAATATTTTCAATCAGAAGCTTTAGCAATGCATGGTTTTGCTCATGGATTCTTCACTAAGAACTGCAATAGTAGGAGGCCAAGAGAATTAGCAGATGCGCTAACTCGAGGTCTTAGTGTTCACATGCTAAGCCAAGTACATGGATCTAACGTTATAGAAGCATCTTCTGCTCTAGAACCTCCTTGGCCTTCCGCAGATGGATTAATAAGCAATAAAAAAAAGCAAAGTTTATGGATCTATAGCGCAGATTGCATACCAGTACTCTTTGCAGACCCAAACAATGGGTTTGTTGGAGCCTGCCATGCAGGTTGGAGAGGAATTACAAAAGGCATCCTTCTAGAAACAATCAAAAGACTAGAGTTGAAGGGATCAAAAAGAAGCGAGCTTCTCATTACACTAGGGCCTGCAATTAGCAGTTCTAAATATCAGGTCAAATTAGATTTAGTTGAATCTATTTACAAAAGCATTTATCAAGAACATAAACACCAATCAATATCAACTGCATTAAAGATAAGACAATTATTGCATCTTGGGATCTTAAATCCTGAGGCAGTTAATAATAAATTCTTCCTGGATATTCGACTAGCAGCATCAAATCAACTAACCATATCTGGCATCAGAAATGAAAAAATCTTCACAAGCCCATTCTGTACTTTTATGAACAAGAATTTCTTCTATTCGTGGAGAAGAGAGCATGTAAAAGCAATTCAATGGAGTGGGATAGTTTGCAAAGTTTAGGTGTGCTTAATTGAAACTAAGTAGACTCGATTCAACAGGTCAAACTAGCCAGGTTATGATCCGCAAGGGTCTTGGCCAGATCCAATTTGCCATCAATAGAATTAACTTTGGCCAATAAGATTCCATCGATAGAGCCAACGGGCCTAAAATTTATCCGTTTACCTCTTTTAAGTTCAGACTTTATTAGATCTATAGCTTCTGACTCATCAGAAGGTGCAACTTCTATACAAGCAATCTTAACTGTATAACTTCTATTTCTATCGCCTATTTGCAATAGAGATGAGCTACGTACCTGAAGAATTTCAGCAGCTAAAACATTTAATGGCGATGCAACTAAAAGTGTAATTACACAAACAAATAAAGAAAGGTTTCTAAGCATTAAAGTTGATTTCCACAATCCGGACAGTATCTATTGCTATAAGCATTATTTGTACCACAAGAATTACACTTACGACTAATCGCAGCAGATTTCTCATGATAAGAAGGGATCCCAACCATCTCAGCATTGCTTTTTCCAGGAGGGACCATCGGATAGCAATTTTCGCCTCTTCTTACATGAACATCAATAAGCATTGGTCTAGGATCATTAAGAGAGGCCTCTAATTCACTCATTAAATTTTCACGCTCGGTAATTAAAGATCCTCCTATACCAAATGCATTTGCGAGTTGCATAAAATCAGGCATCCCTGGCAACATATCTGTTGCTGAATAGCGCTCTTCATAAAAACTTTCTTGCCATTGGCGTACCATTCCTTGCCATTGGTTATTAACTATGACGACTTTAATTGGAAGTTTATACTGAGCAATTGTGCCCAACTCCTGAATATTCATCAAAATGCTTGCGTCCCCAGCAATACAAATAACTTTTTCTTTTGGCAATGCAACCTGAACTCCAAGAGCTGCAGGCATGCCATATCCCATTGTTCCAAGCCCCGAACTACTAGCCCACTGCCTGGGGGCATTACGTAAGTATTGCGCTGCCCACATTTGATGCTGCCCAACATCAGTAGTCAAAAATGCCCCCTGAGCCAAATCTCGAATTGCCAGAAGAACTTCTTGGGGGTATATCTCCCCATCTTTTGGAGGGCTCATTAAGGGATAGCGCTGTTTCCATTCATGAATTCTCTCTAGCCATGCGGAAGTCTTTAAATGGAGATTCCTTTGTTTACTAAATTCCAACAGCATCTCAAGAGCGATAGCAACATCCCCCAACACCACCACATCTGCTCTGCGGTTTTTTCCCACCTCAGCAGGATCGATTTCAAAATGTATGACCTTCGCTTTAGAAGCAAAGGCATCTAACTTCCCTGTAACTCGATCATCAAAGCGAGCTCCAACAGATATAAGCAAATCACATTCAGTCACTGCATAGTTTGCATAAGCAGTTCCATGCATTCCCAACATCCCTACTGACAGAGGATCACATTCATCAAATGCTCCTTTCCCCATCAAAGTAGTAGTAACCGGCAACTGATGGCGTTTCACGAAAGCAGCTAAACTTTTATGCGCACCGGCTGAAATAACACCTCCACCGACGTACATCAATGGACGTTGTGCATTCTCAATCAGATCTAAAGCAGAAGTTATATCTAAAGGATCGGGGAGGTTAGGCAAACTAAAGCCAGGAGGAACAACACTTCCTGGCTCAACAGGCACATACGGGAATAACTCCTGACCGACATCTTTAGGAATATCTATAAGCACAGGGCCAGGACGACCTGACAAAGCAATAAGAAAGGCCTGAGCAACAACAGATGCCAGATCAGCAGGATCTCTGACTACCCATGAGTGCTTAACAATAGGAAGGGTGACACCAAATATGTCAATTTCCTGAAATGCGTCAGTCCCAATGGCTGGGCGAGGAACTTGACCTGTAACAACAACCATTGGGACTGAATCCATCTGAGCTGTTGCTATTCCTGTCACAAGATTTGTCGCCCCAGGACCTGAAGTACCAAAACAAACTCCAACTTTTCCAGTGGCCCTTGCGTAACCATCCGCTGCATGCGCACCTGCTTGCTCATGTCGAACAAGTATGTGTTTCAACCAACCCTTTGACTCAGCCTTATGTAAGGCATCGTATATGGGCAAAATGGCGCCGCCTGGGTATCCAAATATCGTATCTACCCCATGCCTACGAAGGGCATCCATAAGGGCATCTGCCCCTGAGACAAGTCCTAGGTCCTGATTTTCTATATCACCTACGGACTTAGGTGAAGAAGTCAGGGTCACGATTAGCTGTAATGCATGTGTGATTCTTAAGATTAGGGGCAGGAGGCACAATTTGTGCATTAATCCATAAAGATGACATGCGAAATGGCCGGGTAATTTTAGAAAAACTAGAAAATATAAATTAAAGAACAAAAATTCTCTGCATTCAATTCCTGAAAAAGTGCTTTTTATCTAGCCATTGCTGGCATTTTAAGATCTTGTTATTAGTTCTAGAGACCAAACAACTGACTTAATGAAAAGCCTATAAGTGCAATGAAGCAATCATCTATAGAAGTCCCATCATGTGTAAAGGTCCATTGCCTCCAATGATTTCCAAAAGAAACTCTATAAATAAAATCATCGCAACACGACCATTCCATACTTCAGAACTATTATTCCAGCCCCATTGCCATTTTTCCTGAGGATATAATTTAACTCCTATAGGCAAACTTGCAGCCTCATCTAAGCTAATAATCTCCGAACCCTTTAAAGAATCCTCAACCAGATCTGCTAGTCCTTGTATAAATAATGGATAAGTATCTAAAGCACGTACCCTTCTAAAATTAACAATGCCATTTTGCTTGGCTAATTCACGATATTCAATATCTATCTCTTGAAGTGTTTCTATATGTTCACTAACAAAACTAATTGGCACAACAACCAATTCTCTTACTCCTTCCTTCCCAAGTTTTTCTAGGATGTCCTCCGTGTATGGCTGTAACCATTCTTCAGGACCAACTCTACTCTGATAAGAAAGAGTAAAAGGACTTTTATACCCCAAAACATTTTCCAATTCATCCATAATCAAAAGAGAACAAGCTTCTATCTCTTTCTGGTAAGGATCACCAGCTTCTTCTACATAAATTTTGGGTACACCATGAGCACTAAAAAACACATGAGCCTGATGAGGCAAGTCGCATAAAGCAATCTGTTCAGAAATCAACTCAGCCATCGACCTTAAATAACGTGGATGGTCATACCAACTTCGAACACAACGCAAAGGTAATTGTTGAAATATTGGATCTGTCTCCCTTAATCTGCTTAGTTCGCGAAAGCTTGAGCCACTTGTACTAATCGAAAATTGCGGATAAAGAGGCAGCACCACAACCTCATCAATATCATCAGCTTTGATATCTGCTACAGCTGATTCAGTAAAAGGATGCCAATATCGCATTGCTACATAACTAGTCGCATCAACACCACGCTGACGAAGGACACTTTGCAGTTCTCTCGCCTGTTGTTCAGTAATCCTTCGCAAGGGGGATCCACCACCAATCGAGCGATATGCCTTCTCTGACTTGCTGCTACGAAGAGTACTAATCCACCATGCCAAAGGTTTTTGGAGAGAAGAAATTGGAAGTCGGATAATTTCAGGATCAGAAAAAAGGTTATATAAAAATGGTCCAACATCCTGAATTCGCTCAGGTCCTCCGAGATTCATTAAGAGGATTCCTACCCGAGCCATTTAGAAGAAAAATCTTTAAAAAGGGTTGAGGTTAGACCTCACAAACGTAAAGGTAGCTAAAAAGCTCGACTTGAAATGGATCTCATTGCTGAGCTTGCCACAATCAACAAAGATCTTTCTAGCAAGGGAGCAAGGCTTAGGATTGAGCAAAGAGGGGGACGGCTCAACTTACGTGGACCACTCCCATGCCAAAACTCAAAAGGTCCTTACAAGGACCAAAGAATAAGTCTTCGACTGAATGCAGATCATGAAGGCCTCAAAGAAGCCCAAAAGATTCTTCAAATTGTTCTTTTCCAACTAAAACAAGACCAATTTGACTGGGCTCATTGGTCTAATAGGCGACAACACACAACACAAAGGGAAGAAGTACATTCGGCAAAAGAAGCCGTAGAAAACTTCAAGTCAGTATTCTTTCAAAATCCGATAAGACGCCGCAATAATTCAGGCTCACTTACTACCTGGTCCTCAGCCTACCTCCCCTATTTGAAGCGACTAATAAAACTAGAACAAGAGTTGCATTTCAGTCTCAATATGGAACTACTAGACCATACACTTTCAAGCTATCCAGAAAACAGTAGAAGTAGGCAACAATGTGCGACTGCACTTGGGGGTTTTGCTAGACACTTAGGTCTAGAACTTCCTGAAGATTGGAGAGCCAAAAGTAATGGTTATGGACTCGATAAAGCTCATTTTCGACAATTACCAAGTGACAATTTAATAACAGAAACTTGGCTTAAGATTCCAAATCCTAAGTGGAGATTAGTTTATGGAATGATGGCAACATATGGACTTAGAAATCACGAGGTTTTCTTTTGTGATTTTTCCGGACTTTCTAAAAGTGGAGATAAGGTCATTAGAGTCTTACCTCAGACAAAAACTGGAGAACATCAAGTTTGGCCATTTCATCAATCATGGAATGATCTCTTTGAACTAGAGAAACTTGCAGAATTTCCAAATAGTCTGCCACCAATAAATACTGATCTCAGTACAACCACCCTTCAAAATGTAGGAAGACGAGTTTCCGAACAATTTCGCCGCTACAAATTACCCATAACTCCTTATGACCTAAGGCATGCTTGGGCAATAAGAACAATTCACATAGGACTACCAGATACTGTTTCCGCAAGAATGATGGGCCATTCAGTCATGATTCACAATAAGACTTATCACCACTGGATAACTCACAGAGATCAGCAACAAGCAGTAGATACAGCGCTGGCAAAAAAAACAATATAACTATATTAATTTGAAACAAAAGGAAGAAGTCAAACTCCTTTTATATCTATAATCAATTATTAACATGATCTTAAATAATTGACATGGCGACTATATTCATCTATCAAACAAAGGCACAAGATTTACATCATCAAAAATCTATATGAAAAATATAAACACTCAAAAAGAAGCAAATATCAAAGATCTGGATCACAATGCAACTGAAATTGGCATGGGCGGTCATTTAGCGCCTGAGAAAGATGAGGCTGACTATCGCAGTCGAATGCAAAAGCGCAAAGAAATCCAACAAAAAAGGCTAGAACAAAGAAATCATAAAAAAGGACTCATCATTGTCTTCTCAGGCAATGGGAAGGGAAAAACTACAGCAGCATTAGGCTTAGCTCTACGCACGCTTGGCCATGGAGATAATGTTGCAATAATTCAATTCATAAAAGGAGGCTGGGAGCCTGGAGAAGCCAAAGCTCTGAAAGTCTTTGCAGAAAACTTAGATTGGCATGCCCTTGGTGAAGGTTTTACTTGGGAGACCCAAGACAGAGTTCGCGACAAAGAGCTAGTAAGTAATGCATGGGATAAATCTATGAGTTACTTAACAAGTCAAACTCACAAACTAGTTATTCTGGATGAGATAAATGTGGCAATAAAGCTTGGATATCTGCCCTTAGAAAAAGTAATTCAAGGCATTCTTCAAAGACCCACCATGACTCACGTTGTTCTAACCGGTAGAGGCGCTCCACAAGAACTAATCGATCAATCAGATTTAGCAACTGAAATGAAATTAATTCACCATCCCTTCAAAGAGCAAGGAGTCAAAGCGCAAGCAGGAATAGAATTCTAATTAGTTTTGAAACCTGAAGATAAATCTTCATTTAATAATTGAGTTGCTGTGGTCAAAACAGATAAACCGCTAACCAGCACAGCCTTATGAACCACTTGTTCTTTCCAGCAAGTGGAATCTTGACTGACTTTTCCCAATGCTGAAATCGTCAAAAGAGATAACAACCTAGTTGGGCTATCAACATTTTTCTTCATCTCTTCAAAGCTAGTAATTTATAAAAGCAAAATTTATAGACAATTACCAGTAAAACGAAACCTATTCAAAGCTATTCGAAAAAGACTTGCTACTGTCAATAAGATATTGACTATAAATGCCCTACGAGAGAGCCCTACTTAAACTTAGCGGTGAAGCGCTAATGGGGAAAAAGCCTTATGGCATAGATCCAGCAATTGTTCAATCTATTGCGTCAGATGTTTCACAAGTTGTAGCTAGTGGAACTCAACTTGCCATCGTTGTAGGAGGAGGAAATATTTTCCGAGGTTTAAAAGGGTCAGCTGCTGG